>JAEEGI010024301.1_pt1 | contig 11822 bp, 12 predicted proteins | sample 8958751 | NCBI WGS metagenome assembly JAEEGI01 (sample SAMN16246545, study PRJNA631951) | gut metagenome | biome: gut microbiome; feature: rumen; material: KS-attached | host: Bos | place: Iran: Karaj | collected 2018-10 | reverse complement strand
TTCTTATATAGCAAAAGAAAACAATGTTTCTCTAGAGAAAGCAATGGCTATCTATTATGGTAGTAAGCTTTCAAATAAAATAAATCAAGGCAAGGAAGGAATGCAGTATCTAGACTATAAGGTACTAGCAGATATACTAAAAGAAACAGAGCCAGAGTTGTTTGAAAAATAGTCTTCAATATGAAGGCTATTTTTTTATTGGTGACAAGTTGTCACCAGTTGGTGTCAATATGTCACCAACTCATTTTATGTAATTCTCGCTACAATAGACTGATAATGTGTCGAGACATGAGTCGAGACCAATAATTGCAGAGGTGACAAATACCTTTCTTTCATATTTTTATGAGGCCAGACTTCTGTTTGAGCCTCCTCAGCCTCAGCAATGAAAGCCTTCAGACTTTTGTCTGGAGGCTTTTTTCTTGTAGATATACTTGCCCCCCAAAAAAACTGGCACCAGCCGGGTGGGGCTTTTTGCCCTCTGTGGCATATCTTTTCTAACCCTACGGGTGAAAGCTTTATTTTGATTTTCCAACCGTAGTGAAATGCCCATTACTGGATTAGTGTATGCCTAACTTGACTAGAAATCTCTACATCATCCTGCCACATATCTAGATGATGCACATTTCCATACTCATGGGGCCTAGTTTATACACACAGGGGTCAAAAACTACGGGTGAATCCAGGATTTTAAAAATCTGGCGGTAGGATTTCAAAAATAGCCCTCATCTTTTAGTCCTTTTAATTATAATCAACATCCAAAACACATATTAATATCCTAAATTCTTATTGACATTCTAATTTCACATCTTTATAATCCCATATATTTTTGAAAAACAAAATATGATTAACCAAACGGTTAATTACAAAGAGGAGGATTAATGGAACTAAAAGTATTGAAAGCAACCATTAAAAAGGAGTTTCAAGTAAGACTGCGGGCCTATCCAATCAGCTTTATGGTGGGGTGTATATTGACTTCTTTTTACACTACCTTTGGAGCGTGGCTGATGTATCACTATTTTTTCAGAAGACAGCTGTCGGATAGCTTCAGTGGCTTGACAGGCACAAGTGATTATATGAGCTACGCTATAGTAGGTAGTCTTATGTATCTGTTTGTTGTTAGAACATGTCTGAATGTTAGCAGAACCTTGATGACTGAACTGTGGGAAGGGACGTTGGAAAGTCTGATGCTTGCTCCATTTAGAAGAGTGGCATATTTCCTAGGCAATATGTTGCTTCAGACAATCACCACTTTTGGAGAAACAGCAATAGCAACACTTATTGGAGTATTCTTTGGCCTTAGAATACATGAGTTCAACATAGTAGAATTCGGGATAGCAGTGGTCCTGTCACTATATTGCTTCTTTGGGTTATCACTGATGCTGGGATGCGTGATGCTTTATACCAGAAATACTTATATTACGCAAAACACATTATTCACAGGCATGTTTTTGGTTTGTGGAATTACATTTCCAATAGAGTATTTACCAACTGGTCTTAGACTGTTAGGAAAGCTGATCCCTGTTACAGATTGCGTTTCTCTTATGAGAGCAGCATTGCTTGGTGGCATGGGACAAGGTCAATTCACCCAAACAGCTTTGATGGCATTGATTAGTGGAACAATTTATATAGCATTCGGAATGCCTCTAATGAAGCAGGCGGAAAGATTTGCGTTAGAAAAAATGGAAGGGTAGGGCAAAGGATGATAGAGGTTAGAAATTTAAAAAAGACATATGATGTAAAAAGAAGAGACGGGCTTTTCAAATCTCATAGAGAGAGAATAGAGGCTGTAAAAGATATATCTATGAGAATAGATGCGGGGCAAATTGTGGGATTGCTGGGAATAAACGGAGCCGGTAAAACAACTACTATAAAGATGCTTACAACACTTATAGAGCCTACATCGGGAACATATAGTTTTGATGGAATGGATGCAATCAAACATCCATCAGAGGTTAAGAAGCAAATCAACATGATTGCTGGCGGAGAGCGAATGATTTATTGGAGGCTTACAGCATATGAAAATCTTTGGTACTACGGTCAGCTATATGGCATAGATAATGCTGTTTTAAAGCAGCGTATAGAGAAGCTCTTGAAGTTAGTAGGCCTAGAGGATAAAGCAAATCTTCCAGTAGAAACATTTTCAAAGGGAATGAAGCAAAGATTGCAGATTGCCAGAGGTCTCATAAATGATCCTAAGTATATTTTTCTGGATGAGCCTACTATAGGTCTCGATGCAGTGGTTACCCAGGAGCTACATCGTGAAATAAAGAGTTTGGCAAAAGAACAGGGGAAGGGAATCCTTCTCACTTCGCACTACTTATCTGAGGTAGAGGAATTATGCGATTATATTTATCTTGTAAATAGCGGTGAACTTGTGGTTGAGGGGACCAAGAAGGATTTGACGGATTTTGTATTCCTGCGTAATCAGTATGAGTTCTCAACCAAAGGTATGGATAAAGCTATTTACCAAAAGTTGAAAAGTCATATTTGCCATGTGGATAACGAGGCAGAAATAAGCTTCGAAAATGGAAAAACAGTAATCGAATCAAAAATGGAACTGTCATCTGTACTGGCAGGGTTTGCAATACAAGAAATGCTGACTATCAATGAGCTGCATAAGATGGAGCCTTCTTTAGAACAGGCTGTCATAAAACTTTCCAAAGATATGCAAAAGGAGGAAATAGCATGAGATATTTCCTAAAGGTTGTGTGGGCTGAGGCAGTTAAACAACATAAAAACTATTTTAATAATCGTACAATTTACATTTCCCTTTTTATCTGGCCGTTATTTAGCTTTTTATCAGCATATTATAGCTATAGTGCTTTTAACGTGGAAGGGACGCTGGTTTCGTACATAAATGGTAAGAACATATTAGTATTTTTGATGTTAGGGTACATGGCTATGAGCTTTTTTAGATCTGTTGTTCAGTCGGCTTGGAATTTTTCTAGGGAGCGACAGAGTGGTACTTTGGAATACATTTATTTATCCACAGCCAATAGACTGGCAGTATTAATGGGGAATGCACTGTCATCTGTATTTGAAAGCTCTATAGTAATGCTGATATTTGGACTCTTGATTGTATTTAGTAATAGCGCTTCCATTAACGTAAATACGGTAGGTGTATCAATAGTACTTTTGCTTTTTATTATAATGGCATTATTGTGGGGTGTATTCTTAAATGCGTGTTTTCTATATTCAAGGGATACAGATTTTCTGTTTACTATTTTAGAAGAGCCTATGGAAATCTTTGCAGGGGTGAAGGTGCCTATAGCAATTTTCCCGGCATGGGCCAAAATCATAAGCTTAATATTTCCACTTACATATGTTCTTGAGGCATTGCGACAGGTGTTGTTAAATGGTGCAAGCATATCGTCTATTTCAAACACGATATTTGCGTGTGTAGCAATAATAGTGGTGCTTTTATCAGCAACTTTGATTACAATAGTTGTTGTAGAAAAACATATGAGAAAGACAGGTAACGTTGTACTGTTTTAGTAGGAATATATATGAAAATAGGCATTTGTACAGATAGAATTGAAGATTCGTATACTTATATGAAAAGTGGAGAAATATTTTTTTCTCCACTTTTTGAAATGTTTGCAGCTATGCATGTTATTTGCAATCCTGAACATCATACGGCGCGACTTCATTGGTGGGAGCGTGTGAAAGAAATAGTAGATGAGCAGCTGATTTCTGATATAAGGGAATTGTCTGAGCGTACAAATCAGTGGTTTGCACCTATGGATTTTGTCACATTCGACACGTACCCTGTGAGGGATATGAATATTGAGGAAGCTTTGACCACGCTAGAAGGTTATTCAATCAACACCTGGAAAAAGGTCTTTAGTGATAATGGCACCAGCGTGACGCCTACACAAAAGCAGAAAATCATCAATGTTTCAAGACGATTTTATGAATCCTACTTTTATCAGGAAATAATGATTTTAGAGCCTCTTATGAATACAGCCCTTAAGAAAATGCTTAAGGCCTGGGAGGCAGAGGGGATTGCAAAATCATTATCACATATTCATGAGAGATTAAAGGTAAACGAGAGTGGAATTGTATTTGTTAAAAATAGAGAGTTTCACTTTAAATATGATGAGATAAATAAGATTTTCGTGACTGGCAGCGTATTTTTAAGTCCGCATCTGATTATGGGTAGCGACAACAATTCATCTATTCAGACAGTGAAGCATTTTTATGCGGAGAATGTGCAGACATGTCCTCCAGAGGAACTAGTGCGGCTATACAATGGTCTTGCTGATGGTACCAGATTACAGATCCTGAGAATTATAAAGCATCGTCCAGACACTACCCAAAATCTTGCCATAAAGCTTGGAATCTCAGAGGCGGCAGTTTCGAAACAATTGAAAGTGTTAAGCGCAGGTGGACTAGTCACTAAACAAAGAAAAGGAAACTATATGTACTATTCAGTAGCCGAGGAGGCATTAGACTTCTTGACTTATAGGATATATGAATACTTGATGTGATTATGTGTAATTATAATAGCCTTAATCACTAACACAACTATATTTTACACAATAATTTGTGTGTTTTTTGTGTAGTTAAAGACTATTGGAATCCCATATGTTACAATGAAGCTACAGTTGGGGAGTATCTTGTAAAAGGAGGCTAGGTATGAAATTTTATGTATGTGAGGTTTGCGGCAATTTTGTTGGTATGATTAAGGAGTCCGGTGCTCCAATGTCATGTTGTGGTCAGAAGATGAAGGAACTTGTTCCTGGTACATCTGATGGTGCAGTTGAAAAGCATGTTCCTGTATGCAAGGTAGAGGGAAATGTGGTGACTGTAGAGGTTGGTTCTGTAGAGCATCCAATGGCTCCAGAGCACTACATTGAGTGGATTGCTATCGAAACAAAGCAGGGAGCTCAGAGAAAGGTCCTCGAGCCAGGTCAGAAGCCATGCGCTCAGTTCGCTCTTACAGATGGCGATTCAGTGGTTGCAGCTTATGCATATTGCAACTTACACGGATTATGGAAATCATAATGTTAATAAAAGCAAAGAGCTTTGGAGATAATCCAAAGCTCTTTTTTTATTAAAACAATCCATCAACTATTTTCATTATTCTATGAAGGTTTTGAATATCTGTATCCACATTACCGGTCTCTAAAGAATGGTTTGCATCTGGGATGACGGCGTATGTGATGGAAAGCTCATCACAAAGCTGAACACACATATCAGTATCGCAAAGAGGATCCTCGCTTCCGTGGAAGACAAAGCCTTCGCAGGCATTGATGTAGGCAAAAGTCATTTCGATTGGTGTGAAAACTATGCTTTCAGCATCGATGCCATAGTCAAAGGCGTATTTGGCAGCGATAGCTGTACCGATGCTTTTGCCGATGAAGATTACATTATCATAGGAAGAAAAGTCGATATCCTTTAATTGCTCCACAACCTGCGCCAAAGCTTCATTGATTGCAGCTTCAGCCTGCAAGGCATCTGTCTTAATAGAATTCAAATCTTTAGAAAAAGTGTATTTAACTTCTTTTATTTCATAGCCATGATTCTTGGCAAGCTTCTTTGAATAATATAAAAGTGGTTTATCTGAGTGATATCCAACTCCTGGAAATATAACAGCTAATTTCTTTTTCATACTGTTCCTTTCATTAATAAGAAAAATTCTATGAATCTATTATAGCAATCAAAAGTCCTTAGAAAAACCTAAAAAACACAAAACCTGTACCGATTTGTTCACATTGCAATCATGTTGCGCACACTTGACAGGGTTAATATACCGCTAAATGATACAGAAGTAGCAACAGATAGGAGTGAATTATGGAAAAGAGGTATAGGCATGAATGGAAACACGCTATAACCTACGCCGACTTGCTAACAATAAGGCAAAGGATGTCAGCTATAGCGATACCTGATCCACATACAATCGACGGAAAATATCTTATAAGAAGTCTTTATTTTGATAATCTGAATGACAAAGCACTTCGTGAAAAAGTGGATGGGGTAAACATGCGAGAGAAATTTCGCATAAGATATTACAACTTCGATACTAGAATTATCCACCTTGAAAAGAAAAGTAAATTCAACGGTCTTGGAACAAAATACCATGCTCCATTAACAGCGGAAGAGGCACAGAAGATAGTGGATGGAGACATTGATTGGATGATTGATTCCCCACATTCCCTTATTCAGGAGCTGTATTGCAAGATGCGATATCAGGGAATGAGACCAATGACCATAGTTGATTACACCAGAGAGCCATTTATATATGGGCCTGGAAATGTAAGAGTTACGTTGGATTACGACATCAGAACAGGGATGAATAGAACGGATTTCTTAAATCCGGAATGTGTAACAATTCCAGCGGGTGACGCTCCAATCATATTGGAGGTTAAATGGGATGCATATCTGCCAGAAATAATAAGAGATGCTGTACAAATCCCAGGAACAAGAGTGCAGGCGTTTTCAAAATATGCACAGTGTAGGATTTATGGTTAAGGATAGAAGGAGTGAAGATTATGACATTTAGCGATATTTTTAAATCAAGCTTTTTAAGCAATGTAACAAGCGTAACAGTTTTAGATATGGTAATTGCCATGGCATTATCATTTGCAATTGGTTTATTTATTTTCTTTATTTATAAGAAGACATACGCAGGAGTTATGTACTCATCAAATTTCGGAGTGACTTTAGTAGCTCTTACAATGATTGCAACCTTCGTTATTTTGGCGGTAACCAGTAACGTAGTTCTTTCATTAGGTATGGTCGGTGCCTTATCAATCGTTCGTTTTAGAACTGCCATCAAGGAACCTCTTGATATAGCTTTTCTTTTCTGGGCATTTGCAGAAGGTATCGTACTTGCAGCAGGAATGATTCGACTTGCAGTATTTGGTAGTGTGATTATCGGTGTAATGATTACCGTATTTGCGAATCGTAAATCAAATGTTAATCCATATATCGTAGTTCTTCGTTGTGAGGATTCTCTTACAGAGAAGGAAGCAATGCAGTATTTAAATGAGAAGACAACTAAGTGTGTGGTTAAGAGCAAGACTGCTAGAAAGGGCGAGATTGAACTGAATCTTGAAATCAGACTCAAGGAAGACAATACAGATTTCATTAACCAGTTATCAGATATGGAAGGTGTAGAAAGCGCAGTGCTTGTTAGCTATAACGGCGATTACATGGGATAAGGAGGACAGATTATGTCAACTAATAAAAAAATTGACATCATCTGCGTAGTGGTCTTGATACTGGCCATCATCCTTACAGTGTTGTTTATGAACGGCGAGAAGCTTGGACTTACAGTGGTGGTTGATGAGGATGCTGAAACAACCACCGCATCGTCATATTTTACAACCAATGATATGGATGGGGACTGGGATACCTCCGAGGCGACAATTATTACATTAGAAGGAGAAGACATAACTGTTTCGGGGTCAGGAGCTTATGTAAATGATGGCAGTGTGTATATTACACAGTCGGGTTATTACTTAGTAAGCGGAGAGCTTACAGATGGAAGTATTGTTGTTTCTGCAGAGGATAATTCCAAAATTTGGATTATGCTTGATGGGGTAGATATTTATTGCTCAGATGATGCAGGGATTATCGTAGAGCAGGCAGATAAAGTATTTTTAACATTGGCATATGGCTCTGAAAACACAATTGAGACAGGCAGCGAGTATTCAGAGGAGGCTGTGGAAGATGATAGAGATGGAGCAATCTTCTCACACGATGATTTGACAATAAATGGAAGCGGTAGCTTGACTGTTACAACAAGCTATTCACACGGTATTGTTTCAAAGGATGATTTGATTATCACAGGTGGAACAATCACAGTGACAGCTCCAGCAGATGGCTTGAAGGCAAATGATGCATTAAACATCACAGATGCTGATATCACTATTGATGTTGAAGATGATGGAATATCTTGTGATGATAGCATTTACATTGGTGGTGGAACTATCCTTATAAGCAATTCTTACGAGGGTATAGAAGCCGTAATAATTGAAATAGAAGATGGCGATATCACCATCTATTCAACAGATGATGGTATAAATGCTAATGGTGGTTCAACAGAAGAGTTTGGCATGGGCCAAATGGAAAGTTCAACAACAACGGATTCTGAAACTACGGAGGAAACATACATTAGCATAAGTGGTGGAACACTAAGAATATTTAATGAAGGTGGTAACGACGCAGATGGCATTGATTCTAACGGTGATATTCGTATATCAGGTGGTACGATTTTTATAAGTTTAACAGATGGCGGTTCAAATAACGCTATTGATTATGCAAGTGAAAATGGTGGAGTTGCAGTAATCACAGGAGGAACAATTATTGCTGCTGGAAGCAGCGGTATGGCAGAGTCCTTTGATAGTACATCCACACAGGCATCTATACTTTACACAACTAGCGCTTCTATGGAAGCTGGAACTACAGTTTCGGTTGTAGATGCAGATGGAAACGAAATCCTTTCATGGGAGGTACCATACAGCTTTTCTTCAATTAATATAAGTAGCCCTGATTTAGTAATTGGTGAAACATATACAATTACTGCTGGCGATGAATCCGAGACAGTTACACTTGAAGATGTGGTAACTACTGCAGGAGAGGCTACAGCAGGCGGTATGGGTCAAATGGGCGGCATGGGCCAAGGTGGCCGAGGCGGTATGGGCATGGCAGGAGGCCAGGCTGGATTTGAGTCAGAGGAGACTACAGAGTCAGAAGATTCTACAGATACAGCTCAGTCACTATCTGAGTTAGATTCACAGACATGGATTTTACTTGGAGTTTCAGCGGCAGTCCTTGTAGCAGGATTAGGATTTGCAATATTTTATAGAAAGGGAAGATTATAATAAATAGTGCTTTTTCTTTTAAAGCAAATCATGTACAATACCCCTAACATTTATAGTGAATGATTAGGAGACATAATTAAAATGAAAGAAAACATAGTTCTGATTGGAATGCCTGGTGTTGGCAAAAGTACTTTAGGTGTTGTATTGGCAAAGGAATTGGGATATCAGTTTGTGGATGCGGATTTACTGATTCAGGAAAGGGAAAAACGTCTTTTAAAAGAGATAATCGCAGAAGATGGTGTTGATGGCTTCTTGAAAATAGAAAATGACGTTAATGCCCATATTTCAACAACTAAAACTGTCATTGCAACAGGCGGTAGTGTTATCTATGGCGCGGAAGCAATGGAACATCTAAAGGAAATTGGAACTGTAGTTTATCTTAAGCTTGATTATGAAACACTTGATAGTCGACTCGGCAGCCTAAAGGGCCGTGGGGTTGTGCTAAAAGATGGTCAGAATCTTAAGTCTCTTTACGACGAAAGAATTCCACTGTATGAAAAATATGCAGATGTTACCGTAGATGAGGGTGGCCTCGGCCTCGAGGAAACACTTGATGCGGTTATGAAAAAAGTTTCGGAAACCTAGGTTTCCGAAACTTTTTTGTAGCCAGTTTTTACAAGCCACTTCTGGTCGATGATTTTGACTTCGTCCCCGAATGCGATGTGGAGACGTACAGATGATGGCTGCTTTTCAATTTCTTTGACTGTTCCCTCTCCAAATTTTGGATGAGAAACAACATCGCCTACTTCATATCGTATTTTCGAATTTTCCATATTTTTGTAAGCGCGCTGTGTGCGATAAGTATCGAGCATCTGAACCTGCTTGTGGTCTACTGTAGGACGCTTTAAAACTGAATCATAGTCTACTTTTTTTAGGCTCTGGCCTTCTACGTAGTAGTCTGCAGGGATGGCTCCGATAAGGCTGCAGCAGTATTTCCATGCACTGCCGTGTACTCCTGGCTGCCATGTGTATTCGCTTGGGATGCTGATGTGACGTGTCATGTAGTGTGCATATTCATGCTTATATAAATTGATTCGATCGGACTTTGAAAGCTGCTCATTCAAGCAAAAGCCGATGAAAAATAGTGAAAACTGGAATTGTTCTTCATCATCATATGAAGGTGGAAGATAAGAACCAAGAGCCTTTTCATCCATTCCAAAGGTGATTGGAACTTCTGCACCGTGGAGCCCCAGTTTGTGATCTAAAACTGAGTACAATGCAGTGATTTCTGCACGAAGAACAGGTTCTTCATCGTGCAACATTTTAAACATTTCTTTCTTTGTCATTATGTCTCCTTAAAACTCGATATAACTTTATACAGAAGGATAGTATAGCAACTGAAATTGAAATTTACAATTATCAAAAATGATAAATTTGTTAATTATCCAATATTAATTTGACTTTAAAAATACACGATATTACTATAAAGATATAAAGGGAATTATGCACATATTTTTGTGTTAGGAGATTATATATGAGAAGAGCAATCAAAGTTTCAAAAAAGATATTGGCCTTTTCACTGGCCGTATTTATGGGAGTAGCAGTTCTTGGTTTGTCACTACAGGCAGATGCTGCTAAAAAGAAATCCTCAGGAACATATGCAGAAGGTGATGATATTGCTTTTGGAACGTTGGATGGGCATATTATCAACTGGACAATTCTTACTTATGATGATACTACAAAGGTTGCCCTTCTTGTTTCAAGAAAAACCTTACATTCATATTCGGTACTTGCATACAGAGATTCAATCAATCAGATGTATTTAAATAGTAATTCTTCTGCTGGCTACGTTAAATGGGAGGACAACTATTGGAGGGGTTGGCTCAATCAGATTTTCTATCAGCAGTGCTTTACAGACGCTGAGAGAGCCACAATCCAGAAGACATCTCTTACTGAGGAAGCAGCCCAGACAAGTCTTATGAATTTCTATCATGACACTACTTTGGATGCTTATTACCTTGCCGGAAATGTTAAGAACTCTCTCAATATGAATATTTACAACAATCAGAGTACAACTTCTGATTATATATTCTTCCTTTCTTCAGATGAGTACACAGAGTACAAGGATACTATGAAATACGAGACCAGCAACACATGGCCTCTTAGAACAAACGCTTATGATGACCCGGCTCAGGGACTGTTTGTAAATGATGCAAAGAAGCTCATCGAAAGAAAGTACTATTATCTTGGTGATGGAATCAGACCAGCTATGTATGTAAAGCTTGGCAAGACTGATGAAGAGAAGGCTGCTGAATCAGGTACAGACACAGCTTCAACAGACACTATCACTACATCAGATACTACAAGTAGCTCTTCAAGCAGCGAGGCAAGCAGTTCGACAAATACAACAAGCACTGCAAGTACAGCTAGCACCACAACAACAGCTACTACAACTGCATCAACAAGTAGCACATCTACAGCAAAGGCTACATCTTCAAAGAAATATGCAAACAATGGCACAAATATAGGAAACATCACATTGCCAGATGATGCCACTTATTCTATGAGCAACGGTAGCACTGCCCAGGTAGCGATTAATCTAGACTATTTGAATAGTACAGATAAGCAATACAATGTGACATACAAATCATCAGATGCCAGTGTGTTCACCGTTGACTCCAATGGCTTGATTACATCCGTTGGAAAGGGAACAGGTACACTGACTGTTAGAATGAAGAAATCAAATGGCAAAACTTATACCATGACATGCCGTATTGATGTGACCTAGGAGTAGAGGCGTGACACAGGAAAGATTCCTTAAAAGAAAAATAATTATAAATAATTTGACAGATTTACAGCCTGACTATGAGCCTGGCACTTTGGTGCTGACTAATAGCCAGGCTGTTGTTGATGAGTGCGAAAGCAGACATTTACCGGTTGCTGCTTATGAAGAGGAAGGCTCTAAGCCAATAAAGTGTTCGCAGGTTCTTATGGATGTTGATGAAATAGAAGATGATGATTTTGAAAACATCTACAGACGATGTGCCGGCA
>JAEEGI010024299.1_pt1 | contig 11823 bp, 5 predicted proteins | sample 8958751 | NCBI WGS metagenome assembly JAEEGI01 (sample SAMN16246545, study PRJNA631951) | gut metagenome | biome: gut microbiome; feature: rumen; material: KS-attached | host: Bos | place: Iran: Karaj | collected 2018-10 | reverse complement strand
CTGCGCACGATGTTCAAGATCACAGGCCGGCTGTTTTTCCCCAGTATCGCGGCCGCCTGGTTCCTTATCTTTATCCCTAGCTTCTATGAACTGTCTATGACAACGCTGCTATATTCCAGCACCACCAAGACCATCGGCTTCCAGCTGTATGAGTACTGGACCTTCACGAGCCAGCCGATGAGCTGCGCCATGGCCTTTGGTATCCTGCTGATCGTTGTCATACTCAACTTTGTACTGAACCGCCTGACCAAGGGCGAATTCTCCATCTGAGAAAGGATCGATGACTGATGGCAACCGTAACGATTAAACATGTCACAAAGGCCTTCGGCGATAACGTCGTGCTTAAGGAGTTCAACGAGACCTTTCAGGAAGGCGAATTCATAACATTGCTGGGACCTTCCGGCTGCGGCAAGACTACTATGCTGCGCATTATTGCCGGCTTTGAAAAACCGACGACAGGCGAACTGTACATCGATAACCAGCTGGTATCCGGCGGAAAAACATTTATCCCGCCCGAGAAGCGCAGCGTCGGCATGGTCTTCCAGAGCTATGCCGTTTGGCCGCACATGAATGTATTCGACAATGTGGCCTATCCCCTGACAATCAAGAAGGTACCCAAGGCGGAGATCAAAAAGAGCGTGGAGCACGTACTTGAGATCGTGCATTTGAGCCAGTATGCCGAGCGTTTCCCCAACCAGCTTTCCGGCGGTCAGCAGCAGCGTGTTGCGCTTGCCCGCGCTCTGGTCGCCGCTCCGAAACTGCTGCTGTTGGATGAGCCACTGTCCAACCTGGACGCCAAGCTGCGCGAATCCATGCGTTTTGAAATCAAGGAAATCCAGCGTCAGCTGGGTATCACAGTTGTCTACGTAACGCATGATCAGACTGAAGCTATGGCCATGAGCGACCGTATCTTCCTGATCAACCGCGGTGTCGTGCAGCAGTGCGGGAGTCCTGAAGAAATCTACAACCATCCCGCTAATCAGTTTGTTGCTGACTTCCTGGGCAAGGTCGACTTCTTCAAAGGCGAGTCCGCAAACGGCCGGATCGTATTCCCGAAGATGGGCGGCCAGTCCTTCGCATACGACGGTCCGCGTACAGGCAAGGTAGAAGTAGCAGTACGCCCAGAAAACCTGTACTTTGCCGAAGATGGCATCCTTGAAGGCACGCTGGAAGCGCAGTACTACCTGGGTGATGTCGATGACTGTCGTGTGCGGGTCGGTGAAACCCTGGTACGTGTCATCGCCAACGGTTATGAATATAAAAAACTCACAAACGGTCAGAAAGTGCGTCTGGGAGTGCGTGATTTCATGGTCTTTGAGGACGATGGTTCACTCGAGCAGATGCTGCAGATTCAGACCTGAGAAAGAGGTTCAGCTTGGAAAAAAGAATCCGTGATCTGTATCTGGCGATGTCCGAGTTCGACCGCGGGCGTCCCGATCTGATCCAGCATTTCACCAAAGTACACGCATATGCCGCCCTGATCGCAGAATGTGAAGGGCTGGATGTGCATACATGCGAAATTCTTCAGGCTGCCGCGCTGGTCCATGATATAGCGATTCCGCTGTGCGATCAGAAATATGGTTCACATCCCGGGCCTCTGCAGGAACAGGAAGGCCCTGCCTTGGTGCGGTCTCTGCTTTCTGATATGGATTTCACTGAAACGGAAATCAACCGTATCTGCACGCTGGTAGGAGAGCATCACACGCTCTCCCCCATTGACGGTATCGATCATCAGATCCTTCTTGAAGCAGACTTTCTGGTCAACTGTTTTTCGCATAGCAATCCGCGCGACAGTCTTGAGCACACGCTGCGCCATGTGATAGCAACTGCAACCGGGAAACGTCTTTTTGCAGCCATGTTCGGGCTTGAAGAATAACAGTCCTTTCAGCGAAGCTCCCTGGGGCTCCGTCTTTGTCATTTGAAATACTCTTAGTCAACTGACAAGAGCAGAATTAATGGAGCGTTAATATGGAGTATATCAGAGTCACAAAGGAGAATCTTGAAAAGGAACACATTTGCTGCGCCATTTCAAGCAACAACGATGTTCAGGTCTCATCAAAGAAGGCCTGGCTGGCGGATCGGTTTGACGATGGTCTCGTATTTCTGAAATCCATCGAGCGTGGAAAATGCTTTATTGAGTATATCCCGGCTGAGTATGCCTGGAACCCGATCGAAGCAAAAGGATATATGTACATTGACTGTCTCTGGGTTTCCGGCTCTTTTAAAGGACATGGATATTCCAATGATCTGCTGGGTGCATGTGTTGATGACAGCAAGAAAAAAGGCCGGAAGGGGCTGTGCATTCTGTCCGCTGCGAAAAAGAGACCATTCCTTGCCGATCCTAAATATCTCAAGTACAAGGGATTTACCGTGTGTGATGAGGCAGATAACGGTATCCAGCTTTGGCATTTCCCGTTCTCACAGGATTCGGAACCGCCCAGATTCAAAGATTGCGCAAAGCATCCTCATATCGAAGAGGACGGCTATGTCCTTTACTACACGAACCAATGCCCTTTCAATGCGAAATATGTACCAATCATTGAACAAGTAGCAAAAGAGCACAGTATACCGTTCCGAGCAATCCGTATCGAGAGCAGGGAGGATGCCCAGAACGCACCGACACCAGTCACGACCTATGCCCTGTTCATGAATGGGAAATACCTGACGAACGAGCAGATGAATGATTCAAAATTCCTGAAACTGACCAATACACAAGTATAGTCCTGATAGTATTTCTCACAATGTTCCAATGTCTACAAAACCGGCCGGGAATCCCCGGCCGGTTCGCTTTGTCTTATGTTTCAGTATTACTTCATTTCAACTGCGTTGTTCATGTACTCAGTGCTGATGCGCTCCGCTACGATCTGAGCATCTACCGGGTACAGCAGCTCCAGCAGCGCCTTTCTGGCCGCAATCATCTGATCCAGCAGTTTGCGGTTCATGGCAATGATCTGGCGGTCTTCCTTGCTGGCAGCCTTATACCGGGCATTGATTGAACTATCAAGCTCCATCTGCCACATGCGCTGTGCGCGGAGGAAGCTCTGTTCCAGTGCAGGGCGAGTCGCAGCCGAGTCAATGGATTTGACCACATTCTCCAGTACGGAGCTCAGTTTACCGCCAAAGTACAGCGCATATTCAATCGTGCTTCCTTCGCGTTTCAGCGTCTCACGGCCTGTTCTCTCAACGTCTACAGGACGTTCAGTAAACTTGCGGACCATGGTATCCTTACGTGCTTCAGGCGCAGTGTGCAGCTCCCAGCACAGGTCAACACAACGCTCCATCATGTTATCAGACAGTTTTTCGGCTACAGTTTCAGGCGCGTCCGGATAGATCAGATTCAGAACCTTCTCATAGCTTCCCAGCCACAGATAGTAGTTCATACGATCATTGAGCACCGTTACGCGTGCTTCATCTGTGGCCGCATCAAGCAGCTGCTCATACATGTCGTCCAGTGCAGCCTGCCACAGTTTGTATGCCTGCTGCCAGGCATCAGCTGCACCGCTCTCCAGCAGTTCTTCCACAGCCTGCTCCACCTTTACGTGCTCACCACACAGATGCACGCTGTACCTTGCCATATTTCCGGCGATTCCCAGCAATTCGCGCTCGCAGCAATCACCCTTCGTCACTCTGATGGGCGGGATGATTTCTATGGTATCAGTCTTCTCATTGGTATCACTGGTCACCTTGTTGCTGGTCACTGTATGAGTCATCCAGGACGTTGTCGGACGGTATTGTGCCGTTGCATAGTTGATCACTTTTCTGTTATCAACGTCATACTGTGTCACGATATGGCTGAAGAGGAATTCTTTCTCTTCACCAGGCTTCAGCCCCAAGGCATCTCCGATCAGGCCGAATTCATAATCCTTCAGGCTGTCAGCCACAAAGGCATCAATGTCAATGGTGCCCGTATTCTTCAGCGTGATTTTATATGTGATCTCCTCATTCAGCTGATAATACTCGCCATTTTTAGGCGTGCTGGTCACTTCTTTCTTCAGCGTGGCATCCAGGATCGGGCCGTCCCTTTCTGCCAGCTCAGCATAAACATCGTTGCTGTATACTTCATGAACAATGCCCTTAAGATCGTCGTAATACCCGTACGCATAGTTCATGACATAGCCGGCACCAATGACATCCATTTCTGTCACTTTATACTTGAACGACGCCTTTTCTTTCTGACCTGGTGACATCTCCGCTATGCTGAACAGCAGGGCACTGCCTTTATCCGCAAGCAGCAGATCATCATAGACATCCACACCATAGATCGGCTCATTGCTGTTGTTTGTAAATGTGAGCTCAAACGTGATCTCATCGCCCTCGTAATAGACAGGCTTCTCATCAACAATGCGCTTCTGAACCAGCAGGCCGGTCTTACTGGTAACAGGCAACCATTCATCATCGAAATCCAGTTTAGTGTCACCGGTTACAGGATCGTCCCATTCCACCCAGGCTTCATTGTAGATATATCCATCCGCAACATCCTGCAACGTGACAGTGTACGGAATTTCATAGACGTACGATTGACCCGGTTCAATGTTAGCGATATTGATAACTGTTCCTACCAGATCATCGGTCAGTTTCGCAACGGGGACGGTGACATTGCTTGGGTTGTACACTTCAAGCACATAGATGATCTCTTCACCCAGCTGATATCCCTCGCTGGCTCCCGGCAAATACTTGGAGTGCTTGTAGACCAGCAATGCGCTCTCTTCCTCAGTCTCCCGTTCGTCGGGTGCAGGATCGCGGAACTTATACCTAAACATCACCTGATTGCTGAACAGCGCCATGGTATCATCCAGCGTTACGCCATATGCGTTGAAAGCAACCTGGCCTTCACCGGCATAGTTTTCACTTGCCGTGCCGGGGATAATCATGTTCTCGTACAGTACTTTGCTGCATGTATAATCCGGATTTATGTATTCTTCATTCGGATCGAGATCGCAGGGCATATTCAGAATGAAAGAACCGGCATTCCCGCCGCTATGAGAAATATCAATCCGTTCAAGCCGGATCGGCATATTACCGGTGTTAACCACGCGGAAACGGTACCATACCTCATCGTAGTTCGACGGATCGGGATAATCGAACTCGGTCTGACCCGCAGGATCATACTGCGTTACATACAGGGTCAGTTCAGGCCACGGTTCCTCGGTCGGCGGTACATCGCCCGTCAGCGGGATATCAAAATACACAACATTTGAATTGCAGACTTCTACGAGATTCTTGTTATACCACCAACCGAAATCGTCCCAGGAACGTGCCATTATACCGCTTTCGGCTTCATCCTGAGTTACCCATAGGATCAGCGTATAAGTTATGGTCTGTCCGGGGCCGAGACGTGTGACTGTAGATGAGAAATCAGAAAGTTTTTCCCACGGGCTCGGACTGCTGACATTTTTGGCCAGGTCGCCATAAGCGGGAACGTAGACATCAACGGATGATGTGTTGGTCAGCACACAGTCTACGCCGACCTGAGCCTCATAATAACGCTTGCCGACACCGGCATCGGGTGGAACGGAAACAGACAGGCTCAGACTGGGCATTGCGACTTCGTCCAGTGTCAGGGGCACGTCCTCATAAATGCTGTTGGACGCAACATATTCCCACTCAGTATCATTTTTGAAGTATGCGGCATTCGCACCCATGGCGACCTGAATGGTTCCGCTCTGCACGTTTTCTTCCGCTACGACATACAGTTCGTCAAACACGAAGTACTCGCCGGAATGCAGCAGGATATAATTAGCCCCGCCCAGCTTTGGCTCTGAAACGAATGAACCCGGCATATAAGTGATCGTGTTCTCAGCTGTGGTCACATCGGCGACATACAGATCACAGTTACCGTTATTGGTCACTTTCCAGGTTGCTATGACAGCGCCTCCCACGAAGCGCTGGCCTACGCCGGCATCGGGATCGAGCGTGAGCTCCAGCATCAGGGACGGATCCGTGTTCCCGCCGGTCTCGAACTCGAAGTACGGCTGTACGATATTTGTTTCACCAATCTTCTGTTCGCCAGTATTCTGGTCGGTATAGGCATATTCATTGTGCATGGTACGGACGACCGCACCCGCTGCCAGGTCACTGTCGTTTACCACAATACTGTATGGATAAGTGATCTCTTCATAGGGGAACAGAACAGCGTTCTGAACAGCACCCCATCCGTGCGGCTCATCCAGTTCGCAGTTTTCTTCAATGATCAGCTCTGTCAGTTTGACCGGCAGGCTGTAATTGCTCTTTACTCGCAGCAGGATCTCAATGGTTTCACCGCCTGTATAGGGGCCTTCGGGCTTATTGATCAGGTCCCAGTTCAGTGCGATCATTGCCTCGCCGTCGCCCTGTCCATCGAAATCGAACTCGGGGTAAACATAGTTTGTCCAGTAATTCGCGGAATGATCCTCCGTCGGCTCCTGGCCTACCAGAATATAGGTATTGGCCGTTTCACGATGGATCTTATTGGTTTCTATATCCAGCGAAGTAACAACAATGGTGTAATCATAGCTGAGCGCTTCGCCCGCCGGGATAGTGCTTTCGGTTGCCTGGCTCCATCCCGTATAGTCGTCGTAATTGTTATATCCATTACCGGTTATGGTTTTCAGAATGATATCGGTTGCACCGTCATTGTGCACAGTATACTTGATATCGATCCTGCTTCCCAATTTATAGGGTTTCTGGCCTTCGTTAACGAGCGACCAGTCAAGCCAGACCATGCTCTCATCAAACTCATGAGCCTCTGCTGTCGCGAACTCGAATGTCGGACCTGTGCAGCGGGCTCCGAAGGAATTTGATTCCGGGCGGAGATCGATGAGCATATTGCCGCTGATCACCGGGTTCACAGGATCCAGATCATCGATTCCTGATCCATTGCCCGCACGATATGCTTCACCGAAACCAACCAGTGCAAAATAACCATTCGAAGCATCGAACTCCGTTACAATATAAGAATCTTCATATCGCTTAGATTCGCCCGGAGCATATGGGCCGAACTTTGATTCCGGTGTCGTATAGGAATTTTCCGGATCAGCCGGGTTGAAGAAAGTGTACAGCAGAAAATCCGCGCTGCAATCACCGACATTGGTCACGATGATCTCGAATCGGATTTCGTCGCCTTCGTAGTATACATCCTGCTGTGGGCTGATCTGTGTGACCTTGATCGATGATCCCAGCTTGTGCGTAGGAGGCGCGACATACGGGATTTCACGTTCTTCCACATGGGAAGACTCGATCTTACAGACACGGCGTTCGATCCCCGGGCCTTCCGGAGACGGCTCTTTCACCGTTTCCCAGGGGCCCCAGTCATGATCGCCGAGGCCGCTGGCATAGTCACGTTCCCATTCCTTCTCGCCGCAGCGCTGGCACTGATGGTAACGTGTGCCGTACTGCACACAGTTAGCAGGAGTACCTGCTATCCATGAGCCCCAGTTATGGCCCAGCGGAGCAAGATCCTCTTCATAGGTATCGCCGCACTCAGAGCAGCGGTAGACGACCAGGCCCCACTCAGTACAGCTGCCTTGGCGTTCTATCACCTGATAATTATGCTGATGCACCGGTCCGCCGGTCGTCGGATCCCAGCCCTGCCCGTTTGTATAGCCTGACAGGTCGACCCATTCGCCATTCTGGTCATAGTAGCCGAACGCCATTGCGGATGGTGCGATGCCGAGAAGCATCACCAGCGCCAGCAGTAAAGCAAACACGCGTCTTCTTTTCATGACTAATCCTCCCCTTTTCTCATACAAGAATTACAGAGCAGTCAACTTTGTGTTCAGTGCAGGTCTGTCATTATAAAGTCATGTCAGGGACGGGTAAAGGTCAGCAGCATGGCACCCATGTAATCGAGCACCAGGCTGTCATCCTGAGGAACGAAATGCAGTTCCGTACCAAAGTAATCCACTACATAATCATTTCCGGAACGCACCCAGTTCAGCGGATCAAGCGTCATGCCGGCTACAGTGAACACTGCTTTTCCGTTCGCACGCAGCTCAATGGCATACTCACCGCCAAGCATTGAGGGCTCCAGCGGGAACCCACCCGAGGATGCCTTGCTGCATACCAGCCGTGTGCCGACAGGATCAAACGGCGCAGGCGTAGCAGTAGGGACTGCAGTGGGAACAGCAGTAGGTGCTTCTGTCGGCAGAGCCGGAGGAATATAGACAGGCGTCGGGGGCACGGTCGGTACAGCCGTGGGTTCCGGTGTAGGAACAGCTGTCGGTTCGGGCGTAGCAGGCAGCTCCCATACTGCATTGGGATCGCGGCTGAAGAGGATAAAGCCGCTGTACTGTGTGCCAAAGCGGAGCAGGTCTTCCTCCAGGATCAGAGGCGTTGCAGCACCGGATGCTGTCTCGCTCAGGCCGTAATACACATGTCCGCTTTCTTCGTCCCAGCCCCAGCGCTTGCCACCGTCGCTGCCCATATAATCCAGCATGCCCGTGCCATCTTCGTTCAGCGTCAGGATGATATTCATCCCCCATGCCTTACGCGGGTCTAACTTGTTGGTGCCGCTCTCCAGCCAGATGCCGTACCATGTGCCCGCATAGGGCAGGCAGCGCTCGTCAAGCGCAGCAGGCGTTTCCACGGGAACAGGCACTTCGGCCCCTTCCTTTGCAAAGCACATGACCATACCGTCTTCTTCAAGCACCAGCATGCCATTCTCATCCAGTGTCAGCGTCAGCATGCCCATCAGTGAGGCGCCGTTCTCGTCCACCGACCATAGGCCATGCTCAGCGGGATCGTCGGCAGTGGTCATTTCAAAAGTACCGTTTTCATTCAGTATCAGCGTCATTGACATGCCGAAGTCGGCAGGATTGATCTCCATGCCTTCCATCTTCATTGAAACCGCTGTCCATGTCCCGATATACGGAGCTCCGGCTTCGCCGACCGGCTGCGCTTCCGCAGCGGCAGGCTTTTCGGTACCTTCCTTATAGAAGCTTCCTCCCATGCTATCCTGCTTCAGGAGCAGATAGCCCTCCTCGGTCAGGGACAGTATCATATCATCCGCGAACGCGCCTTCTTCGGTCGCGCTCCATTCACCGGTCTCCGGGTTTCCGCTGAAGCCCAGGACCTCATAAGTGCCGTCCTGATTCAGCGTCAGCGTGACCTCTCCGCCAAACATGGCAGGATCATAATGCTGGCCTTCCATCTCAAGGTCAAACATGAACCATTTGCCCACATACGGTGCGCCGGCTTCGCCGACATCACGGGTCGGACGTGCAAAGCGCAGTGTGCCGCTGTCTTCTGCCAGCAGCAGGCATCCGTCATCGTCCAGCGTCATTGCCACGCCCATCAGTGATGCGCCGTCCGCATTCACGAACCAGTATCCCTCGGACGGGGAGTCGTCATCGGATACCATTGTAAATGTACCGTCTTCATTCAGTGTCAGTGTCATGGACATGCCAAACTCAACAGGATCAAGTATCGCATCTTCCATGCTCAGAGCGGCAAGTTTCCACTCGCCAAGATAAGGCAGGCCTTCTTCGCCTACAGGCTTCGGGCCGGTGATCGGCTTTTCGGTGCCTTCCTTGTAGAAGGTCATCTCAGTATCGTCCTGGGCAACATACAGCCAGCCCTCTTCCGTCAGCGCCACAGGCACGCCTTCCATCAATATACCGTCTGCTGATGCGCTCCAGAGACCGCCGTACAGATCACCTTCCATGTCAAGCACTTCATATGCGCCATTTTCAAGCAGAGTCAGCCTGATTTCACCGCCAAGCACTTCGGGATCATAGTGCTGGCCTCCCAGGAACAGATCAAATGCGTACCAGTTGCCGATATACGGTGCGCCTTCCTCGCCTACCGCTTCCGGCAACGGGTCACCGATACGGCGCACAGTGGATGCTCCGCCACGCCCAAGCTTCTTATTCAGCGCGTCGATCTCGTCATCCGTAGCATCCTCTCCGACCAGTACCAGAGGACATTCCGCAAAGCTTCCGGCCGGGATCAACGATGCATCGCACAGTACCGTAACTTTTTCGAGGCCGGTGCAGCCCGCAAATGCATCTTCCCCGATTTGGGTCAGATAGGGATGCAGCGTCAGCTCGGTCAGGTTTTTGCAGTTGCGGAAAGCGTTTGCCCCGATGGTCGTAATAGAATCAAACAGTTCAATGTATTCAAGACTGCTGTCTGCAAATGCCTCATCGCCAATGTCCGTGAACCACTCACAGTGATGCGGATAGAAAGACCGAACTACCTGATTGCCCTTGAAAGCGCCTGCGCCGACACCGATCGTGCTAATCAGATCATCCCCATGCCAAACACCAGTGTATACGGTCACATCCGGTTCACTGCCCGAGTAGGTGGAGACATAGCCGTCCAGATCACAGTCATCGCCCTCGATATAGGTCAGATCCAGTGCACTTATCGGATTGTTGCGCCAGACTGTCAGGTCTTCAAAGCCCAGAGGCTCAAATACAGCCTTATAAGCCTCCCACTGTTCACGGGAAATATCCCATGGCGTGTCTATATCAGTCAGGGATTTGAGCAGATAGCCTGTAAACGCATCCGTGCCGATTTTCGGGACTTCATAGCCTTCAAAGCACGCATAGGCGAACATGCAGTTGTAAAACGCTTTGTCACCGATCTCCTCGACCGATGCAGGGAAGTATACTTCATCCATCAGAATGCTTCCGTCGAACGCGGAAGCCCCGATTGTCTTCAGGCCTTCAGGCAGTACGAGCACACCATTCACACCGTTGTGGGCAAAGGCCTCCTCGCCAATGCTCTCTAGTCCTGCCGGCAGATCCAGGCGCGGGCCAGGATAGCCATTGAAGAATGCGCCGTTTTCAACCGTACGAAGAGTAGACGGTAAGGATACATATTGAGCCTTCGAATAGCGGAAAGCATCCTTACAGATGGTCTCTAAGCCTTCCGGCAGGCTGACAAACAATACTTCCGGAATACTGCTGAAAGCCTTGCTGCCGATTGCACGTACCGGCACACCATCGATCTCGGCAGGGACTTCCACCACGGAGTCCGTGCCATGATAGGATGTTACAGTGCCTGTGGATGCATCAAAATCGAAATCCTCACGCACAAACTTCGCTTCGCGTGGGAGCGCGTTCCGGCCGCTGGGAAGGATTTCCCCGGCACAGCTGATGTTTTCCAGCACTTCCCGGTACTCTTCCAGCTGATCATCAGGAACATACACCTTTGTGGAATAAGGCATTCCCTGGAATGAATCCATGATCACCGGGCATTCGCCCTCGAACGTTACACTCTCCAGACTTTTCGCGTACGTCACAAAGAATTCACCAATATACCGCACACCGGCTGGGATCGTTATGTTCTTCAGGGAATCGACCGACTGGAAACAGCCGTTACCGATATACACCAGGCTGCTTGGAAGCGTTACCTGCTCCAGCTTGTCCATGTCACTTCCAAAGTAGTTGATCGCTTCTATGCCATCCGGCACTGTCAGGGTGACAATGTCATTGTTGTAGTTCAGGAACCAGTCCGAAAATCCCCGTACCGGCACCCCGTCAATGGCATCAGGAAGGACCAGTTCAGTTGCGCTGCCGCTGTATTTCTCGATAATACCTTTTTCGGCATTGAATGTATAGTCGCCGTCCTCGGCAAAAGTCATGCCGGGCATTGCCAGCGCCAGCATCAGAATCAGTGCCAGAATCAGATTCAGCTTCTTTCTCATCGAAAAACGCCTCCCTTTGATATTGGGTCTACAGCAACAGATAAAACGCCCTTTTCTATAGACAGGAAGCATCAGGTTATACTGTCATATTGATCTACAGTATCATTATAACAGATATGCCCGCATTATGCCCTATCACAAATGACAGTTTGATACTGGTAAGGTTAATTTCATAACATTCCCAGCAAAGAACT
>JAEEGI010024297.1_pt1 | contig 11824 bp, 8 predicted proteins | sample 8958751 | NCBI WGS metagenome assembly JAEEGI01 (sample SAMN16246545, study PRJNA631951) | gut metagenome | biome: gut microbiome; feature: rumen; material: KS-attached | host: Bos | place: Iran: Karaj | collected 2018-10 | reverse complement strand
ACCAAATTGAGTTTCCACAGTAAACAGAAAAATCAGGGGACAATGCCCCTGATTCTCTTATTTCTTATATCTTTTCAGTTTATTCTGTCTTGTTATCTGTGTTAACTGCTTCCGGCTTCACTGGAGCAGTTTCAGCGTTTGCTGTCTGCTCTGCAGTTCCTGCTGCAACTGCATTTGCTGTCTGAACTGCTGCCGCTGCCTGAGCCGCCTTCTTTGCTGCCTTAGCTGCACGGCGTCTTGCTCGGAAAGCCTTAACCGGCTTACGAAGTAATGCGAACCAGATTGTAAGAAGTATTACGAGGAAGATTCCCAGTCCGATCACATGTTCTGCTGCCCAAATTACTAAGTTCTGGCAGCCACCTACGAAGTTCTCCCATCCGTTCTTGAATCCCTGTGCTACTCTTTCTCCAAAGGTTTCAGGAGCCGGATCCTCATATTCTTTAACTTCTGAAATTGTAACTGTTATATAGCTGTATGCGACATCATTATTGATGCTGTTAAGTCTTGTCTTAATCTGATTTATGGATACTTCAACTTCTGTAAGTCTCTCATCTATCATAAGGAGTGATTCCATATCATCAAGAGTTTTAGCTTCCTTCATCATAGCGATATAGCTGTCACGCTTTGCTTCAAGAACCTCAAGCTCTGAACTGAGATCTGAGAACTCCTGTGAAAGATTCTGAACATCCTGACATTTGTTCATCAGCTCTCCAACATTTCCCATATTATCCAGAAAATCCTGATAATTCTCTGATGGGATTCTGATAGTAGCATTATATATATGGAGTGACGGTGTATTTCCATATCCGCCGTTGTTTCTTTCATTCTCGTACTCAAGAAATGCTCCGTACTGGTTCATCAGATTCTTTAATTCATTAACAGAATCAATATAGTTCTCTGTATCAAAATACATGTCACAGTGATAAACCAGCTTTTCTGTATCTATCTCACTAAGCTGATTTGTTGTATCTGCACCAGTATCACTTACCTGTTCTGATGCATTGCTGTTTACTCCGCCTTTGAAGCTTTCTTCTGCGTCCATTCCGGCAGCATCATCGTAATATATTGCTGCCTCTGTGGCTTCAGCTCCGTATGTTGCTCTGGTATTCGCACTTAAAGTACTATTTGCTCCTACGTGTTTATCTAAAGGACTATTACCGCATCCTGCAGTACCTGTCAGCATCATAGCTGCTACAAGTCCTATAAAAATCTTCTTCTTAATCATATCTGTATCCTCCTTAGCATATAGCTTTTTGTTCTGTTCTGATATATATACGCTCAGAGGATACCTGTTTTATGGAAATTTTTTCATAGAGATCAATTAACGGTTGTTACTTGTTCTTTCACAATGTAACATAACTATAGGAACAAAAGTTATCTACATTTGAACCACACCCTTCTCAGACAGTGCCGTGCGAGAACCCCTTCTCTCGGCACTGTCTCCCTTTTTATCTACAGCGCGTTCCAATATAGGAAGAATACTGCTATGCAGCCCCACGCATTTCCTGTTTCCTTCCTGACTATCAGCATTCCGTAAATCAGAACTAAGGTTGTTATCATCTCTATTATGGCATCAGGTGTTACGCCTATCACACCATGAATTACTATGCACATGACCGCACATACGCACGCACCCATATCCCATAAACGATGTTTTGAAGGATACATTTCACTTATCTTATCTCTTATAACCACATAATTGAAGCCTTCAAAGAATCCCCAGCATGCGGCTGTGATAAGGAATGCAATGACATTATATGGAAATGCACTGGCCAGTACCTCAGGTGTCGTATTCACATCCCAGAACGGACACCAGAAATGCACCTTTCCCTTGATCAGACAATATATGAAGTCCAGTATACAGCATGCAAGACTGAGCAGTACCGACGGTACAATGTTCTTTATTCTAAGTCCGAACTGAGTGAACCTCTCTTTTCTTATAAGACACACTATTGTTATTCCAAGTCCTGCCAGACCGAATTGACCGCATATTCCGATTACTGCAACTCTAAGCACAATATTCTTAGTCCCATCATTTGCAAATTTATTCAGGCCATTTCCCCAGATGCCTAGAACCGCCACCAACGCTGTCACCATTGTAATCCCTATGATGATCAGATCTACACTTAACTGATTTTTTCTTTTTTTACTACACATATCATATTCTCCATCATGACGTAATAAGGATGTAACTTCATGCATATGATATATGCTAATTGATTCCTGCAAAAGTGACCGCGGTCATATTTTGTAAAAAAATGAACCTACGAGTAATCCACGACAATATTAGTATTATGAGCAAACAAATTTTAAAAATATTAAAAATATTAATAATCCTATCAGCAGTTATATGGTTCTGGATATGGGCTTCACTGAATATTTATTTTTACGACATTCCTGATGGTTATTCAAAAGACCACTACTCTTATGAGGAGGCCCTGGAATATGCACGTTCTATTGATCCTAACGCAGAGGTTGATGAGACTTACATTGAAACAGACTACAGTCATTCAACCCTTCGTATATGGAAAGCCCGTATCAATGGACGTGACGTTCATGTTGCCAGCTATCCACAATCTGTTATGGGCAAGGCTATCTGGGAGTCTCCTATAAGTATTATGATGGAAGCATATTCTTCAAAAGACTGCTATTACCTGACGACGGATGATTATCTATATACGATCATGCCTATTTTTAAGCATTATCCTGAACTTGGAGAAGTAAGTATAAACATGGAGGAATATAACAGTCTCACTTCTTCAAGACAGTTTGATTCCATAACCAAGGATGAACTGCGTGAATTATGGGATGAGTATTCTAAGGTTACAGATGATCTCAAATATAATAGTCATCCGATCAAGTATAATTTCTATTTTACGACAGGTGGAAAAGATTATTGTTTTGATTATGTGTCTGATTATGAATACGATCAAATATATCGAGATATATTTTACCCTTAAAAGTAAAAACCCTCTCGGGTGAGTGAGAGGGTTTTGAGGGAATCGGAGAATCGTCTGTTCTCCTGTCAATCATTCTCGTGAACCATAACCTATTCAATACAGTTTACGAGACCTGATTAAAGGTGGTACACAAAAGTTTTTTTATTAGGGTTTATAGTGAATTATGTTCTAATTCATTTATATAATACACTGTGTAAAGCATATTTCACATTGCAAGAAATGCTGTTTCTATGTTAAAAGCTGTTATGATTGTTATCGGAACAGTTCATTCTTCCTTATCTGCTCCATATCACTTATAAATTCATCATAATTATCAGCACTAACAATCAGCGTACCCTGATGCAGTTCGCCACGATCCCATTCTATTGAATATCTTTCATTCAGATAGCTTTTTGTGCTCTCATCCAACTGATCTGTACCACTGTATTCATCTTTTATCCTCTGCAGATCTTCATCTGTTACAAATACCATATGAAAATTGCCGTATTTTTCAGCTATCATTTTGGCTGCTGTCCATATCTCATCGTCATCATCGCTCAGCCATTCCGACGAAACAAATATACCGCTTACATACATTTTATAATTTGGATTGTCGTAATCAAAAGCTTTGTTAATTACTTCAATATCGAAATAATAATCTATTCCATATCCACCAAAGATTTCATCAAACTCTTTCTTATATTCTGCTTCCTGTGATCTTTCAAGATACTCATCACGGAAGTCATCTAATGAATCACTCTTTCTATTCGTACATATTGTAAACACAAGATTGGGATTATCATCCGCATGTGCTTTCGCATAGTAAATTCCGGAATAATCTCCGCCGTATATCTTGTCTATTGTAAATTCTTTGCCATACTTTTCTTTTAAAACATATTCACAATACTCTTTTCTATTTCGTGGACTCGGTCTCTTATCTTTCATAAATATGAAACATACACCCACGCATATAACTATAGCAAGTGTCGTAAGAAATATTGCAACTACATATCCAAACTTTTCATCATGTAAATTAATTTTAGCCATCTCCCTGTTTCCTTTGCAGTAAAATCACGAAAGCAATTATATCACTTTTGGCTTTTATATCCAAAAGTTCTTAAGCAGAAAAACGGCAGAGAGTCTTGCCCTCTGCCGCCTGTAAAATTACTTATTTCTCTTTTTCTTTCCAACTGTGAATACTACTGCCATGTCCAACCAGGTAATCCCTATCCTTTTCGAGGATAACTCCACCAAACTCTACATCCTAATTCAACAAAAGTTTCATAAGCCTATCATTCGGTCTGTCCGGATCGATATTATATATATCTATCTTATCTTTATCAGCGCTTCTGTCTGAGAAGGCCGGGAACAGGAATCCAAATTCCGGTGTCTCAACTTCATAATCACCGGAATATGGTCCTATAGTTCCTATAACAAAATCATAAACCTCTTCTGAACCCTCATTCCACTGGCCATCTGTGCCTTTACTCGGAATATCATAGGTTCCGAAGAATACCATAATAGCGTATTCGGAATCTGTCTTATAGTTATCTATTATGATCTCGTAGAGTATGCTGAGAAGTGCATCGTCCTTCAGGCCCTTCTCTTTTATGCCTGTAAGAAGCATCCACATGCTTTCTCCCGGCTTCACGCCTTTTGAGAAAGCATATTCCTTAAGCTGCTCGTTGGTCTTAGCGAAGGGAATAGTCTTAGCTATTTCAAGATTGGTCTTTTTCTCGGCCTCGGAAAGCTTTCCGAAGTGTATATTAAATGTACCGTCTATATCTCCATCCCGGTCTACATAGCATCCTGCAACCCTTGAGAAACATGTACGTTTCGGAGTCATTCTTCTTGTAAGTTCAAGCATGTCATCTCTACTGATCATCTGTTTATCCTTCTACACTCTTATTTATTTTCTTCAAGCATTCTTTTACACTCACGGATACCATTTATCTTTTCTGTCTCATATCCTGAATGCTGTCTGCCGTATTCATACATTTCAATTGCCTTTTCATAATCACCGTCAAACTCAGCATACAGTGCAATACGATCTGTCTTATCAACGCAGAAAGCGTACTGGCAATGTGAACATCTCTTGCAGCCATCGATAAGCTCAAGACATTCAAATGCTTTCTCCCTCTCTCCCATTGACAGATAAATACCTGACAATCTGCAGAGATAGAGTGGACGATATCTCATATAGTTAATGTAATTCTCAACTGAACCATGAGATTTCTCTATACACTCTATAGCCTTTCTTCCTGCTTCTGCTGCTTTCTCCGGATTCTTCAAAAATGTATATGTTCTTCCAAGCAGATCATATGCCTGACATATACTATCATAATATTTTATTTCCGGCTCGATTTTTTCTCTGACTTCGACATATTTCTCAAAGTAACGTACTGCAATCTCCGGCCTTCTTCTGGTAAATGTATAGTAATGTGCCACTGACCAGATGGCACAATCAAACTGTGCCTTCATGCCTTCCGGAATATCTGACTGGTCTCTGAAAAGATTTAAACGCTCAATGTAACGGTTATTCTCAGCCTCGATCTCATCCATCTTATCCACTCTTCCTGCAAGTGAATATGAAGACGCAATATCATACATATAATCAATAAGATCGATAAACTTCTCTTCAGGAGTATCCGGATATTTCTCAGCTATCTTAATTTCACTGTACTCTATATTCGGGTCACAATCCTTACCTGTTATCTCCTGGATATTAAGTGCTATCGCATGACATCTTGCATCGATTGCTTTCTCAGCTTCAGCCATTCTGTTATAGATATCTGCCAGCCTGTTGTAATTACCTATCATATGCTGGTCAAACTTCTCCATATAATTCAGATATTCCTGAGCTGCCTCTTCAAATCTGTTCTGCTTCTCATACAGATCAACGATATTTACATAAGCAATAAACCTATTGGTTCCCTTATATACTTCTATCGCTCTTCTGAAATCAGCCTCAGCCTGCTCATAGTTCAGCATACGCACATGTACAAGTCCTCTTGCATTTATAACATAAGGCTCCTCAGGGAAATCCTCCACAGCCTTATTCATAAACTCAAGCGCCTTATCATATTCCATACCATCAATAAGAATAAGCGCATACTGTACTACCGAATGATCATCATAGCTTATATCTATAAGTTCTTCAGCAACTTCTATTGCCTTTGCACTATACTCAGACTCTTCGAGCTTTTTATATCTGTAATCGTTATAATAATCAGAAAGCTCATAGTGAAGATTAACATGTCTAGGTGACTTCTTCACACCGGACTCAAACAGTTCTCCTGCCTGCTCTGTCTCCCCTTCCTTCTTAAGGATGCATCCAAGTTCATAATCCACTGCACCGTAATTCGGATATTTTTCCATCATTTCCCTATAGAAAGGTTTCAGGTCAAATTCCTTATCATATCTTTCTCTGTAATCAACCTCGAGCCAGTAAGCATTTACATTTTCATCATCGCATTTTCTTGCCTTGTCGATAATACTGAGAAGTTTCTCCTTGAATTCCTCTTCAGCCATAAACTCTTTATCTTTGGCATAGATATCCATCAGGCAGTAGCCATAAGCTACATAGTATCTGGATGGCATATCCAAGATGCTCTGATCCTCGTCTATAGCCTCCTCCAGATTCTTAAATATCTCTAAAGCTTCTTCAGGCTTCTTCTGTGCACGAAGATATCTTGCATAGTTAAAGTCCAGTCTTAAGTCTGAAACCTCATTCTCCTTGATAAACTCCAGACAGGTTTCAAAACCTTCCATGTCATTATAATCAAGATAAATGTCTTCCGCACGCACATATGAATCAGCATATTCAGGATCGTTATATCTCAGATAGAAATAGTCTTCGATTACTTCTCTTGCACGGTCTGCTTTATACGCCATGTACTGTCTGTTGCCATGACATATAACTATATAGTCATTGTTCTTCTCTATTTCATTAGACCAAAAGTCAACACCTTCATCATACTCTTTACGAATAGAAAGAATGGCATCATATAATCTTGAATAATCATAGTAATCTCTGTCTACCGCATATTTAAGTGATTTCAGGATGTACTCCTTTGCATTATCCAGATCGGAGCTGTCATAATATGCGACACTTATCATATAGTATGAAAATGAGATCCTGCATATATCTCTTACTTCTTTTATCGAATAATCATCAAAATTATATTCTGCTTCCGGATCATACTTCTCACAAAGAATCTCATTCCATTTTAAGAGATATGGAACAGCCTTATCAACCTCACCCTTATCCATATGATATCTTCCCATGAAGAAATTATAATCGGCTATCGTATTTTCATCCGGTTCAATATCCTTCATCATTTCATATGCTTCATCCTGACGATCTCTTCTTGAGTATATCCATGCCAGGCTTAACTTTAGTTGTATATTATCCGGATCAGCTGCTATCTGAGCAGGCAGTTCTTCTAATCTGTCTGTGTCAATCTGCTTTGAGAAATCCAGATATACCTTGCTGGTACGATGGTAATTGGCCATATATGATATATAGTCAGCCGCAGCCTTCTTATCTCCTTCAAGGTAACAGCAGAATGACATAGCAGCATGTGTTTCGTTAACATATACCTCTTTCATTGTCTTAGGAATAACTTCCTTACACTTTGCAAGTCTTTCAGGAGATATGGTAAGTTCCATATCCCTATGAATATCCTGCACAAAGAATCTAAGATACATGAACATCAGATGACTGTAATAAAGATCAGAATGCTTTTCTCCGGTCATTACTGTTCTATCAACAGCAGCTTCCGTAAGACGGAAACACTCATAATAACGCTCTTTATAATATAAATACTTAAGAACCGCTATTTCTTCAAATGGATGATAATAGTCATACTCTCTTAAAAGCAGGATATCAGCACCCAGACGGTCAATCACTATAGCTCTTGTCTCATCAGCTATATTGCTGTTATCGATGGTATTATATTCACTTATAAGCTTTTCCAGTAAATTGATATACTCATCTACTTCATACTTAAACTCACGTGCTTCTATCGGATCCTGCTCTGTCTCGATAACATATTCATTAATCTCCGGAACAGCATTCTCCCTTCCCGGAATAACAGGCTCTGTCAGTATATAATTACCATACTTTACAGCTTCTACAACAAAACCTATATAGTCCTCAGGGAACTGCTCAGCGAGACTGTCAGCATCCTGAACTATAGACATAGCCTGATCTATTCTTTCCCATACCTCACGCGGATACTTATAGCAGCTCATGGTATAGTTTAAGAAATCATTTCTTATGGCTTCCTGCTCATCTATCGATCTGAATTCCGGTGCCGCAAATAACTCATCCCAAAGACTGGTATCTACTCTTTTTGTAATATCCTTGTATAATTCATCAACCTTTGCCATTGTCTCAGAGAGCTCTTCCTCAGCCTCTTCCTCGTCTCCGCCTTCTGCAAGACGGATTGCCTCATCATAGGCTTCCTTTAAGGCCATAAACCCTTCCTGATCATCCTCCGGGTTGGTCACAACAAGCTTCTTTCTGTATGCGGCTAAAATCTCATCCACATCATCTGTAGGCTCAATCTCTAAAATGTTCCAGATTTGTTTTTCGTTCATATTATGCACCCTCTTTTGATATAATCACAATGATAATATGCATATTATCATAATGATAATTAGATGTCAAGCAGTCCTACGCCATATCTCTTGTTATATTTTTCACCCACGTATATTTCACGTAATGCTTATAAACTGCAGGTATCTTTACGAATTCATCCAATGTCAGGATAAATGCAACCACCAGTACCGGCAGCTTCAGAATAAAGGCACCGATCATTCCCATAGGAACAACCACGCACCAGAGCGTTATGATATCACACCACATACCGAACTTAGTATCTCCGCCTGCCGGGAAGATTCCACCTATAATTGTGGAGTTCAGTGAATTACCGATTATATAGTAGGATGCCATAAACATCATGATCTTTAGATAATAATGAGCATCTCCCTGAAGAGTTACAAACTTCAGAAGTATCGGTGTTATTGCAAGAAGTACCAGTCCTGATAAAGCCCCTATAAGAATTGAGAATCTTACAAAGCTTCCGCCTGCCTTCCTTGCTTCTTCCAGTTCATTTCTGCCAAGCATCTGTCCGATAATGATCGATACACCTGATGCTATACCCCAGCAGAAGCTGGCCACCATACTGCGGACTATACTTGCTATAGAGTTGGCTGCTATGGCATCACTTCCGAGACGTCCCATGATTACCGAATACATGGTCACACCACCACCCCAGCCAAGCTGGTTAAAGAGAAGCGGTACTGTATATTTCCAGTAATCTCTATGAAGTACCTTGCTGAGCTTATTCTCACCCTTGCCTATCATAAGAGTCTTAGGGATATTGAGCGGCATACATTTCTTCATAAAGATAAGAACTATGATAAATGTAGTCTCAAATATTCTTGCTATAACTGTTGCAACAGCTGCGCCTTCGATACCCATCTTAGGGAAGCCGGCAAGACCAAAGATAAGGAGTGCATTTAAAAGAATATTCAGTACAACTGATAAGGATCCTATAAATGTACTCAGTTTCGCTTTATCACATATCTTAAGTATTCCGAAATAAACCTGTGCAAAGCCTCCTATCACATATGAAAGTGCAACTGTCCTGAGATAATCTGCACCCATATCGATAAGAAGTGCATCATCTGTAAATATATGCATAATGCTCTTCGGTACAAAGAATGCTCCCAATGTAAATAGGAGTCCCACAAAAAGGGTATATCTCATTGTTATAGCCAGTACTTCTTCTACCGTCTTCTTATCACCCTTGCCCCAGTACTGCGCTGCAAGAACAGAGCAGCCATACAGGAATGCCTCAAAAAAGAGGCCGTATACAAATGCCACCTGTGTCGCCAGTGAAACTGCTGACAGGCTGTCCTGATCCAGGAAGCCCAGCATAAATGCATCCGATGCCGATACCAGTGACATCAAAAGGTACTGCAGCGAAACCGGTATAACTATTTTGAATAAATCTTTATATACTTTCTTCATGTCAAACTAACCTCGCAATGTAATCTGATCCGATTACAGATTTATACTCTTCGTTCCGAGTTTCTCCCGGAATCGTGTATCATGCTCCACAAGGATCATAGTCGGCTTATACTTCTCAATAAGCTTTTCTATCTGCATCCTTGAGAAAATATCTATGTAGTTAAGCGGCTCATCCCATATATATAAATGAGCCGATGTAAGAAGACTGGCTGCGATCAGCACCTTCTTCTTTTGTCCCTCTGAATAATCCTCCATATTCTTCTCGAACTGAATACGGTTCATATCCAGCTTTCTGAGCAGTGTGAGGAACAAACTGTAATCAAGATTATTCTTCTCTGCGTATTCCTTAAGTCCTCCCGCAAGATGTGATGTATCCTGATTTATATAAGATATTTTGAGTCCACTGGCTGTTTCCAGCTTCCCCGATGTGACCATTGAAGCCCCGGCTTCATCCCCGGCGCCCGCTTCTTTCATTATAGCCTTAATGAGACTGGATTTTCCACACCCATTATCACCATTTAAGAAGAGTATTTCACCCTGCATAAGCTGAAATGTAATATCCTTCATCAGACACTTATCGCCGTATCCAAGAGAAAAATCTCTCACGTCCACCAGACACTTCTTATGATGCGCAAGGGGCATCAGCTTCAGATCATCCACGTTCTCTATGTCCTTCAGCAGGCCCTCCTTTTCTTCTATCTCCCGGTCTATCCTCTTCTCAAAGTTCTTCACTCTGGACTGCATCTTCTTGGTCTTCGCTCCGATATATGCTCTTGTGGATGTACATCTGTCATGCTCCTTTATCGGGTCGAATCCTATCTTAGTATTTTCATTCTTATCGGCCCAGCGTGCTGCCCTGTCTGCAGAAGCCTTAAGCTTTCCGATTTCCTTCAGGTGCTTCTCGTTCTCTGCTATGGCATAAGCATCTGCTCTTTCCTTATTCTCCTGCCATGTGGTAAAGTTACCATTTATAACCTCAATGGACTCTCTGTTTAAGACCAGCATATGGTCTGCTACCGCATCCAGCAGGTCTCTGTCATGAGATACCAGGATGAAGCCCTTCTTACTGTTCAGGTAATCCCTGATTATCTCTCGGCCTTTACGGTCAAGATGATTTGTTGGCTCATCTATAAGCAGGAACTCATTTTCTCCTGAGAAAAGAACTGCCAGCATGGCCTTCGTTCTCTCTCCATTACTAAGCGTACTTATCGGTCTATACAGTATTTCAGGATCTGCTGACAGAGAATTCATCTCACATATCACTCTCCAGCTCTCAACTCCAGGCTTCCATGTATCCACCATCTCGTCCACCGTTTTATCCATATCAGCCTTAGACAGCTTATATGGGAAGTAATCAAATCTCTTATCTGTGGTTATACTCCCCTGGTAATCCAGGCCTCCCCTAAGAAGATTCAGAAATGTAGTCTTACCCTTTCCATTTCTTCCTATAAAGCCCAGCTTCCAGTCTGTATCCACTGAAAAAGAAACATTTTCAAAAATATTATCAAAACTGCCTTCATAACAGAAGGTCAGATCAGAAACACGTAATAATGACATGTAATCGCCTCCTAACAGGTTGTGCCAGATGGCACATTTACAAAACGTTAAAAACACCGCAAGAAAAAATTCCTGCGGTGTTAATCCCTCGTTCATTGACCTGCTCGGCTCTCTTCGAAGATTATGCATCAGCCTTACTTGTCATATACGATATATTATAACGGAAGCCATATAGAAATTCTTTCTTGCATATGCAGCATTACAGTCCAAACATAACTAAATACACGCCACTACCGGCGAGCTTTGCTGCACTACTATTAACTATCTGCAAGAAATATTCCTCATT
>JAEEGI010024294.1_pt1 | contig 11824 bp, 11 predicted proteins | sample 8958751 | NCBI WGS metagenome assembly JAEEGI01 (sample SAMN16246545, study PRJNA631951) | gut metagenome | biome: gut microbiome; feature: rumen; material: KS-attached | host: Bos | place: Iran: Karaj | collected 2018-10 | reverse complement strand
AAAGATATTGATGGAAATATTATTTCAAGTGGTATTTCCTATAAAAAGTTAAGTCTTATTGAAAAAAGAAAAGGCTGGATTGTTGATTTTAAACAATCTTAAATAGCATCAAAGGTTATTATGGAGCATTTACGACATATATGATTATCAGAGCCATAGCCGGTGACATAACAGTACAGAATGATGTTGATGCAATTGTCAATGCCGCCAATACCACCCTGCTCGGCGGAGGCGGTGTCGACGGTGCCATTCACCGTGCCGCAGGTCCCGGTCTGCTTCAGGAATGCCGGACTCTCGGCGGATGCCCTACCGGATCGGCAAAAATCACCGCCGCCTATAATCTGCCCTGCCGCTATGTCATCCATACACCTGGTCCAATCTGGCGCGGCGGCGGATCCGGCGAGGCTCGCCTGCTCCGTGACTGTTATACCAGCTGTCTGCAGCTTGCCCTTGAACACGGCATTAAAAAGATTGCCTTCCCTTCCATATCCACCGGTGTCTACCGCTACCCGCTTGATGAAGCGGCGGATATAGCTGTTTCAACCGCTGCGGGATTCGTCTCCTCCCGTGAAGGTGTATTTGAACTGATCGAATGGGTATGTTTTGACGGTCAGACTCTTGCCGCCTATACCCGCGCAATCAACCGGTCTGCCGTTTAAAGCTAACTGTTTGAACCTGCGCTCATTCTGTTTTGAACAGAACCGCAATTTTGTACATCCGGAGGTTCTTTTGTTTGCGCTGAATAAACCATGACCTTTACAATTGAAACAGGATAGGGGTGTAATCTCCTCTCTGCCCGTCCGGAACATTCCTCAGTTTCCGGATGTATTATCTTAAATTTTGAAACGGAGCTCTCGATGCACGATTACAACTACTTTGTTCCCGTCCGTCTTGTTTTCGGAAAGGGAAAAATCAACGAACTTCCTAAATACATGGCAAAATACGGACGCAGGGTTCTTCTTGCCTACGGCGGCGGAAGTATCAGAAAAATTGGACTTTATGACAAAATCACCGAACTTCTGCAGGGTTATGAGGTATTTGAACTTTCCGGTATTGAACCGAATCCGAAGATCACCTCCGTGCGCAAGGGTGTTGAGCTGGTAAAAAAGGAAAAAATTGATTTTATCGTTGCTGTCGGCGGAGGAAGTGTCATCGACTGCTGCAAGAATATTGCCGCAGGTGCCTTTTATGACGGGGATCCCTGGGATCTGGTGATCGACAATTCCAGGGTTGGAAAACATCTGCCGTTTTTCACCGTGCTGACCCTGTCGGCAACCGGCTCCGAATATGACGGCGGCGGAGTTATTTCGAATCCGCAGACCAATGAGAAACTTGCCCTGCTTGGTGAAATCTTCCCTGAGGTTTCCATCATGGATCCGCAGTATACCTACTCGGTGTCTAAATGGCAGACCGCGGCCGGCTCCTCCGATATCATGTCCCATATCTTTGAATCTTATCTGGTTAAAGACGGCAATATTTTCACCGACGGTGTATGCGAGGCAATGCTTAAAACTGTAATTACCTGCACCCCGAAGGCTATTGAAAATCCTGAGGATTATGACGCCAGAGCTCAGCTTATGATGGTCAGCTCCTTCGGCTGCTGCGGATTACCGGCTCTCGGCAGAACTGATTCCCCTTGGGTGTGTCATGCCATTGAGCACGAACTGTCGGCCTACTACGATATTACGCACGGCGCCGGCCTGGCCATTGTCACACCGGCCTGGATGAAATACAGTCTGAATGATGAAACTGCACCCCGTTTTGCACAGTACGGTGTAAATGTATTCGGACTGGATCCGGATGCAGATCCGATGTCCAATGCTCTGGAGGCAATCCGTCTTACTTCGGAATTTTTCAAAAAAATCGGTATGCCGCAGACTCTGCGTGAGGCCGGAATTAATTCTGACGAACACTTTGAAGCCATGGCGGATCATATTTTCGCCCACTGGTTCGGTAATCTGAATACCGCTATCCGACCACTTGATCGAAATGATGTTGTGGCAATCCTCAAAGCAGCCATGTAGCTGACACTCTGAAATATATACGGTAATTTACTGATATTAAGGCGCGCGTATACTCCGCGCCTTTTGTTCTTCTGTACAGTTTCCTGGACGAACTGTTTATCCATCGTGATTTAAGCAGATTTTCTTTTCTGTGATATCATCCGGATCTGTTAATACGAAAGAAAACCACTGTCAGGGAAAGCAAAAACTGCCCTGTTGCAGCTGCTTTCTCTGACTATGTCTGATCTGTGAATTTTACAAAAGAAAAACAAGAACAGTGTCCGGAAGTTCCCGGCGGAGCCGTTCCTTAAGGAAGATAAAACTGCTGCTACAGGTACTCAAGCAGGATTTTAATCTGTTTGATATATTTTCGTATATGGCGGAAGAATTTTTCCATCTCGTTGTAGAAATATGACTCGTCAACAAACTGCCCTGCAAACAGCTGCGGCGGATAAAACTGCTCCGCGTATTCTCTGAGCAGTTCCTTCAGCGTTTTCCCGCTGCTGTCATCCTTTTTCAGTTTGATCAGTGCATTGGCGTACTGATCTATGAATTTGTAGGTCAGCCGCATCCTTACCAGTGAAGATGCATTGAGAAGCAGATATTTGAGACTGGTTGCGTTCAGTCGTGTCCCCGCATCATCGTTGTTGGCTGCAAGTATGTTGGTCAGGTGGATCCTGATGGCTTCGAAATCTAGCAGCTGCGGATTGTCAAACGGATAGAAAAATGTGGTTTTTCCGTTGCATGAAGGTTTACCGATGGCAATCTGGATTTCTTCCTGCAGCTCCTTATCAAGTGAATCGTAGAAATTTCTGACATCGCTGATCTCAGTTGAAAAATCTGCACAGAAGGCTCTCAGCTCGGCGATGAAATCTTTCTTTACATTTTTGAATATATCAGGGGATGATGCATCAATCTCGTCAAGAACCGCATAGCCGGCATCATCCTTTACGTCAAATAACGAATTTATGAGTTGATCTACAATATTGTTCACTGTCTTCCATCCTCCGCTGATATGACCGTATTCAACCGCTGCGTTAGGTATGCAGCCGGAACTTCGAATGCTGTGAACGGGGCTGACAGTCTACAGAATATTATTTCTGCTAAAATATACAGCCGTCTTTATGTTCACAGTCCCGTGTGTCTACGTCTTCACAGATCCTTCAGGTACTTGAATTATATTCATTGACCCGCATTTATGATATTAGATACAGGACAGTATTTCGTCAATGTGTTTTGTTGAAATATTGGACACAGATAGAATATTTTTGTAGGATCGGCTGGCCTGCACTGGAGTGACATGCACTTTCATTCCAATCATTGCACTATTAATTCAATGGTCCCGGCTTTTCAGCAGTTTTCTGATCCGGACCGGCATAATAAATCGGTTGGTAAAACAATAGAATAGGAATGATATTGTGAAAACAAAATTAGTCAGATTCAGAAATATTTTGAAACAGCGCAAACAGCGAAATCCCGTGCTGAATTCACCTGCTGATATCACTCAGAAATTACGAAGAGATCTTAAACATAACAACCTTGATACGATCACCATCAACTACGAGTTCACCAGCTATTTTGATAAGGATGAGTATTACTGGGAAAAGAACCAGCGCAGAACAAATCCGTTTTTTGGAGTGAAACTCAAACATACTGATTTTGAAATCTTTCTCGGTCCTGAAGTACATTCCCTGGCCGGTGCCTTTGCTAATCAGCATGAACTGGAGAATGTGCGGATCCATGATACATCCCGCATTAATGATTTCAGCGGAATGTTCTACAATGCGGAAAAGTTCAATCATCCGATTGGCAGCTGGGATACATCGAATGTAACCAGTATGAAGCAAATGTTCCTGAGAGCTTGCTCATTCAACCAGCCGATCGGCTGCTGGGATACTTCGAAGGTAACCGATATGAGTTACATGTTCAGCGGTGCCAGAACGTTTAACCAACCTATCGGTAATTGGGATACATCGTCAGTCACAAATATGAGTGGTATGTTTGACGGAGCCTCCACTTTCAACCAGCCCATCGGCTGCTGGAACACCTCCTGTGTTACTGATATGAGCTGTATGTTCCAGTATGCTGAATCCTTCAATCAGCCCATCGGCAGCTGGAATACCTCCGGCACTGAAAATATGTGGTCGATGTTTGTAGGAGCCCAGAAATTCAACCAACCATTGGATACATGGAATACCGAAAATGTTACAGATATGGGCAGTATATTTGCCTATGCAAAATCATTCAACCAGCCGGTTGAAAACTGGAATATGTCGAATGTTGCAAGTTTTTCCCGGATGTTTGATAACGCGGATTCCTACACTTTTCCCAAACCTTGCGGATCCGGGCAGAAATAACGGCTGATTGAGCAGTTACAGGTTAATGTCCGGTTGTCAAACTTTTCTGTTACCGGATCTTACGAACCGGTTTAGGACAATTTTCGTTAATTTTTTTGTAAACATCGGAGAACATTTTCGACCGGTTACCTTTATTTGAATATGGTTTGAATTATCTGATTGTTCACCGGTTAGCTAGCTGCCGGAGATCATGTTTTCTCTTAAAAATTAACAATTGAATTAGTTTGTTCTCCGGTTTACCATTATGATGTTTTTCTTTGCGGGGGATACATGAAACTGCCGATTCTGCTGTTAGGTATTTTTATCTTTCTGGGAAGTCCTATTTATGCAGAGACTGAAGGTGTGAACAGATGTCTCCATTCGATTTCTGCCAGTGCCGGTGATGACTCCTGGGAGGCTGCGCTTGAAGTATGCCGTGAGGAATGCGAATAGAATGACGGAAAAAGCTGTGCGTTTCTTGGTGGTGTATACAGATTTGGCCGCAATGTTGAAAAAGATATCATGCAGTCGGTCAAATATTATGAAAAAGCATGTGAACTTAATACCTCCAGAACTGGGGCATGCACCGAACTCGGTACAATTTACTGTCTTGGAAGAAGACCTGATTCCAAAGGAGTCGGAATTGAGGCAGATCCGGTAAAAGCAAAGGAATATTTCCAAAAAAGCTGCGAGTTTGAAAATGTAGGCAAAGATCTAGCCTGCGAATATTACCGGAAACTTGAGCTGCTGGGCTACTGATTATTTTGAGGTTAATATTGGGGAAGGATACAGTTTCACTAGTCTATTATTCTCTCTCCTGATGTCTTATTGCTCTTCCGGAGTCGGAAATTTGAAACTGTATGATTTTGCGCCTTCAAACATATCACAAAAATCATTTACATTGGATATATCCCAACTGTCTAACGGTTGGTTGAAGGATTTTGCATATTGGAACATATAGCTCATATCAGTAACGCTGGAGGTATTCCAGTTTCCAATCGGCTTATTGAAAGTGGAGGCTCCGTCAAACAAACCGCTCATATTTGTAACTGATGATGTATTCCAACTGCCTATCGACTCATTAAAGGAACAAGCATCTTTGAACATTTCACTCATATCGGCTACACTCGATGTATCCCAATCACCTATCGGCTGATTGAAAGATTCAGCACCGCAGAACATATTGCTCATATCAGTAACATTGGAAGTATCCCTGTCTCCGATCGACTGATTGAAGGATTTGGCTTCAAAGAACATTTCGCTCATATCCGTTACATTTGAAGTATCCCAACTGTCTATCTGTTGATTAAAGGATTCTGCGAAACAGAACATTCCGAACATATTGGTGACCTTAGAGGTATCCCATTGCCCGACTGGCTGATTGAATGACCATGCCTCTCCGAACGTATTCTGCATATCGGTAACACTAGATGTATTCCAGGATTCGATCGGCTGATTAAAGGATTTAGCGCGATGAAACATACCGCCCATATCCGTAACTAATGAAGTATCCCAGTTTTCGATCGGCCGATTGAATGATTCGGCTTCGTCGAACATACCGCTCGTATCAGTAACTGACGATGTATCCCAGTTGCCTATAGGCTGATTAAAAGCTTTGGCACCACTGAACATGTCGCTCATATCCGTTACCTTTGAAGTAGTCCAACCGTCTAGCGGCTGATTAAAAGCTCTGGCTCCGCTGAACATATAGCTCATATCGGTTACATTTGAAGTATCCCAACTACTCAGAGAATGATTGAATTTTCTTGCTTTGTAGAATGTACCGCGGAGATCAGTAATACGTGACGTATCGCGGATTGTGACGTTCTCAAGTTCAAACTGATAAGCGAAAGCTCCTGCCAGTGAATGAACATTTGGACCTAGAATTATTTCAAAGGATGTATGTTTGAGCTCCAGTCCGTAAAAAGGATTGGTTCGACGCTGATCTTTTCTCCAACTTTGTTCTACTTCATTATCCTTTCTGAATCTTGTGAATGAATCTTGTGAATTCATAGTTGATCGTCAGCGTGTCAATGCTGTTGTTGACAATGTTACTGCGAAGCTCCTCTGTGATGTCGTCCGGAGAGTTCAGTACCGGATTTCTAATGTTGCTATCATTCATAATATAAATTGTTGCTGGTGTTTATCCTGCCATGACCGTTATCCTATTCTGTTTACGTTGAACCGTCAATATCTTCAAGAATAAAAGGGATCATGTATACAGGTTTAAACTCCAACTGTCCTGCATGCCCTGTATCCTTTTGTGATACCAGCAGTGGACTGGTTACATATTTTGAATATTTTCTGCAGAATTCATCAATTGATTCATGCCTGATATTAGCTGAGGATTTTACTTCCAACGGAATAATTTTTGTGCCTTTTTGAAGTAGAAAGTCTATTTCATAGGTGTGTGTACTGTTATTTTTTTTCCAGGTATGGTAGTAAAGTTTTCGACCGGAGGATGCGATCATCTGAGCAACTGCATTTTCGTACAGGTAACCTAAATTTGCTGGAAGTTTATCACTTAGTAAACGGTTGTAAATATTATCGCCGGTTACCGGTTCATTCATAAATATCATAGTGGTAAACAAACCTGTATCGGACATATACAGCTTGTATGTTTCGACATCTTTAGTTTGTGAAATGGCGGAATCTGGGCTTGTTGTGTTGTAGCAGGGAATTACTGTCTTGGAATCAAACAACTCTGACAAACGTTCCAGATCACGTTGAAGTTTTCTTTTCCCTGTGGCACTGCTGATTGAAAAATTTTTTTTCTTAGCAGCAAGTTGAGCAGGTATCGACTGATACATTTTTCCTATATATCCTGATGAATCAATTTTTTTGAAATCGTCCAGATAAAGATTGATTATTCGCCGCTTTATCATATCTATCTGGTCAAAATTTTTTCCGTTTACATAAGCTTCAACCGCCTGCGGCATTCCACCCACCGCCATGAATATTCTGAAGTCTCGCATCAGCTTTCTGTTTATACTGTTTCCTGCTGGCTCGTTAAGTTGGAAAAATTTTCTCATCGTGTTATATGTGTCTGTTCCAGTGGCCCATAGGAATTCTTCAAAGTCCATTGGATACATCTGTATTCTATGCTCCTCCGAAGGAATAACAATATTTTTGACATTATTCTTAATACTGATCAGAGAACCTGTTTCTATGTAGTCATATCTCCCGTCTGCGACCAAATATTTTATTGCCTGTCTGGCAGGAGGATGCTGTTGGATCTCATCAAAGATTATTACAGAATCTCTTTCGTGGAGTGTTATACCGGTCAAAGACTGGAGTCGGAGAAAGAAGAGGTTTAGGTTTGCAATATCATCAAAAACAGCTTTCAGTTCTTTCGTTATATTGGCAAAATCCACTTTTATGTAAGATTTGTAATTTTTTTTTGCAAATTCTTCTGCAACAGTTGATTTACCTACACGACGAGCACCTTCGATCAGCGCAGCTGTTCCAGGAGTATACTGTACTTTCCATTTTTTTAGTTCATCTGTTACTTTTCTTCTAAACATGATTTTTTAGGGATTACAAAAAAGATTATTCGTTACAAGTATTGTACTAAAGTTTTGAGAAAAAGTATCAATATTTCACAAAAATTATTCGGTAAAAGTATCAATATTTCACAAAAATTATTCAGCAAAAGTATCAATATTTCACAAAAATTATTCAGCAAAAGTATCAATATTTCACAAAAATTATTCGGCAAAAGTATCAATATTTTACAAAAATTATTAAGTTAAAGTATCAGTATTTCATAAAAATTATTTGTGTCGATAAGCAGATAGGGAGTCGTGATATGACTGTACCGAACAATTGATCGGCAGTCAGCTATGTCAGAACCGCTGCTGGGCTTTTTGGGGGCAGCGTATCAGCAGTTTCCTGTGTATACATATTTCAGATTTTTCCTGGCGATCTGTGCAAGATTATAGATTTTGCCTACATCAGAAGCGGCACGGTCAGTCATTCTGAAAGCTGGAAAGAATCTGGTAAGATGCAACGGTATCTGCGTACCCACTACCCTTCCGGCTTCGTCTGAAAGCCCGGCAATCCATTGTGAAAGATTTCTGATTTCCTCTTCCGAGTCGTTCTCATCGGTGACTATCAGTGTTGTCAGTTCCACATGGCACATGCCGACAGCCTTCTCGATAAAGTTTTTGCACATCTGCAGATCGCCATTGAGTATTTTCCGGTAGTACCTGTCGGTAAATCCCTTCAGATCTATATTCATGGCGTCAACATGACCTTTGAGTTCCTCCAGTACCCCGTCAGATGCGGTACCGTTGGTGACCATTACACTTTTCAGACCGTGCTGGTGTAGCAGTATCGAGGTATCACGTACGAATTCATAGTTTATGAGAGGTTCATTGTAGGTAAAGGCTACACCGATGTTACCCCGGGGTATGAGGGCAGCGGCGAGAGCAGCAAGCTCTTCAGGGGACATGATTCGACCTTCTCTTGAACGGGTTTGCGCCTCCTCCGACCAGGAGATTGAGCTGTTCTGACAGAACGGACAGCGCAGATTGCAGCCGTAGCTTCCTGCAGAGAGAATCATTGAACCGGGCATAAAATGACGGAGCGGCTTTTTTTCGATCGGATCAAGTGCAAGTGAGGAAATCCTGCCGTAATGCAGCGGGATGATTTTTCCCTCCCGGCAGATCCTGGCTCCGCAGAACCCGGTTCGGCCCTCCTGAATGTTGCATCTTCTGAAACAGACGCGGCAGCGGTCATTACTCATTACCGGCTCCCGGATCCTGATAGTGACGCACTACTTCAAACCGCTGCAGAGAAATTTTTTCACCGGGCATAATCCCTGCTTTCTGCATTGCAATTTCAATCTGTTGGTCTACTGATGTTATTCCGTCAAGATTAGGCAGAAGCAGTCCTCTTCGCGCTCCGTTTCTTACGATTACACCGTAGCGCAGAACATCCAGTTCATCAGGGGATGAAATATCTTCAATTTCACCCAGAACATCGACGCTGATTTCCAGAGAATCAAGTTCATCCGGCTTAACCGGGTAAAACCTGCTGTCACTGGTGGATGCAAGTATGGCATTTCTGATAATTTCCTCAGCGATGCACTCCTCTGCCGGCATTATGGTACCGATGCATCCTCTGAGACGATCATACCGGTGAATCGAGACGAATACCCCCGCCCTCTGCTGCAGCATCTGCTCCGGAACGTCGTCGGGTACTTTTATGTATCTTCCCGAAATTACGCGACTGTAAATCGCCCTCTGGGCAAGACGCACATACGGCTCGTTACTCAGAGGAAGACTGCTGACGCTGTTCTCCTCATCTTTCAGTTTTGCCGTTCTGAATTTTCTGTCCGGATCATAACCTTCAGCCGTGAAACTGCAAACACCGTATCCCACTCCTGTGATATCCTCATGTGAGTAGACCTTTGAACTGACTTTTTTCCCGTCAAGAAAACCAGCCATCATACAGAACGGTTTATGGCCGCATTCAGCTGCCTGGTGACACAGATCAGGAGAAAAATCCAGAAGTTCCCCCAGTGCCCCGCGACTGCAGGCGTCCATCAGTTTCTGATCATAAACAGGTCCCTCGCTGGCAAAACCGTACGGTCCATCCTCTTTTAATTTATGGGATAGATCCCCGCTGGCCACAAATACTGTTCTTCGTCCGAGTTTTTCTGCAACTGCAGCGATAATTTCCCCGAGGTGATAGTGTTCAGTCAGTGAAAATCCGGAAATACCGACATTTACCACCCTGCAGTTGTCAAGGTATCTGCCGATGAACCACAGAGGAATCATTGTTCCGTGATCAAGGGGCTGTTCTACCTCATTGCCGGCGGTTCCTGCCATAACTTTTTCCCTGCGGCACTCCTGCTCCAGGGTTGTGATAAATTCAGTATCACATCGGGTGCGCAGTTTAACTTCCGGAGCTCCGAACTGTTCAAATGAGCCTTCGGCATATGTTTCTCCGTTAATCAGAAAATAATCTGAAAAGGTCTGCTTGTGTGGACTGCAGATAATTATCGTATCAGGGTGCAGATCAGCTATTTGCCTTGCCACGGCATTATATGAATCAATGGTTTTTCTGATCTGATTTTCTCTGCCGCGACCGATATCAGGAATAATCAGAGGGGGATGCGGAACAATAAAAGCTGCAAGAACAGACATAAAACACTCCTAAAGATATGCATTGAAACGATGAACAAATCATTAATAAAAACGCGGGAGTCAAAGACCACAATTAATGTTAACATGCCGATCTCTCAGAATTTGTAACAGCAGCCGCAATTTCAGCAATTGTGGGTATTAGTTGTCTAAGGAATTATCCCTCGTATTTGAAGGGATAAAAATGTCAAAATGTAAATCGTGAATGTTCAATTCCACTTAACGATTTGAATATAAATCAAATTTCTGATCAACGTTTTTTCAATCAAAAAATTGCACCGGGCAAAGCGCATAAAATGGCAATTCCAAAAGGTCACAGAACTACTAGGTAGATCCCTATGACAGTCAAAACGTTTGATGCCAAAGATTTCATCACTAGAGAATTTAATTCACGACTAAGCAGGAACGATATAAGAAAATATCATACCCTAAGTTTTTTTATTGTATTGTTGCTGCATATATGGCAGTGTCTACTGATTAATGAGTATTAAATTACTCCACTCTTTTAAGAGTCTCAGTATCAAACAGAGATATAGACGGATAAACACCGAGCAGTTTAAGTACCTTTTCGTAACTTTCAACGCTAACACCAGAAGAACCATTAATATACATCTGCGCCTGCTGACGTGAGACCCCGAGCAATTTTGCAATATCGGCTGACCTGTATCTACGTGTAAGCATTGTATTCCACAGCAATATTCTAAGTTGTAGTTTCAGAGGAATGTAAAGTACTTGATCTCCTTCTGTAATATTATGTTTGGGTAAAGGAATAGGAAGTTTCTGTTTTCTGTACTGAATTTCAATAAACCCGCTTAGTCCTTTAATCAAAGCTTCCTTAGCCTCATCTGCTGAATTCTGCGGTAATGATTCCAAATCTAAATCTTCAACGTAACCATAAAATTTATTTTCAACTTCTCTAATACTGTACTTGTAAAACATAATGGCTCTGTTGTAATAATGTATTGATTATATCCTTGTTACCAATAATCTATTCATCAAACAGACTTTAAATTCCAAAATATTGGCCTTTCGCTGTTTAGCGTGAAGATTTTCTATATCTTGTGTTTTACCCCATTTTTCTTCACTCTATAAAACAGCGATCTATTTGGTTATTTTTTAACCTCTGAATAAGTCTTTATAACAGCGTCATAATCCAGATCTCCACATACCAAATAGATCATGGTTTTGAAATATTCCTTATTTCGAAACCCTCTTGCTCTACGCTTAATGTTTTGAATAATGCTGTTTATTCCTTCAAGGGTTGCGTTCGTATATTTGTTATCGAAGTAATTCAGAATTTCGTCCCAATGATTTTTTAGTGTACCGCAAAACTTCT
>JAEEGI010024283.1_pt1 | contig 11827 bp, 8 predicted proteins | sample 8958751 | NCBI WGS metagenome assembly JAEEGI01 (sample SAMN16246545, study PRJNA631951) | gut metagenome | biome: gut microbiome; feature: rumen; material: KS-attached | host: Bos | place: Iran: Karaj | collected 2018-10 | reverse complement strand
CTCATCGAAGACATCCGTCGACTCGCAAGCCGTCCCCACGATCGTATAACGCTCATGGCGCTCAGAGCTCGAAGTGATATTCTCGATGTTGTGATAAGCGCCGTAAAGCGCCGGCCGGATCAACTCCGTCATCGAAGCATCCACGATCACCAACTTGCGTCCCGTAGCCGTCGTCTTATTGAACAATACGCTCGTGATCAACTCGCCGCACTGCGCCACGATCGCACGGCCGAACTCGAAATGCACCTGGCGGTCTCCCACCTTCAAATGGCTGTTGATGATAGAGAAAACAGAGGCGAAATTCGGAACCGGCTCATTCTCCGGCACGTCGTAATTAATGCCCAAGCCGCCGCCCACATCTACGAAATCCAGCTCAAATCCCAACTTCACCAGGTTCTCCACGATGACATTGACCTTGTTGCACAGATACTCGAAGACATGCAGCTCCCGGATCTGGGAACCGATGTGCAGGTGCATGCCGCGGATGCGCACATTCTTCAGCGCCTGGATCTTCTCCGCTGAGGAAAGCACCTCCTCGTATGAAATCCCGAACTTGCTGTCAGCCTGGCCCGTATCGATACAGTGGTTGGTCTTGGGATCGATGTCCGGGTTGATGCGCAACGCCACGGTCACGACCTTGCCCGCCTCGGCGGCAAAGGAATTGACCACTTCCAGTTCCTCGAGAGACTCGCAATTGATTGCAAAGATCCCTTGCTCGATGGCATAGCGGATCTCATGGTCCCGCTTCCCCACCCCCGCATACACGATGGTCTTGGGATCAAACCCGGCCTCGATGGCACAACGGATCTCGTTGCCGCTGGCACAGTCGATGCCCAGGCCATACTCGCGGATCACCTGGAGGATGCGCGGGTCATAATTGGCCTTGATGGCATAGTGGATGACATAGCTGTAACGCTCCGCGACGGAGACGGCGCTCTGCAGCGTCTGGCGCAGGAGATCGATGTCATAGAGATAGAATGGGGTGCGGTAGTTTCGCAACTGTTCCGCAACTTTACGGCTGAGCATATTAAGTTCGTTTTGTAATTAGCTAATAATGAATGGGGAACTCCGGGTCGAATGCAGGAATGTGAAGGATCTCTGTCTTGAAGCGGTTGCGCCGGTGCATCCTCTGGATCTTTTCGCGGATCTCGTCATCCTCGCAGATGCCTTCCCGGATCCAGTGATCGAGCGTCGCATAGCTGAAGCCGAATTTTTCCTCGTCCGGGCTGGAATGCGGCAGGCCGTCGTCCGGAATCTTCTCCACCCATTTCCTCGGCAGGCCCAGGGCATGCCCGATGCCTTTCACCTCGCGGACCACCAGTCGCCCGAATGGGGCGAAGGAACCGGCGGCATCGCCGAACAGGGTCGCATAGCCGATGTAATCCTCACTGAGGTTGCAGGTATTGGCAACCATCCCGTTGCTGGACTGCGCCACGGCATAGAGCATCGTCATCCGGATGCGGGGAGGAATATTCTGCACGGTCTGTACGGAGAACTTCCCTCCGGGGATGCAAGACTCCAACGCCTCGCAGGCGTCTGTCACGGCGCCGATCGGAAGACAGAGATAAGTAATGCCCAGATGGGCGCAAATCGCGTCGGCATCGTTGATGCCCTGTCCGTTCTGCGGCATGGCTACGCCGATGACCCGATCCGGACCCAGCGCCTCGGCACAAAGTGCCGCAGCGATGGTGCTGTCCTTTCCACCGCTCATCCCGAGCACAGCGGTACAGGTCGGTCCGTTCTTGCCAAACCAGTCGCGTATCCACGCGATACAATTATCTTTCAACTCAGTGTAATCCATAAGGCATCAATATTTGAAGGAAGAACCGCCCAGGAACTCACGCAGCAGCGAGGTCGGAGGAATCTCATTGTCCGGCACGGGGACGAAATAATGGATGAATTTGAGCAGGCGGTGCGCCTCTGCATATTCGGGACAGTTCTTGGGCACGCTCGCCAAAATCGGCTCCGCGTGGTTGCGCAAGACTGCGAACTCGACCAGATAAGCCGAATTGAACATCACATCCGCATTCTCCTGGAAGGGAGCGATCCATTTCTCCTCCGCAGCGCAGACATTCGCCCACTGGGCGATGGACTCTCGGGCCGTGAAGGCACCTTTCTTATAGTCACGCACGATGCGGCGCAAGAGACGGTTGTCACTGGTCGGTATACAGTTATGATGGTCCAGGGGAATGCCGGTCAGCGTCGAGATGAAGATGCGGAACTTCGTGCTCTCCGGGATCTGGTCCGTCAGGCGGGGGTTGAGGGCATGGATGCCTTCCACCAGCACCACCGTGCTGGCGCCCAGCTTGAGACGCTTGCCGTTGTATTCCCGCTCGCCGGTCACGAAATTGTATTCAGGAACCTCAATCTGCTCTCCGGCGAGAAGGGCCAACAGGTCCCGCTGCAGCGAGGCATGGTCGACCGTATCGAAGTTGTCGAAATCATAGCTGCCATCCGGGAGCTTCGGCGTATCGACGCGGTTGACGAAATAATCATCGGTCGAGAAGGATACCGGGCGAAGACCGCAGGCCTTCAGTTGGACGCTGAGCCGCTTGCAGACAGTGGTCTTGCCGCTGCTGCTGGGGCCCGTGATCAGGACCAGGCGGACGGGGTCTTTCTCTCTGCGGTAACGGCGGTCGATCTCCTCAGCGATCTGGACGATCTTCTTTTCTTGAAGGGCCTCGGAGACCTGGATGAGCTCGCTGCCGTTGCCTTTGAGGCAGGCGTGGTTGACATCGCCGACGGTATTGAGATGGGTGATGATGTTCCACCGCAGGTTCTCGGAGAACATCTCGAAAGTCTTGGGCTGTTCTACAAAGGGACGCAGGGAGGTCGGATCATGGGGATCCGGCACACGGAGCAGCATCCCGCCATGGTAAGGCTCCAGGCCCCAGACCTTGACATAGCCCGCTGAAGGGACCAGCCGGCCGTAATAATAGTCCGGAGTATCTCCGAGGGTATAATAGTCGGTAAAGACCGTGCCGCTGGTTTCAAAAAGCTTGACTTTGTCGGCATAGCCCCGCTCCTTGAAGATGCGTACCGCCTCATCGGTGTGGACCTCATACCGGTGGAAAGCCAGATCTTCATTGACGATTTCCTGCATCCGGGCACGAATGCGCGCGACATCCTCCAACGTCGTCTCCGAGCCGTCCACCTTGTTGAAGTTGCAATAATAACCGTTGCTGATCGGATGCTCAAGGTAGATCCTGCCATCCGGGAAGACATCGCGGGCCGCCTTGCAAAGCAGGAAGAAGAGCGAGCGGCAATAGACACGCATCCCACTGGAATCCCGCAGGTCCAGAAACTCGACATCCTTGTTGTTGTAGACCTTGAATTTCAGCCCCTGGGAGACATTGTTGACCTTGGCGGACACGATGGGATAGGGCCTCTCGAAATCGAAGGCGGAAAGCGCGTCCAGCAGGGAGATCCCTTCGGGAAAATCCTGCGCAGTGCCGGTGTTCTTGCAATAGATCCGAATCATAGTTTGTATTAAGGGTCAGGAGGTTCAGGCTTTCAGGTCTCCGCAAGAGACAAGATACTCCGCGATCTGGACGGCATTGAGGGCCGCGCCCTTCTTGATCTGGTCTCCGGAGAGCCAGAGCGTGATGCCGTTGTCATTGGCCAGGTCCTTGCGGATACGGCCGACGGAGACATTGTCCTTTCCTCCGGTGAACAAGGGCATCGGATAAGTCTGGGTAGCGGGATCGTCCTCCAATGTAACACCGGGAGCGGCGGCTAGCGCAGCCTGGACCGCTTCGACGGCAAGTGGCTTTTCAGTTTCGATCCAGACCGCTTCCGAATGGGAGCGGAGCGAGGAGATGCGCACGCACATCGCCGAGCAGCGCACATCCGAATGGAGGATCTTCCGTGTCTCGTTGAACATCTTCATTTCCTCCTTGGTATAGCCATTGTCCGTAAAGACGTCGATCTGCGGAATGACGTTGTAGGCCAATTGATAAGCGAATTTTTCCGCCTTGACGGGACGTCCTTCGACAATGTCCCGATACTGCTGCTGGAGCTCGGCCATCGCCTGGGCGCCGGCGCCTGAAGCGGACTGATAGCTCGCCACATGGATGCGGGTGATATGGGAAAGGGCCTCGATGGGCTTCAGGACGACCACCATCAGGATGGTCGTACAGTTGGGGTTGGCGATAATGCCGCGGGGGCGCACAAGTGCGTCCGAGGCATTGCACTCCGGGACGACGAGCGGTACGTCGGGATCCATCCGGAAGGCGCTGGAATTATCGATCATCACCGCGCCATATTTCGTAATCGTCTCCGCGAATTCACGGGAAGTGCCGGCGCCTGCCGAAGTGAAGGCGACATCTATGCCTTTGAAATCGTCGTTATGCTGCAGCAACTTGACTTCCAGCTCTTTGCCGCGGAACTTATACTTGCGTCCCGCACTTCTGGAGGAACCGAAAAGAACCAATTCGTCGGCCGGAAAATTCCTTTCCTCGAGAATTTTCAGGAATTCCTGGCCGACTGCGCCGCTGGCGCCGACAATCGCTGCTTTCATCTTACAATACAATTAAGGATACACTACTTGACAAATTCTTTGTAAGGTATGAAAAAATTTTTAAAAACTACAAAATAATGACTACTTTTGGGATATGAAGATCTCTCAACGGGCCCAGAATATGCCCAGCTCCCCAATCCGGAAGCTGGCCAAATATGCCGAATCCGCCAAGCGGAACGGCATCCACGTGTACCACCTGAACATCGGCCAGCCGGATATCCCGACACCGGAATGCGCCATCGAAGCAGCCCGTCACTTAGACCGGAAGGTGTTGGAATACAGTCCATCCCAAGGATATAAGAGCCTGCGGACCAAGCTTGTGAGCTATTATGCAGCCTACGGGATTGATCTCAGTCCGGACGAGATCATCATCACTTCCGGCGGTTCAGAAGCCGTCCAGTTCGCCTACATGGCCTGCCTGAATCCCGGCGACGAGATTATCGTGACAGACCCCTCCTACGCCAACTATATGGCTTTCGCCATCAGCTGCGGCGCCGTGATCAAGTCCGTCAAGACCTCGATCGACGATGGTTTCCGCCTGCCCCCGATCGAGAAATTCGAGGAGCAGATCACGCCCAAGACCAAGGCCATCCTCATCTGCAACCCCAACAACCCGACCGGCTACCTTTACACCAAGCAGGAGATGCGCAAGATCCGCGACCTGGTCAAGAAATACGACCTCTATCTCTTCTCCGACGAGGTGTACCGCGAGTTCATCTATACCAAGGCGCCGTACATCTCCGCCTTCCACCTTGAAGGGATCGAGGAGAACGTAGTACTGCTCGACTCGGTCTCCAAACGCTACTCCGAGTGCGGCATCCGGGTCGGAGCCCTGATTACGAAGAACAAGGCCGTACGCGAAGCGGTCATGAAGTTCTGCCAGGCACGCCTGTCTCCCCCGCTGGTTGGCCAGATCATCGCAGAAGCCTCCCTGGGCACACCCCAGGAATACATGGATGAGGTATATGAGGAATACCTGACCCGTCGTAACTTCCTGGTGGACGGGCTCAACCGCATTCCCGGCGTCTTCTCCCCCACCCCGATGGGCACGTTCTACACGATGGCCCGGCTCCCCGTAGATGACGCGGAAGCCTTCTGCAAATGGTGCCTGACCGATTTCTCCTACGAAGGACAGACCGTCATGATGGCACCGGGCAGCGGCTTCTATTCCGACCCGGCCGACGGGCGCGATGAGGTGCGCCTCGCCTATGTCCTCAAGAAAGAAGACCTGGCCAAGGCGCTGGTCGTCTTGCAGAAAGCATTGGAAGCATACAACGAACTGAAACAACAATAAGATGGAACAACTCTCCATTTCCCGGAAATCCGCAGAAATGCCGGCGTCCGCCATTCGGAAACTGGTACCCCTGTCCGACGCCGCAGAAAGCGCCGGCGTAAAAGTGTACCACCTCAACGTAGGTGCGCCCGACATCAAGTCCCCGGACTGTGCCATCGCGGGCGTGATGGACCGCTGCCGCACGATGCACCACCTGTCCTACACCAACTCCGCAGGCCTGATCCAGCTACGCCGTGATTTCATCGAAAAGTACTACAAGAAGGTCGGGATCGATATCGACATCAGTGAGATCCTGGTCGACGTGGCTGGCAGCGAGGCTTTTTCAGTCGCCATGCAGATCGTGGCGGACCGCGGTGACGAAATCATCGTAGTGGAGCCTTTCTACACCAACTACCAGACTTTCGCCTTCCTGTACGGCATCACGCTCAAAGCCGTCCATACCGATATCCGTGCCGGATTCGCCATCCCCGACATGGAAGAATTCGAAAAGCTGGTGACACCCCGGACCAAGGCCGTGCTTCTATGCAACCCTTGCAACCCGTCGGGTAAGTTGTTCAGCAAAAAGGAGATGCTCGCGATCGGCGAGTTCTGCGTCCGGCACAATCTGTTCCTGATCTCCGACGAGGTGTACCGGGAGTTCTGCTATTCGGACGAGCCGCATTTCTCGGCGATGTTCATCCCGGGCGCGGAACAGAACGTCATCCTGGCCGATTCGGTCTCGAAACGCTACAACCTCTGCGGCGCGCGCATCGGCTGCATGGTTTCCCACAACAAGGATGTGATGGCGGCGGCCCTGAAATTCGCCCAATCGCGCCTCTGCCCGCCGGTCCTCGGCCAATATGCGGCGATCGGCGCCCTCGACACGCCTTTCTCGTACTTCGACGAAGTGCGGGAAGAATATATCCGCCGTCGTGACTTTGCGATTGCGGCACTCAACGCGATGCCCGGCGTATTCACCCCGACTCCGATGGGAGCGTTCTATACGGTGGCCGAACTGCCCGTGGACAGCGCCGAGGCTTTCATCCGCTGGATGCTGACGGAGTTTCGCATCAATAACGAGACCGTGATGATCACACCCGCCGCGTCCTTCTACAAAACGCCCGGCGAAGGGCTTCGCCAGGCGCGTATCGCTTATGTGCTGGAGGTCCCGGAGCTGGAGAAAGCCATGCGCATCCTCGCCGCCGCCCTCCAGGCCTATCCCAGCCGCCTGTAGTACGACTGCCATTAGCAAAGGCACTGTGCAGTTTGGAATGCATTCCCCGAAGGGTTCACTCTCGCATTCCAAACTGCACAGTGCCTTTGCGCCAACGGGCGCCTACTCCCACTCGATGGTTGCCGGCGGTTTCGGGGAGATGTCGTACACGACGCGGTTCACACCGTCCACCTGGGCGATGATGTCCGTCGCGACCTTCTGCAGGAACTCGAACGGCAGGTTGACCACCTCGGCCGTCACGGCATCCACCGAATTGACGGCACGCAGCGCCACGACATTGTCGTAGGTACGCCGGCCATCCTTGATACCCGTGCTGCGCACCGGCAGCAGGACCACCGCCGCCTGCCATATCTCGTCATACAGGCCCGCCTCCCGCAAATCATTGATAAACACGGCATCCGCCTCCTGCAGGATATGGATGCGCTCGGGAGTCAGTTCCTCCAGGCAACGCACGCCCAGTCCCGGACCCGGGAAAGGATGACGGCCCAGGAAATGCTTGTCCAGGCCAAGCGCCTCGCCCACTTCGCGCACCTCGAACTTGTAGAGATATTTCAACGGTTCCACGAGACCGAAATGCAGGTCCTCCGGCAGACCACCCACATTGTGGTGACTCTTGATTACGCCCTTGTCCGACTTGGATTCGGCGATATCCGGCCAGATCGTGCCCTGCGCCAGCCACTTCGCATCCTGCACCTTGCGCGCCTCGTCGGCGAACACATCGATGAAAGTCTTGCCGATGGCCTTACGCTTCAACTCGGGATCCGTAATGCCCTTGCAAGCCGCGAAGAAACGGTCTGCTGCACGCACGCCGATGACGTTGAGTCCCATGCCCTCATAATGCTTGAGGACGTCCTCAAACTCGTTTTTGCGCAGCAAGCCATGGTCCACGAAAATACAAACCAGTTTCTTGCCGATGGCCTTATCCACCAAAAGGGCTGTCACCGTGGAATCCACACCGCCCGACAAGCCGAGCACGACGACATCACTGCCGACCTGGGCCTTGATCTCAGCCACCGCATCCGCGATGAACTGCTGCACGTTCAATTTCTCTCCGTTGTACATATCCTGTCCGTTTAATAGAATTAGTCTCCCCTGGAATAGTTGGGCGTCTCCTTGGTGATCGTCACGTCGTGAGGATGGCTCTCCGTCATGCCGCTGGCTGTCACTTTGGTGAAACGCGCCTTCTTGAGTTCGGCGAGATTGTGCGCGCCGCAATAACCCATACCGGAGCGCAGACCGCCGATCAACTGATAGACCGTCTCCTCGAGCGTACCCTTGTAAGGGACACGGCCGACGATTCCTTCCGGAACCAGCTTCTTGGTTTCGGTCTCCTTGTCCTGGAAATAACGGTCCTTAGAACCGGCCGCCATCGCATCGAGGGAGCCCATTCCACGATAGGTCTTGAACTTACGGCCGTTGTAAATGATGGTCTCGCCCGGGGCTTCTTCGGTGCCCGCGAACATCGATCCGCACATGACGCAATCGCCGCCGGCCGCAAGAGCCTTGACGACATCGCCGGAATAACGCAGGCCGCCGTCCGCGATGACGGGAACGTCAAACTGCTTCGCAACGGATGCGCAGTCGTAGATAGCCGTAAGCTGGGGTACACCGACACCCGCGACGATACGGGTGGTGCAGATGGAACCGGGACCGATGCCCACTTTGATACCGTCAGCGCCCGCCTCGATCAGAGCCCGGGCCGCATCGGCCGTCGCGATGTTACCGACCACGACATCCAGCTGCGGGAAGGCAGCCTTGACTTCCTTGAGTTTGTCAATCACGCCCTTGCTGTGTCCGTGTGCGCTGTCCAGCACCACGGCATCTACACCCTCGGCGACCAGCGCCGCGATGCGGTCCACCGCATCCGGAGTGATACCGATTCCAGCCGCTACCCGCAGACGTCCCTTGGCGTCCTTGCAGGCATTGGGATGGATCTGTTCCTTGGTGATATCCTTGAAGGTGATGAGGCCCACGATCCGGCCCTCCTTGTCCACGACAGGGAGTTTCTCGATCTTGTTGGCCTGCAGCACGGAACGCACGAAATCGCGGTCCCTGCGGTCCTCCGTGATCGTGACCAGTCCCTCGGATGTCATCACTTCCGCGATGCTGCGGGACATGTCGTTCTGGAAACGGAGGTCGCGGTTGGTGACGATGCCGACCAGATAACCGCCTTCCTTGACGACCGGGATACCGCCGATGCCGTATTCGGCCATCATTTTGAGCGCGTCACCGACCGTGCGGTCAGCCGTAATCGTGACGGGAGAATCGATCATGCCGTTCTCGGCCCGCTTGACCATCCGGACCTGCGCGGCCTGCTCGGAAACGGACATATTCTTATGAATCACGCCGATGCCTCCTTCCCTTGCCAGGGCGATAGCCATCGGCGCTTCCGTGACGGTGTCCATGGCGGCGGACACGATGGGGATGTTGAGCGTGATGTTGCGCGAAAAACGGGTGTGAAGCTCCACTTCACGAGGAAGGACATCCGAGTATGCCGGGATCAGCAATACGTCGTCGAAAGTCAGCCCTTCCTGGGCTATTCTATCTTCGATAAAGGACATAACGGAATATTTTCACAAATTTAACGATAAATGTCGGATTGGTACAGGACCAACCCGACATTTATCAACATTTTATCAAACAATCCTGCTCAACCGCAGTCCGCTGCGGCCAATTCCACCAGATAGGGACGCAACTCGGACCACTTGTAATAGGGCCCCTTCCAGGGTTGCAGGCGCGTGATGACGGTCTCCCGCTCGTTGCGCAGGAACTTGACCAGCACGTCACCCTTGCAGTTCCGGTAGAAAATCATCTGGACGTTGGTGCACATCGGAATCTGCTCGAAGGCATACCAGCCATGCTCCCATTCCTCGCCGAGATGCCAGGTATGGTCATTCCCTTCCAGTCCCAGATAAAACATCAGGGGCAAGACACCGCCGTCGTGGCTGAAACGCAGGTCCGCGGCTTTGGTGCTGCCATCCTGAAGGGCTTCGTCCGCCTTTTCAAGGATGTCGGCGACGATGAACTTTCCGACCCGGCGCAGCGCTTCCCCGTTCTCATAACTGAAACCGTGCGCGTTGAGCGTGGCCGCGTTGCGGTATACCCAATAATTGAACAGCTCATCTTCCGTAAAGAACGGATAAATGGCAGGTACCGGTTCGTCCAGGCATTGGCCAGCTACACAATGGCCGATGATCTGGAACATGAAAGCCCCCATATCCCCGTCCTGGAGGCAGGCGGCTGCCGCTTCGGGGTCCGTAAACATCCTCCGGGCGAAAGCCGACGCATCCGCGCGGGCCCGCCGGATCGAGTCTACCTTCTCCATACTGTTGTCCACGGGCGGGAAGATGGGATTCCGGCCACCATGGGCGACACGTGTCAGCGCCTCATCCGTGCGCCCGTTGGTATAGTAGTGAATATCCAGGGCGGGAGCCTTTCCCTTCAGCGCGGTACAGAAATTCATCATGCTCTGGTTGCAGCGTACGACGGTGCTCGAAACGGCCAGCACGTCGCGGCGGTTCTTCTGCCGGAACACGCGGGGATAGCGCCCGTACATGCGCTCAGCCACGCCCTGGTGCTCCCGGCTCCCGACCTGCGTCAGGTAGCCCGCCATCCCTTCATGGACCGTCCGGAGCGTATCGACAATGTGCATCACGATGCGTCCGGTATCGGTCAGCAGGCCTTTTTGGTCTAACTCCTTGAATACAGCCATCGTAGGGGCGAAGGGCTTGGAAGAGGTATGATACCGGCTCCCATGCCGTCCGAAATGACTGATATAGAAGGGCTTGTACCCGGCCGGAGGAGGCGTATCCAGGATGACGGGCACCTCATAGCGGTGCATCTGGCAGGCAATGCGGGTAGGGTCCTGTGAAATCAGTTCGCGGGCGTCTTGCGCGCGGACGGTAAAGCAGGACAGCAGTGCCGCAGCCAGGAGAAAAAAGAGGCTTTTATTCATTATTCAACAGTTGTTGGCTTCGGGAGATGAAGTCGCTCAGCGCCTTGCCTTTCAGCATGCCGTTGCCGAGCAAGGCGAGATCCGTCACCTGCTTGAGCAGGTCGCTGCCTTTGGCAAAGTCTTCGGCACTGCCGCCATCCGCCTTATGGGCCTCCCAAATCTTATGGATCAAAGGATTCTCCATGTTGACGATGATATTGTAGGCCTCGGGCATCTGGCCGTAGAAGTTCATTCCGCCGCCAAGGACGCTCATCTCGCGGTAACGGCGCAGGAACTCGCTCTGGGTGATCAGGACAGGGGCTTTATCTTCACCGAGATTCTGGGCTTCGACCATATAGTCGTTGCCTTCCGGCAGGACAGCCTTGAAGATGTCGCTGAGCGCTTTGCTGTCTTCCTCGGACATCTCGGGCTTCACGGCCTCCTCCTTGGGGATGAGGTTCGCCACGCTGTCTGAATCCACGCGCGCGAAGCGGACATTCTCCATTTTCTGTTCCAGCAGGTTGACGAAATGAGAATCCAACTCGCAATCCATCAGAAGGACATCGTATCCCATGTTTTTCGCCTGCTCGATGTAGCTATACTGTTTTTCGACATCGGTGGCATAGAGCAGGACGACCTTCTTATCCTTATCGGTCTGCTGCGGCTCCACAGCCGTCTTGTATTCGTCCAAACTGAAGTATTTGCCGTCAGTGTTCTTGAGCAAGGCGAATTTGAGCGCACGCTCGCAGAATTTCTCCTCCGTCAGCATGCCGTACTCGATAAAGAGCTTGATATTGTCCCACTTCTCCTCCAGTTGCTGGCGCTCCGTCTTGAAGATATCCTCCAGCCGGTCTGCGACCTTCTTGG
>JAEEGI010024278.1_pt1 | contig 11829 bp, 8 predicted proteins | sample 8958751 | NCBI WGS metagenome assembly JAEEGI01 (sample SAMN16246545, study PRJNA631951) | gut metagenome | biome: gut microbiome; feature: rumen; material: KS-attached | host: Bos | place: Iran: Karaj | collected 2018-10 | reverse complement strand
CGTGGTACCACCTTATTTACTTCTTATTATCTTAACGCGATTAACGGAATACCTTGTATACAATATTCACTCAAAAGTTTCTTCAATTAGCTTTTATATTCTTTTTCAGCAACCAAGAACTCTCTACAATAAAAGTGCTAATTTACTAGTCTTTTTCTTCGTTTTACGTGTTTAATTATATTAAATTGTTGTTTTTTTGTCAACAACCATAAAAAAAAGCTAGCTTGTCACAGCTAACTTTTTTTTCTTGAACTATAGAAAATCACAAATTATGCATCAAAATGTAATTAACTAATAAATACACGTGAATTGACGATACACTTATCTAATTTCATTCAAGAAGTGGCTAGATAACTAATATAGTAACGTATCAACTGCTACATTTTATAGGTAAACTAAGCTCGAGCATTTAAAACAATAATCGTTTAGATAGTTACCTAAAAAGTAGATAAGATCTAAGTGATACTATTTACTAAGTGTATACCACTTAGTGGAAAGAAAGTATTAAAAATACAATCTAACCACAGTACCCATATAGTAAGAACAAAACTTACTACATACGCTGACAAGTACGAGACTTATCAGAAGTATATATAGACAAGCTATATATACAGTGTTGATAGTTAGGTAAAACCTAACGCTATCAACCAGTAAGTAATGGCCGAACCAAATACTTACTGACGATAAGTATAAAACTTATCGTAGATATATGTAGGAAAACTACATATACCACGAATACAATGAGTAGAAACTCAAAGATTCGATTAACAAGTAAAGGACGAAACCGATACTTGCCGGTGATATGTACGAGACATATCACGATATATATAGACGAGCTATATATACCACGACCATAATGAGTAGAAACTCAAAATGTTCGATTAGTAAGTAATAGATAAACTAAAACTTACCAGCAATAAGTACGAGACTTATTGCAGATATACATAGAGTAAACTATGTATACCACGAATACAATGAGTAGAAACCCAAAGATTCGATTAACAAGTAAGGACGAACCTACGCTTGCCGGTAATAGGTACAAGACCTATTACAGATATATATAGACGAGCTATATATATCACGATCATAATGAGTAGAAACCCAAAATGCTCGATTAACAAGTAATGATAAATCAAAACTTGCCGGAGATATACGTAGAATAAACTACATATATCACGAATATGAAGAAATAAATCAACATATTCGATTAACAAGTAAGGACGAACCTACACTTGCCAGTAATAGGTACGAGACCTATTACAGATATATATAGACGAGCTATATATATCACGAATGCAATGAGTAAAAACTCAAAGATTCGATTAATAAGCAATGGATAAACCAAAGCTTACCAACGATAAGTACGAGACTTATCGTAGATATATGTAGGAAAACTACATATATCTGAATATGAGGAATAAATCCACATATCCAATTAACAAGTAATTGGAAAACCAATACTTGTTAATAAGTATAGTAAGACAAGCTTACTATACATCCAATAAGTGCAAAACTTATTGGACAAGTATATATAGACAAGCTATATATACTGGAATAAATTGAGTAAAACTCAAAATATTCCGTTGATAGATAGTAAAACTAGAGCTACCAACTAGTAAGTATAGGTAAAACCTAACTTACTATATACTGTAGTAAATATGTTAAACATACCTACTAAGTATAAGATAAATAATATACAGATGATAAATCAAAAGTATATATTTATCAGGACCACCAGACACTGCAAATATCTTATGGTCAACTTCATTGTAATATATGTGTTTTAATTTGTAAATATGTTTTTTTAAAAAAAATGTAAATACTGTTAAATATTTACATTTTCATTTTTTTTACTTAATATTAATTTCTTTTCTCTTTCTTCGTCTACCCTTATGCTTTGCTCGTTAGCAAGCCTTATCTTGCCATCAGCGAAAGCAAATAGAGTTAAGTCTGCTCTTTTGATCTTTCCTTTTTCAATTGTCAGTACTGTATCAATAAATCCTGGTAGTGGTTCATATTCATAATTGCCTAAATGTTCTTCTGAAGATGCTGGTAGATAGAATATTCTATTTTGAATATTTCTTGACTTATGACCATGAGCTTTGAAAATCATTGCTTGTTCTACCATATGATATATTTTTCCCATACTTAGATTATGAACTACACCGATTGAATCATTTGCAATATTTAGTATTGACATATTATAACCCACTGATATTAAATCATATCTACGATCTTCTATATAACTTGCTGTATCAATACCTTCAGCATTTTGATCATGGTTGCCATATGTAACTAATGTATATGCTCCAGGTAGATGTGGATAAACACTTACTACCTTTTCTACTTGTTCGGCTCCGGTTGTTTCAACCACTTTCTTTTTATTGGTCGGATAGATTCCTTCAATCATATCTCCCCCATTGACAAAGATATGAACATTATGTTTTTTACCATATTCATAGTATATCTTTTCTAAAAGATCGATTCTTTCAAATTTAGAACCTATATGAGGATCTGCTAAGAATACTATATGAAATTTATTACTATGTAGATTTATTCTTATTTCATTTTTAGGTGCTTCTTTAGGATGTTTATATACTTTGTAATAAATTTCGCCATCGCTATATATTTTACGTACTACATTAAATCTTGCTCTTATTTCTCTTAATATAGAGTTAAAGGTAGCATCGTCTAGTCCCATTAGATTTTGAATATCATCTAATGGCATTTTTCTTTTCATTAATTCTAAACACATAGCGATATTGTTTTCCATATTCCACCTCTATTATTTACATTTTGCTTCTATAAAGTAGATGTGTGGATAACTGTCTTTTTCATCCACAGGTCTGATTATTATATTTATATCAGTTGCTTCTTTATAGTTCTCTTTAATTTTTTTCTCATTTTTGTAAAAAATAGAGTCGATTGTAATATTGTAATCTTTGTATTTATCTTTTAACTCGTAATTGATTATTTGTTCATTATCTTCGATTTCATGACAAGAAATATCTACTTTATAACGATAGACATTATCTTTTAATTGAATTGGTTCTTGTAATATGGAAAGTTTAGAGAATATCGTTTTGTCGTATTTATTTGTTTTAATTATGGCGACAATTAAAAGAAATACAAATAGTATTATTAAAATTACCAAAAAAATTTTAAACAACATATTTTCTTTCTTCATGAATACCTCTATCTTATATATATTATAGAATAATTTAAGATATAAAAAAAGACCTTGGACATTTATTTGATAAAAAAAATTGAACTTTCGTTCAATTATTTTTAACTTGGTGATCCGTATGGGATTCGGACCCATGTATGTAACCTTGAGAGGGTTATGTGTTAGACCACTTCACCAACGGACCAATGACACGTTAATTTTAACATAAAGGTTTAATTAATTCAATGTTTATAACGTAAATGGTTCGCATTCGGCAAGTGGTTCTTCAAAACAGTCTGTAGTTTCATAGCCTCTAATATATTGTCTTAAGAAATATACTTTGTCTAGATTATTGTCAAATATTAAGTCAACAAATTCTAAAGCAGTACCAATTGAATAATCTTCAAAATCACGGTGACCTTGTTCTATTAATGAACACGAATAATGTTCTATTCTATCGTCCAAGAAATCTTCATCTATTATACTTTTTGTTGCTGCTAGTACTAACTTAGCATCTGTATTAACATAGTTTTGCCATATTATTTCATTGGTAGTTCCATTACCTTTTCGATCTTCAATGGTATCAAAACATCTATATGCTTGACTTTTGTTTTTAGCAAATATTTTAGCATTCTTAAAATTAAGAGCTTGTTTTTTAGTTTTAGTAGGAATTAGTTTTCTTAGTTCTTTTAAGAATGACACATCATTAATCTTAGCTAAATTTCTTCTTAATTCATCTGATATAGGAGCTGCCCAATCATAGGCCCCTTCTCTTATATGGTTTTTATCTCCGACAGAGAATCTCCACAACACTGATTCATACGCTGTATATAGTTTAATAAATCTACGCCAGTATTCTAAACTCTTTTCTAATGGTCTGGCTGATATATGAACATGTCCCCCAGACTCCCCTAAAGTGTAAGCTTTTATCTTTCTAAAGTATTCACAGATATCTCTAATTTCTTTCCAAGTTTCTTTTGTATCAGAAAGAATTGGTGATGCTGCTTCAATTCCTTTTACTAAAGATATATCTTCTTTGATGTCCCAATCAGGGAATTTTCTTATTAAATAACTATACGCTTTGTCAAAATTTATTTTTTCTGCCTCTATTTCAATTCCAAAAGTTAATTCATCGGGTAATTGTAGATCACTACGATATGTTAGATAGAAACTATTTATTTGATCTAAAAGAACATCTCTTTGCTCATAACTTAGTTCAGAGAATTGATCATTTCGATCTTTAGTAATGTAGTTAATCATATAAATCACCCCCAACGGGAGCTTATGATACTACCTAGGTCTTTTTTTGTCAAAAATAAGAGACTTTTTTAGTCTCTTGTTCTTCCAAATAATCTTAGTAAATCTAAGAATATATTTATAAAATCTATGAATAATTGTAATGCACAATATATTCCTTTGTTTTCAACACCTTCCAGATATGAATTATTGGTAGCTATTTGAATATCATATGCTGTATAAGCACAGAAGATTAATATTCCAGCAATACATAATATCATATTAAGAGTATTGTTCATTATAAAGATATTTATTATTTCTAAAATAACAATTGCTATTAATGCTACAAATAAATATACTGACCATTTGGATAAATCAATATCAGTTGTCTTACCAATAATTGCAAATGCTCCAAAGAGAATGGAAGTTGCTAAGAAGACATATGCTATTGATGAGCTTGTATATATTATAAATATTCCCGAAAATGTTAATCCAGTTAACGCTGTATATAAGATATATATTATTTTAGCTACTAATGGTGGTAGCTTTCTAATAAATAAACTTAATACAAATACAGCTATTAGTTCTAAGGCGATGAATATTACGTAACCATATCCGCCGAACGAACCATATACTAATTCCATTGCTTCTTTGCTATATGTCGTTGCGTATGATACACCAAAACATATAAACAATCCTAAGAATAACCAGCCAAAGGTTGAACTTAATATATCTTTTTTAGTCATTATATTGTTCCTTTCTTTTAAATCTTTTATTCGAATTCTTTTTCTTTATATCCATTGTAGTTAAATCCATAATTGTTAGCAAGAGCTCCAATTGCAGTATTACTCATACTACCAATATTACCAAAGACCATCTTTTTATTTTTTATTATTACAGTCATTGGTGTTGCTCCCATGAATTCACCAAAAGTAGCTTTTTTACCATATAGTTCATAATCAACATCCAATTTAGATATTAATTTTTGCATTTTTTCAGATTTTAAATCCATATCAGTAAAATCAAAGTATTTTACTCTAAAGCCATATTGAGCTAATGCTACTTGTAAATATGGAACATAACCAGCAGTGGCTGAGCAGTTATTCGTGCTTATAACCAAAAAGCTTACATCGTCTTTTTCAAATAACGCTAGTGCTTCGTCTATATCCACTACATCAAACATTGATGTATCAATATCTACTTTTTCTTCTTTATCACCACTAAATATTAATGCTATTGCTATTACTAATAAACATACTAATAATACAGCATATATTGCGAAATTATTTTTGAAATGTGTTAGTACTTTATCCATTAAAACTACCTTCCTTTGATTTCGTCAGAGAAAGCTTTAATTGCTACATCAACAGCTTTTTCTGTGTCGAATTCAGTCTTTTGTGATAGTCCCTTTTTTTCTTGTTCTTGATTCCATACTACTAATAGTACAGCACCTGTTTTAAGTCCATAGATTGAACCTAAAGTAAATAATGTTGCCGTTTCCATTTCTGAACATAAACATCCTGCTTTAATCCAAGCCTTCCATTTATCTTTTAGTTCATAACTAATTGGCATTTTACCTGGTTGATGTTGTCCATAAAATGAATCCTTGCATTGAACTATTCCAACATGATTTTTATATCCTAATTCATCAGCAGCATTTTTAAGAGCGTTAGTAATATCTAAATCTGCTACTGCTGGGAATTCAATTGGAACATATTCTTTTGATGTACCATCTTGTCTAATAGCTCCATGAGCTATTACAATATCTCCTGCATCAACGTCTAGTTGCATACCTCCACTGGTACCAATTCTAATAATGTTTTTAACACCTAATAATGCTAGTTCTTCAATAGCTATAGCAGTAGAAGGTCCTCCTATTCCGTGAGACATAACAAGTACTTTTTCCCCTTCAAGTTCCCCTAGATAAGAATTATATTCTCTATTTGATTTTAAAGGTCTTGAGTTTTGTAATTTACTTGCAATTGTAGGTATTCTACCTGGATCACCTGCAATAATAGCATATTTTGCACCTTCAATATCTTTTTTACTTAGACATATGTGATACATAGTTTCTTTTATTTCCATATACATCAATCCTATCTATGTAATTATATCAAATTATTAATTATTTATAAAGGGAATGATTAATTATCATTCCCTTCATCTGACAATTTATATGTTTTAATATGTGATGTAGTATCTAATTCTTTTTGACGATTAAATTTTTTTACAAAGAATGCTCTATTAGTGTTTTGAACTTGTTCTCCTCTAAATTGAACAATATCATTTAATTGTAATTCTTCATCGTCATCATATACTACATCACTTCTAATGAACATAAATGGTCCCATTGTAGATACTATTTCTCCTATTTGAGTTAAGTCATTGTATTTAGTTACTTTACCAATTTGTATTTCATCATAATCCATAACTATCACTCTCCTCGTTTGTTATTCGTCTTTCTTTTATCATAGTTTCTACTTTTAATAGAGTCTCTGATAATTCTTGTTGAGCTCTTGGATCGATATCTATAATACCATATTTTATTTCTAAATGTTCATTAACATATATAAACCAATCTTCTGATGCTATTCCATATAAGAAACCATCTTCTATAGTATAGGCACTTAGGTCTTCATATGATTTACCAGCTAACAAATCATTTATTGATAAAACTCTGTTCATAATGGCTACCATTTTAGCTTCATTAGTTATAGCTTTTATTTCTCCTCTTAATGTTGGATATGTTGGTACTCTACTCTTGTCTAAGTTAACTGGAGTAAAATCTGCATCTTCAGCTGTTGTGGCAAGAACAATTGGCATATCATCAACATCTGAATAGAAAGCACATAATCCTTCTTTAACGTTTTTTACATTTATCTTTGTAGGTTTTCTAGAGCTATAATCCATTGCATAACGTCCATGAATAACAACGTTTTCAATTGGACAAGGGCTATCTTTACTCATTTCAATTAGTGCTTGAGCTACTTGTTCACATATGTCAACAACATCATCATTAGAGTATTTGTTTGAGACACTACATCTTAATTCGTTTAAGAAAACAGTGTTACCATTTCTAAATCCTGTTACTCGAGATACATATTCACCAGTTTCAGGGTTTTCAAATCTTATATGGAAACCATTTTTATTTCTTAATGCAAAGTAGAATAAAGTTTCTCCTGCTCCACCAATTCTCATACATGCAGATGTTCTTTCACCATGAGTAAGATTACATGGGTTGGTAAAGTTACCACATATTGCTTTTAGTTTTTGACCGCCCTTAGTTGTAAATTCTTGAGCAAATGGTGGGACTGTTACTTCTTTTCTTTTAAAACATTCCAAAGTTAATGAAACAGCTTCTTTTAATCGACCATTATTAGCCAGTTTTAATGTTGCTTGATTTTCTTTTGGATTTGCTTTAATTAATTTGGCATCTTCTTTACCTAAGATTTGAGCAAATACTGATGATGCTGTACCAAACACTTCTGCTTCAGCAAGAATTGTTGCTGCAGTAAATGGTATTTCATCTGGTACTTCTTTGCCAGCTCTTAGATATCTCTTTTTCTCTTCTTCTAAAATAGAAGGGAAATAGCTTATAAAGGCTGCTATGTTACTAGCATCTAATGACATATCAATATCTAAATCTTTTAGTAATCTATTAATACTATCTGGATATAAATGGATTTTTTTAGTTTCCATTATTTTTAATAATAAAGAATACATTTTTTCATCATGTAAAACAGTCTGTGTTAATAGTTCTATATTTAAATTAGCAAGTATTTCATATGGACCCATTTCTGTTTTGTCTGGAACATATACTCTATTAGCATCTCTTTTATTTACAATCTTTTTAACAACATCTCTATCATAAGTTTTTTCTTCTTTATTATCATAAATAACAGGGAATTGAGCTACTAGTTCTTTTACTGCTTGAATAATAAGTTTAAAATCATTAGGTGATGGATTTATTGCATATGGATCATCACTAGTTAAATATTTAAATAAACTGTTACTATCCCATTCTACTTTGTTTTTCAATACTTCATATAGTATTTTAAACATCGGGATATCTTTGCCTTTTATTCTGAAGAATATATGTTTTCTATCTTCAATATAACTGCGATAGACAGATTCTTCTACACTATAACCATATTGTTCAAATACTTCTTTTCCTTTAATAACTTCCTTGCCAGCTTTGATTATTTTAGGTATTAGTTGTCTATATTTATTTTTGAATGCTTCCTCTCCCTTTGTAGGATTTTCTATATATAATAAATAATCATCAAATGCTGGTATTTGTTTTTTAATATAATCATATAGTGTTATATCTTGAGTTTTTAGTTTTGTGCTCTTTAGTTTTTGATGTGCTTCAGACCAATCATAGAAAGGTATTTCTCCTCTTTTATGTAATTCTAATATTATTCTATTAAACTGACCATTTAGATAATTGTAATCATGTGTTATTCTGTTACGAAGAATATCTTGCTCCGGATGATTAATATCAAATATTATATCTTTTATTATTTCTTTACTAATTCCTTCTGGAATAAGTTTTTCTGCTATTAAATCTATAACATATTGGACTATACCATCTACAATAACATAATATGATTGTGGTCTTATTAAAGTTATTTCTCTTTCTAAAGCTCTATCCAAGCTTTTTTGATCTAAGTAGTATGGTAATCTAAGTTCTTGACCAAAATCTAAATATTTACTCTTTGATTTTTTCTTTTGATCATGAACATAATCTGTTATGAATTTTAGAATTGTTAAATATTTTTCTCTTTTTTCAGGAATAGCTATTTTTTCAAAAATTGTTCCCATTAATACTTCTGGATTTTTTAAGTTTTCATTCATCTCATGATGAACTGAAAATTTTTTATAAAAGTCATCAGTAAAGAAGTCTTTCATTACACATACAACAACCCATGTTAAATAATCTTGATCTTTTTCATCAATGGCTTTAACTATTTCTTCATATAGATTTCCATAGTCGGAATATACTCTATCAAAGAAATGATTGTTGTGATACTTCTTTCTTTCTATTGATACATATTCATTTACTACATTATGAATACTATCAATGTTATCTTTTTTATTAATACCATTTATTATTTGTTCTACTGTGTAATCAAAATATTCAGCCAGTGTAGTTTGTTGAATATTGTATTTTTGACGTAACTTTTCAAATGTATCGATATCAATAGTATTCATTAATGCTATTTTACATTCGTTTATTACTCTTTTATCTTCATCTTGAATGGCATGCATTAAGGTTGCAAACAAACCATGTTCTTTTTGTTTGTTCTTAGCAAATGAATATTGTACTAGTGATTCATATGATGCTTTTAATTCGTCCATTGTAAATTCCGTTTTTGGGAATAGTTTAATAAGTTTTTCTATATCTTCTTTTGGAAGATTAAGAATACTAGCAATATTTTCGTTATCGATAAATCTTATTATAGTTGGTCCGAAATGGTTTTCAACTAATTCTAATTTATCTGGATCATAATTATATTTTTTACAAAAATATGGTTTTAATTTTTCAAAAATATGTTTATTGTATAAATCAACTAATTCTTCATCGTGATTTAATTTGTTGATTAATAAATCAATTACAGGATCTATGGCATTCAAATAAATATCTAAAATATCATCATTTTCTAAAACAAAGCGTAAATATCTATCTGGTAATTCAAGGGCAAAGCTAGAATCCTTTTGGATATATTCAATAATATATTTACGGAATTTAGTACTAGTTATTATATATGAATTATTAATACTTTGTTTATAGTAACCTTTTTCTAATAATTTTAAGCTTAATCTGTCGCTAAGATCATGATTGTTAGAAAAATGAATGCTATCTATCGGAATGTTTTTATCTAATATATTAAATATCAATTCTTCCTTACTTTCTTCAGGTGGTAAGAATAAAGCATCTATTTTAAAAGAATCGACATTTTCTATTATTATTTCTAAAACTTGAATTGGTAATGATGATAGATATTGATCTATATCAGCTGTAAAAGTTTTTGATGTTTTTCGAATTATAGCATCTTTAACTATATCTATATTTTTTAAAATAATATTAGGATGATAACAATCAAATACTACATCTAAGTAATCGTTATCCGCCAATGCTTTGAATATTTCTCTATCTTTTTTATAACTATCAGTTTCAGTAAAACCAAATCTATGGTATCTTTTTTTCATAATACTTTTTAAGTATTCTCTAGATGCTTCTTGTGAATTGATAATTCTTAATAAATCTGATTTGATTTGTTCTATTGATATATTTGGGTTTTCTTCTAATGAATCTAAATCTAGAAAGCAACCTTTTTTGTATATTTCTTCTATTATTTTTAAATATTGTTCATACCCTTTAGATCCGTGTAAGTCATTAGTCAAAAGCGACCAATCAATATCTAATGATAAATTAGATAAATCATCTACTTTATTGATTTTACTCATTATCAAAAATAAGCAGCCATTTTTTTTATAACTATCTATATAACCATAATAATTGACTAACTCTTCAATAGAGATTTCATTATATAGGCTATTTTTATATTTATAGTCTATCAAAAATAAGAATGATTTGTTTTTATCTGGATATTCATTTAAGAATCTATTATATGTTGAATCAGTTAATGTTTCTTCAGGAATCTGATTTACTTGATCAAATAAATCATATCTTTTTTGATCTAATAGGAATCGTACTCCACCATCAGTTAGACGTGTATAATTACTCAACTCTAAATTAGGATCTTGTAAGATTTTAAATACTTGTTCTTTATATTTTTCGACACTTGATTGTTCAAGTCCTAACATATCTATATATGATGCAAATTCTTCTGCATCTATTGATAGTGATGCAGCACTACCATAACCAAGGGCCATTGTCCAGAATTCTTCTCTGATATCTGCTGGTACTATATCAATTAGTTTCTCGCCTATTGTGTTAATTGTTTTTTCAGCTATTTTAGCTTCTTTTTGTTTTACAACTTCTTGAATTAATAAAAGCGCTAAATCCGGAACAACGCCAATAAAGGAAAGCTCTTCTTCAGTTAGCTCTCCTATATTATTTATAATTTTATTTCTAATTGTCTCAACGTATGCTGCATTCATTAGAAATCACCTATAACTTAAAATTATTTGGTAATAATTCTTGAATTGAATATGAATATATTTTGTCTTCATTTTCATCATAAGTGTATATCATGAAATCTTTATTAGTATATTCAGACATGAATTGTCTACAGTAACCACATGGTACTGTTTTTTTAAACTTAGCATCTTTCATATCTTTACCTACTACAGCAATACAGGTAAAATCTTTATTCATTTCTGATAAAGCTTTAGTAAAAGCTACTCTTTCAGCGCATATAGATTGAATACCGTCGTTTTCAATATTGAATCCTTTATAT
>JAEEGI010024275.1_pt1 | contig 11829 bp, 10 predicted proteins | sample 8958751 | NCBI WGS metagenome assembly JAEEGI01 (sample SAMN16246545, study PRJNA631951) | gut metagenome | biome: gut microbiome; feature: rumen; material: KS-attached | host: Bos | place: Iran: Karaj | collected 2018-10 | reverse complement strand
TGATAACCGTTCTGCCGCCGTTCGCGTCCTGCATAATTGCTAATTCGGGAATCGAAGGACTCTGAAGTTTATGCTGGACGCTGATAGGCCAGTCCACCATACTGATCGAGGGGCCGACAACCAAGGAGGCTGGGCATCGCATCAACATGCATGGAGGAGGGCATCGACAGATGCAGCATTGCTCCAAGTTCAAAAGAATAAACGGCGACACATACTGCTTCCTCAACAAGCGTCTCAGGCTCCAGAGCGCGGCCGCTGATCTCGTTATGGGCGCTGAGCCTGTGGGGCAGGTCGCTCTCCGGGTCGGCTATTGAAAGGAAAGGAAGTTCGCGGTCGAATTCAAGAAGGAGCTGGGTTGCCGGACGAGGCGTTTCAGGAAAGAGGTCTTGCATCGGCAGGACGGTCGATGACCTCGTCGCCAGTTGCAACATCGCCGCAGGTTCTGAACATCCGCCCTGTCGTCTCAAATAAGCCCATGGTTCAATAACAGATAGTAAGACTATAGTGAAAAAAAGTCCTGCCGGATGGCAGGGGAGGGGCAGCCCCTCATTCGGTAAGTGCTTTCCAGCAGCCCTCGATGAGCTGCTTCTCCTGGCGGATGATCTCGTCCCTGGACATTATCTGCTCGACAGCCTGGGAGATCTGGACGTCGGTGGATCCCGGCGATGTCCCTCCGTAGGAGTCGCGTCTCTCCATGCACCTCTTGACGGGAAGGATCCGGAAGACGTCATCCTCTATCCTGTCGCAGAAGCCCTTCAGCTCGTCCAGAGACATGTCCTCGAGGTTCCTTCCGCTGTCGATGCTGTGCCTGACGGCGGCTCCGACGATCCCGTGGGCCTCCCTGAAGGGAACCCCCTTCGTTACGAGGTAGTCGGCGAGGTCGGTGGCGTTGATCTGCCCCCTGCTGGTGACCTCCATCATCCTCTCGGTGTTGAACTTCGAGGTGGCGACCACCTTGGACATCATCCTGGCGCTGGAGATGACCGTGGCCATGGAGTCCATGACAGGGGCCTTGTCCTCCTGGAGGTCGCGGTTGTACGTGAGCGGAAGGCCCTTGGTCATGACCATCATGGTCACGAGGGAGCCGATCACGGATCCGGTCTTCCCTCTGACGAGCTCGGCGATGTCCGGGTTCTTCTTCTGGGGCATGATGGACGATCCGGTGGTGTACTTGTCGTCCATCTCCACGAAACCGAACTCCTGCGACGACCACAGGACGAGCTCCTCGCACAGCGACGAGAGATGTATCGCGGTCTGGGCGGCGCAGTAGGCCAGCTCGGTGACGAAGTCTCTGTCGCTGACGGTGTCCATCGAGTTCTCGGTAGGCTCCTTGAATCCCAAGGCTTCGGCCGTCATCCTCCTGTCGATGGGATAGGTGGTCCCGGCGAGCGCGGCGGCGCCCAGGGGGCACTTGTCCATCCTCCTGAACGCGTCCAGGAACCTGTCGGCATCCCTGGAGAACCTGAAAGCGTGGGCGAGCATGTGCTGGGCCAGGGAGACGGGCTGGGCGTGCTGCATGTGGGTGAACCCGGGCATCACGGCGTCCCCGTTCTCCTCGGCGACCTTCACGAGGCTCATCATCAGGCTGTCCACGGCTTCGGCCGCTTCCAGAGCGGCGTCCCTCATGTACATCCTGAAGTCGACGGCGACCTGGTCGTTCCTGCTCCTTCCGGTGTGGAGCTTCCCTCCGGCTGGGCCGATCCTGGATGTCAGGGTGAACTCCACGTTGGTGTGGATGTCCTCGAGGGCGTAGTCCAGATCGAACCTGCCCTCCTTGACCTCGGCGAGGATGACCTTCAGGCCCTCGACTATCTTGTCGACGTCCTCGGCGGGGAGGATCCCGCAGGCCTTCAGCATCTTCACATGGGCCAGAGACCCCATGACGTCGTAGAACGCCAGCCTGGAGTCCACGTCGAGGGATGAGGTGAACTGCAGGGTGGAGTCGTCCATCCCGGACTCGAACCTTCCCGACCAGAGCGCTTGCTGCAAGGGGATCACTTCTTGGTGTGAGCCCTGGCCGCGGTCCTTCCGGGGAGTCCCCAGACGTAGATGAAGCCGGTGGCGGACTTGTGGTCGAATCTGTCTCCCTCGGCGTAGGTGCTGAGGCCGGTGTCGTACAGGGAGTACCTGGACTTCCTTCCGACGACGGTGGCGGTTCCCTTGAACAGCTTCACCCTCACGACTCCGGTGACGAACTCCTGGGTCTTGTCGATGAAAGCCTGGATGGGCTCGATGAGTCCGCCGAACCAGAGTCCGTCGTACACGAGCTGGCAGTACTTCTGCTCGAGTCCGCGCTTGTACTCGATGGTGTCCCTGGGCAGGGTCATGGCCTCGAGAGCCCTGTGGGCGGTGATCAGGGTGACGGCTGCGGGGCACTCGTAGGTCTCGCGGCTCTTGATTCCGACCAGACGGTCCTCGACGTGGTCGATCCTTCCGACTCCGTGCTTTCCAGCGATGTCGTCGAGCTTCTCGATGAGCTCCACTCCGCCCATCCTCTTTCCGTCGAGGCAGACGGGGATTCCCTGCTCGAATCCGATCTCGATGTACTGGGGGGTGTCGGGGGCCTTCTCGGGGTCCACGGTGTTCTCCCAGACGTCCGCGGGAGGCTCCTCCCAGGGGTCCTCGAGGATTCCGCACTCGCAGGAGCTTCCCCAGAGGTTCTCGTCCCTGGAGTAGGGGCTCTCCTTCTTGACGATGATCTCGATGCCGTGCTCCTTGGCGTACTCGATCTCCTTCTCTCTGGTGGTGACCCATTCTCTCATGGGGGCGATGATCTTGAGGTCGGGGTTCTGGGAGACGATTCCGACGTCGAACCTGACCTGGTCGTTTCCTTTCGCGGTGCATCCGTGGGCGATGTACTTCGCTCCCTCGGCGTTGGCGACCTCGACGAGCTTCTTGGCGATGAGAGGCCTGGCGATGGAGGTGCTCAGGGGGTAGACGTCCTGGTAGAGGGCGTTGGCCTTGAGGGAGGGCCAGACGTAGTCGGAGACGAACTCCTCGGTGGCGTCGATGAAGTCGGACTTGATAGCTCCGTTCCTGAGAGCGCGGGCGACGATGTCGTCCTTGCTGGGGGGCTGACCGACGTTGATCGCGATGGCGATGACGTCGACGTTGTACTGTTCCTGGAGCCAGTGGATCGCGACGGAGGTGTCGAGTCCTCCGGAGTATGCGAGGACCACCTTGTCCCTCTGTCCTTTTGCTTTGCTGTTGTCAGCCATGTTCATCGATTATTCTTTCTTTCGATATATTCCCATCGCATGGGTCTTTACACGGCTCTGGTGGATGTGTGCGAGGTCGGACACTATGGCGAGAGGCCGCTTTCCGGGACTCGAAAAATCCGTGTCGCTAGTGCCACAACGCGGTTGCAGGACCGTCAGCGCGTTACCAAGGCAACACATCCTACAAACCATGTCTGATTTCGAACAATACCTTTATAGTCGCATCCGACGTGAAGCGCGACCATCTGAATTGGACGGTTTGAGATGACCAGAGTCGGAATAATTGGAGGAACCGGTTACGCGGGAGGGGAGCTCGCTCGCATCCTAGCTACGCATCCGGATGTCGAGATAGCCGCGATGACCTCGCGTCAGAACGCAGGAAAGAAGGTGCAGGAGTCGCACCCCTACCTCAAGGGATATCTCGATCTGAACTTCACCGAGAAGATCTCCGAGACGCCCGATCTGGGCCTCGTGTTCGTCGCCACTCCCCACGGAGTCGCCATGAAGGAGGTCCCGGCCCTGCTGGAACAGGGGATCAAGGCCATCGACCTGTCCGGGGACTACCGCCTGCACGACGTGGACGTCTATCAGAAGTGGTACGGCCACGAGCACACCGACGTGGACAACCTACAGGATGCCGTGTACGGCCTTCCCGAGTTCTTCCGCGACGAGATCAAAGGAGCGGACCTGGTGGCCAACCCCGGCTGCTACGCTACATCCATAATACTGGCATGCGGCCCCCTCCTGAAGTCCGGCCTCGTCGGGAATGACATCATCGTCGACGCGAAATCCGGAACGTCCGGAGCAGGGATGGTCCCGTCCGCCCGCACGCACCATTCCACGTGCGGGGAATCGGTCATACCTTACAGCGTAGGCAGCCACCGCCACACTCCCGAGATAGAGATGGCGGTGGACCGCTTCGCAGGATCCCACGCCAAGGTCACCTTCGTACCCAACCTGGTGCCCATCGTCCGCGGGATCATATCGTCATGTTACTTCGGGCTCGAGAAGGAGGCCTCCCAGGAGGACATAGACTCCATCTACGAGTCCCAATACGGCAAGGAGACGTTCGTACACTACGTCCCCGAGCCGTCCATTCGCGCTGTGGTGGCATCCAACCACGCACAGGTGTCCGCTCGCGTTCTGGGCGACAAGGTCGTCGCCTTCGGCGTCGTGGACAACTTGGTCAAGGGAGCATCGGGACAGGCCGTTCAGTGCATGAACCTGATGCTCGGCCTCGACGAGAAGACCGGTCTCGACTTCCCGGGATTGGGGGTTTGAAGAAATGGTAGAGATAATAGACGGAGGCGTAACGACGCCCCAGGGATTCAAGGCTGCAGGCGTGCACAGCGGTGTAAAGTACCGTTCTCTGGACCTCGGGTTGCTATACTCCGAGGTTCCCGCCAGCGCCTTTGTCGGATATACGAGCAACAACGTCAAGGCCGCTCCCGTGCAAGTCATGATGAAGGAGAACTCCCCCACGCTGTCGGCGGTAGTCGTCAACAGCGGTAACGCGAACGCCCTCACCGGGCGCCGTGGGATAGAGGATGCCATCTCCATGAAGCAGTCCGTGGCCAACGAGCTCGGTCTGGACCCCGTCCAGGTCGGAGTCATGTCCACCGGTCTCATCGGCCGTTTCATGGACATGCACAAGATCCGTTACGGGATCTCCCGTGCTGCCAAAGAGCTGAGCACCGGACGCGAGGCGGACAACCTGATCGCGGAGGCCATCATGACCACCGACACCATCAAGAAGGAGTGCGCCGCCCGCGTGCGTCTCAGCGACGGGACCCTGGTGTACATCGGAGCCATCTCTAAGGGAAGCGGGATGATCTCGCCCCACATGAAGGTCCTCCACGGAACCACCCTGTCCCTGGTGACCACCGACGCGAACCTGTCCCCCGCCTTCCGCGAGAAGTGGGGAGCCATCCTCGACGACAGCATGAACATGGTGTCCGTCGACGGGGACCAGTCCACCAACGACACCTGCATCCTGCTCGCCAACGGCATGTCCAACGGACGCTGCGCGGACGACGATCCCGAGTTCGAGAGCGCCTTGCGCATCGTCATGACCAAGATCGCGAGGACCATCGCCATGGACGGAGAGGGAGCCACCAAGCTTATCGAGGTCCAGGTGACAGGTGCAGAGACCAAGGACGAGGCCCGCAAGGTCGTGAAGACCATCATCGACTCCCCTCTCGTCAAGTCCGCCATATTCGGATCCGACCCCAACTACGGCCGTATCATGATGGCGGTCGGGAACAGCGGCGCCAAGTTCAGCATGGAGGACGTGCGCCTGATAATCAAGGGAGGGGACATGGAAGTCCCCATCCTGGACGCAGGGTCGCCCATCTTCCAGGAGGAGCGCGCGGTCGAGGTCGTCCGCATGGCCATGGACAACAAGGAGGTCACCATCATGGTCGACCTCGGAGTCGGAAAGGAGGAAGCTATCGGCTGGGGCTGCGACCTCACCTACGACTACGTCCGCATCAACGCGGAGTACGCCACCTGAGGCGGTCTGGATGGACAACCTGTACGTGCTGAAGTTCGGAGGCAACGCCATCCGCGGGAAGGAGGACCTCGCTCGTCTGTCCTCCGAGATAGCGTCCATGAAGAGGGACGGAGCCAAGATAATCCTCGTCCACGGAGGAGGGCCGGAGATCTCCGAGGAGATGGAGAGGAGGGGGCTCAAGCCCGAGAAGGTATGCGGCGTCAGGATAACCGATGCCGACGCCCTCGACGTGGCGGAGACGGTCCTCAGAAGGATCAACGCGGATGTCGTCGACAGCCTGGCGGAAGCCGGAGTGACCGCTGTCGGGCTCCCCGCGTACCATTGCACCCTTTGCGCCAAGAAGGCCCCCATGAAGGTGGTCGAGGACGGTGTTTCCAGGGAGGTGGACCTCGGGCTCGTCGGAGAGGTGAAGGACGCCGATCCGAGCACATTAGAGGACCTGCTGGCCGACGACGTGCTCCCTGTCATCTACCCCATAGGGAAGGATGGGCAGGGCAGGAAGCTGAACGTGAACGCCGATACGATGGCCGCCGGAATAGCATCGGCGGTCGGATGCGTCGAAATGGTGGCGATAACCGACGTCCCCGGGATACTCAGGGACGTCAGCGACCCCGGGTCGAAGATAGACTCGCTCTCGATGGCCGAGGTCGAGTCGCTGATCGCGGACGGAACGATATCCGGAGGGATGATCCCCAAGGTCGAAGCCTGCACGAAAGCCCTCCTGGCTGGGGTGCCCGCCGTCCGCATGGTGAACGGAAAGGGAGGAGACGGGATCCTGTCCGGCCTCTCGTCCCGCGGAACTGTAATCACGAGATGATCACAATGGAATTCAATCAAGTCAAAGAGAAATCGAAGAAGTATCTCTTCCAGAACTACGGTCGCATCGACCTCTCGTTCACCCATGGGAAGGGATGCATGCTGTACGGAACGGATGGGAAGGAGTATCTGGACCTGGTCTCGGGAATAGCCGTGAACTCGCTGGGATACGCCCATCCCGACGTCACCAAGGCGATCCAGGAGCAGGTCTCCCGCATGTGCCATGTGTCCAACCTGTACTACGTGGAGGAGCAGGCGGACCTCGCCGAGAAGATCGCGTCCATAACCCCCGCCGGCCTCGACCGCACCCTGTTCGTCAACAGCGGAGCCGAAGCCAACGAGGGAGCCCTCAAGACGGCCGTCCGCAAGACCGGGCGCAGCAAGGTCCTGTCCGCCCTGAACGGGTTCCACGGAAGAACCTCCGCATCTCTCGGAGCCACCGGCCAGGAGAAGTACCAGAAGTCCTTCGAGCCGCTCATCAGCGACGCCTACCAGTACTACGAGCTGGGAGACTGCGAGCAGGTCAAGAAGATGGTGACCAAGGACACCGCAGCCGTCATGGTGGAGCCCATCCAGGGGGAGGGAGGAGTCCGCTCCGCGCCCAAGGAGTTCTTCCAGACCGTCCGCGACGTGTGCACCGACAAGGGCGCCCTGATGATCTGCGACGAGGTCCAGACCGGAATAGGACGCACAGGCGAGTGGTACGGCATCCAGAACTACGGGGTCGTTCCCGACATCATTACCATGGCCAAGGCCCTCGGAGGAGGCCTCCCCATCGGGGCTGTCACCACCACCGAGGAGATCTCGTCCGTCATGACCCCTGGAACCCATGGGACCACCTTCGGCGGGAGCCCCACGGTCTGCGCCGCGGGATGCGCCGTCATCGATGTGATGAAGCGCGACGGGATCGTCCAGCACACCAAGGAGATGGGAGCGAGATGGATCGGCGACCTCCGCGGAATCGAATCCTCCAAGATAAAGGAGGTCCGCGGATGCGGTCTGATAATCGGAATCGAGATGGAGTCCAACGAGACGGCATCGGAAGTCCAGAAGTACTGCCGCGACAACGGCGTCCTGGTCAACGTGTGCCACGGGAACACCGTCCGTCTGATCCCCCCGCTCATCCTGGACGACAAGCAGAAGGACAGATTCACGTCCCTCCTCAAGGAATACCTTTCCTGAAAACGACTTACCTGCCTTCGGGCAGGATTCATTTATATTTCAACAAGTGGCTCAACACCCATGAACGCCGCCTGGCTGCACCCTATCGTGATGATGGCTTCCGCTCTGATAGGCCTAGCCGTAGGCAGCATCCTGTGCATGGGCCATCAGGACTCCGTCTGGATAGAGCCGTTCCTCATGGTCATGCTGTTCCTGGTGTTCCTCTCGGTCGACGTCGGGAAGATAAGGAGCGCGTTCACGAACATACGCTTCCTGTCCACCGCATTGTGCGTGAACTTCGTCTGGACGCCGCTGTTCGCGTTCGTGCTGGCCCTGGTCTTCTTCCCGGATTCCATCGACGCCAGGACCGGTCTTATAATGCTCTTGGTCACCCCTTGCACCGACTGGTTCCTGGTTTTCACCGGGATAGCCAAGGGCAACGTGGAGCTGAGCAGCACCATCCTTCCGATCAACCTGGTGCTCCAGATCGTCCTTCTGCCGCTGTACATACTTCTGTTCACCGGTCGCGATGCGGGATTCGATGTCGTCTCGATGCTCGGAGACACAGCCGTCGTCCTATTGGTGCCTCTGGCCGCCGCCATCGTCGTCAGGGCAGTGTCGGCGTTCTCGTCCGTCGCTTCGAAGCTGAAGGGCGTCCTGGACGAGCATACGGACAACCTCCAGCTGCTGTTCCTGTGCATAGCCATCTGCGTGATGTTCGCGGCGGAGAGCGTGGCCCTGATGGGAAGCCTGGACATCCTGGTATGGACCCTCGTCCCGCTCCTCCTGTTCTTCTGCGTGAACTACTTCCTCTCCCTGGGGGTCGCCCGCGCGGAGGGGATGTCGTTTGACGACGGGACGTCCCTGCTGTTCACCTCGCTCGCCAGGAACTCGCCTCTGGCTCTGGCGATAGCTGTGGCGGCCTTCCCGGACTCGCCTCTGACCATGCTGATGCTCGCCATAGGCCCGCTCATAGAGCTCCCTGTGCTTTCCCTGATAGCAGGACATCGTCTTTCGTCGAGACAGAAGCATTCTGGTATTCAGAAATCAGACTGAAATGGTGGAATTCGTCTGTTCAGACACACTCGGGTCGGTTTTAGCTGATATGTCAATAAAACCAACCTGGTGTACAAAAACCAAACCTTTCGGACTTACTTTTGTCTCTGCTGGAACTAATATATACAAATAAAACAATTGAAGGGCCATGGCAAAGAATGTGATTAAAGAGAGTCTGGCGGAGAAGACCCGCATGTACATAGACGCTCATCCCAGCATCAAGGACTGCGTGTCCAAGGGGCTCATCAACTACTCGTCCCTGGCACGCGTGATCATGAAAGATATCGACGTCGACAACGAGGAGGCCGTGATGATCGCATGCCGCCGTTACGCGTCCAAGCTCTCTGTCACCACCGACCACGAGATGAGCATCCTGAGAATCCTCAAGGACAGCAGGCTCGAGATGAGGACAAAGACCTGCATCGTCACTGCCAAGAACGACTGGTCCGTCCTCCACAAGATGGACAACCTGTTCAAGGACCTCTGGAACGAGAACTCCATCATGCAGTGCGTCCAGTCCGCATCCGCAGTCACCATCATCGCCGACAAGATGCTCAAGGACAGGATCATGGACACCGTCGGAAGATTCAACATAATCAAGGTGAGGGAGAACCTCGTCGAGATCGCTGTGAAATCTCCTGAGAAGATCGTCGACACCAGCGGAGTCATCGCCTACCTGATCACCAACCTCTCCGATGCCGGAATCAACATCGAGGAGACCGTGAGCTGCCACACCGACACCATCTTCATCGTCGGCGAGGACGACATGATCAACGCGTACTCCGTCCTCACGAAGTGCATCCAGTCCGCCGAAGAGACGGTAGGGGAATGAGTTTTCCCGGGAGGGGCTCCTCCCGGTCTTCTTAATTCTAATTCAGGCGCCGTGGAAGAGGCACTTCGTCTGGTATTCGGGCTCGCAGGAGACGTAGATCCCGAGCTTCTTGTACATCATCTCGTCGACCGAGGATATGACCAGGGACGAGTGGGCGTCGCACCCCCTGAGCTTGGGAAGAGCGGAGAACGCCTTCTCGGCGTTGGAGTCGGTGTTGGCTACGATGGACAGGGCCACGAGCATCTCGTCTATGTGGAGACGGGGGTTCTTGTTCCTGAGGTATTCGACCTTCAGCCTCTGCATGGACTTGATGACGTCCGGGGATATCAGAAGGATGGAGTCGTCTATGCCGGCCATCATCTTCAGGGCGTTCAGTATCATGGCGGAGGAGGCGGTGAGCAGAGCCGAGGCCCTCCCGGTCACGATCTTTCCGTCCGGAAGCTCCATGGCGACCATGGGCCTGGTCTCCTTGTCGGCCGCTTCCGATATGGTCTGCACGGACTTGCGGCACATGGGGGTGATGCCTGCGCGCTTCATGCAGAGCTCCATCTTGAAGACGACGTTCTCGTCCGCCTTCCCTTCCCTGTGGTCCCTCAGAGCGGCGTAGTAGCGCCTGACGATCTCGTTCTCGGCAGCCTTGCTGACCGCGGCGTCGTCCACGATGCAGTACCCTGCCATGTTCACTCCCATGTCAGTGGGGGACCTGTAGGGCGACTTCCCGGAGACTCCCTCGAGTATGGCGTTCAGGACGGGGAAGATCTCCACGTCGCGGTTGTAGTTGACTGTGGTCTTGTTGTAGGCTTCCAGGTGGAACGGGTCGATCATGTTGTTGTCGCCGAGGTCGGCTGTCGCGGCTTCGTAGGCGATGTTGACAGGATGCTTGAGCGGTAGGTTCCAGATCGGGAAGGTCTCGAACTTGGCGTATCCGGCGGAGATTCCTCTCTTGTTCTCATGATATATCTGAGAAAGGCAGACCGCCATCTTTCCGCTTCCGGGGCCGGGCGCGGTGACGACGACGAGAGGCTTCGTGGTCTTCACGTAGTCGTTCTTTCCGTAACCCTCGTCGCTGGCGATGAGATCGATGTTGGTGGGGTATCCTGCTATCGGGTAGTGCTTGTAGACTTTAAGGCCGAGGGCTTCCGCCTTCTTCTGGAGGTTGTCGGCAGCAGTCTGTCCGGTGTAGCGGGTGATGACAAGGCCGCAGACCCGGATCCCTCTGTTGTTGAACGAATCCACAAGTCTGAAAACCTCGAGGTCGTACCCGATTCCGATATCCTTGCGGACCTTGTTCTTGACGATGTCCTCCGCGTTTATGACAACGATGGCTTCGGCGTCGGAACCGAACTGCATCAGCATGGAGATCTTGCTGTCCGGTTTGAATCCAGGAAGAACGCGAGATGCATGATAGTCGTCGAACAGTTTTCCGCCGAATTCGAGGTAGAGCTTTCCGCCGAACTGGGCTATGCGCTCCCTGATATGTTCCGATTGGGTCTTGAGATACTTCTCGTTATCGAACCCTGCAGCCTTTTCCATGCGAGCCACGTACGTGCACATTGGTTTTAATCGTTGCGTATGGAAGGTCTTGAATCAAGACATGTGAATCGAGAAAATGAACAACAACACGCAATTTAATTCAATAATTCGAAGTATAATTAGACAAATGTTTTGAAAATTTTGATTTTCTAATACGATAGATTAGAGATGGAAAATAATTGGAAAACGATCATAAGGAGTCTTTTTCGTAAGATGAGGACGTTTCACGGAAAGACCAGGATTGATTGCTCTCTTCATATTATTATAATATAGAATAAGGTAAAGGGGAGTGCGCATTACCGCTAAAAATTGAATTATTGAAATGTGGTATTTTTGCAACATTGCCTCTAATTGGGTGGCTTAAAACAGGTTGCAATTTTTCTAATATTTAAATGTTAATTTCATTATGTCAAAAGTGATGTACTTTTTGGAGAAAATGGTGGGTTTGATAAGATCTTATGGACTGTGGTTTGTTATCTGAAAAAATTATATGGCCAGAAAAAAATACGAAATAGTAACCATTATATACTAAAACTATATGTGGGGTTTTGTGGTTGTGTGACAACCGCGTGATTCAAGTCAGAATCAAGTCATGCACCCAGACAGAGGTCCTGTCCTGGGGAAGAGGCGTAGGGCTCCGTATTGGAGGATGAGGACGGATAAAGCCCGATGATCGCCGAACATACGAAACCTGGACGTGT
>JAEEGI010024274.1_pt1 | contig 11829 bp, 8 predicted proteins | sample 8958751 | NCBI WGS metagenome assembly JAEEGI01 (sample SAMN16246545, study PRJNA631951) | gut metagenome | biome: gut microbiome; feature: rumen; material: KS-attached | host: Bos | place: Iran: Karaj | collected 2018-10 | reverse complement strand
CTTACACTTTCTCTTACCTTTGCAGTTAGATTAACCGCAACTATAAAAATGGGTTACTGAAAACAAGCATAAACATATATATTATAAAGTTTGTTACACTTTTGGTCAATATATAAATGAAGAGATTTTCCTGTTTTTCACAGATTGTTTGTAAAACAACCATAAACACTTATAACGGAATAAAATTTCAGGACCGGACACAGAAGAAAAAGTCCGAAATTCAGCAGCGAAAACATGAAAGAAGACCGGCGCTGCAAACGCCGGTCTTCCTATTTATAAACCGCCAAATTCCGCGCGGCGCCGGAAGAGCTTGCGGGCCCTTGTTTCCGCAGCACAGATAGTGCCGGCCGTCACTTCCGGATACTCTTCCGCCAGGCGGGGATAACAATAGAGATTCCCCTGCGGGTTCAGCAGTTCCGTTTCCAGTTTTAACGCGTGGAGAAGCTGGTGTGTCATACAGAAGTTGCACATGCGGCAGACTTTGAAAGAAAGCCCCCGCAGCAGATAACCAAGTTCTTCCCAGGAAATCCTTTCATCCTCCGGACGGATGATTTTCAGGTTTACGCTTCTCTGCATTGGTTTACTCCAAATTACCTTATTTCAGCCTTCCGGCTGTCAGGACCTACTGTTCTGCCTGAGCTTTTGGTGAGCGGACAGGACCAAAGCCATCCTGCCCTTCTCTCCTTTGGGAAAGCAAACGAACCCAAAAGCATCACTGCCTTTATTTTATATAGAATGGATTGACCGGTTACCGTCAGCATTGTCCCTGCAGGCAGAAACACGGCAATCATTCCCTTGTTCAAACATCCCGTCATCTGCCAACGGAATCCTTAACATTTATCTTAATTACGTATCAAAGTTTCCGGAATACCCAAACCGTCAACCGCCTATTAAGCGCACTTAATATATTTGAAATGGTTATAATATGTTAAGAAAATCTATCTTGTCAGACAGAAATACAGCCTGTTACATATAACCAGTATGTTAAAAAGGCTTATTTTTGTTTAATATAAATAAACATATACTTTATCGCATAAAATGATATAATGTTACCAGTTTCCATAGCTGACTATTATTAGTTTTAACTGAATTTTTACATACTTCTAAGCAGGTATTTTCAGACATAATCACACAAATCGAAGACACTCACAATGATTAAAGATCAGATGTTCAAGAAACTGCAGCAGGTCGCCCAAAGCGGCAGCCTGGCAAAAGCGGCAGACCTCCTGTTTATATCCCACTCTGCCCTGGTACAACAGGTCAAGGCCACGGAAGAAAATCTGGGTTTCCCCATCTTTTACAGAACCAGAAAAGGCATCCAGCTGACCCCTTCGAGGAAAATTTTTCTGGAAGAAGGCGACCTGATTTTCAAAAACTACGAGCGGCTTTACCAGAAATGTAAAGATTTAGCCGGGCATAAACCTCCGGCCGTCACCATCGGCATGCTGCCGGACTTAAGGTCCGACCTGTTAATTACCCTTTGCAGGAAATACAAGGAAGAAAACCCAGACGCTAATATTGTTTTCAAAAAATCAGCAACGCTTCATGAATATTTCGGGGCGTTTTTGGACGGCGAGTTTGACATTACCTCCGATTTTATGTTGAACTTTGCCCATAACTACCTTAAAAATCCCGGCCTGGGTATCATTCCATGCAAACCCTGCAGGTTCAGTATTTGCGTTTACAAAACGGATCCCTTAGCCGGCCTGAATAAGGTTTCTTTCGTCGATTTGCGCGGCAAGAAACTGATGATGCGCGCCCGCGGTGTCTCTAAAGCTACGGACCTGTTACGCGATTACCTGGAAACGCACGAACCGTTAATAGAGATTTTGGACTATACCTGCTACGGTCATGAGGCCATCTTAAAAGCTGCGCTGGAAAATGCCGTACTTCTATCCGTCAGCCAGTTTAATTTTGACATCCCGTCAGTCCTGCACATTCCCACCGATTGGGATTTTTCCTTTGAACGGGGCTTCTCTACCGCAAAAACTGCAGCGCGGAGGTTCAAAATTTCATCGATATGGCCAGACAGGTCATTGCGGAAGAAGACCTGTGACGCGATAAATACAACATAAAAATGCCTGCAAAAAAAGGACCGGAGTCAAACACCGGTCCCTTTTTATCTTTATTCTGTTTTTTACATGCAATTCCGCCAGTTCAAATTGATTTCTTTTCATCCGGCTGGCAGCTGCGCCAACTATACCTTTCTTTCTGTTTTCAGTTTGCTCCGGCAATCGGCGGCTGCGGCCAGTTCTCAATACTCTCGAAACAGTCAACGGAAACATATTTCTTTCCGTTTTCTTCCTGCACCGTTCCGAAGAAGGTTCCCCGCTGGCCCAGCGGACAGTACGTGTTGTTCATCTTCAGCGTTACCGGGGTCATGTTCTTATCCCAGAATTTCATCCAGTCCCCCTTGATCGTGGCGATGTTGCGGCCCATCAGGGCTACCTTCGTCCCCACTTCCAGATTCCCGCCGGCAAAGGCCTTTCCTTCAATCGCCTGATAGGATGCCAGGTCTGCGTAACTCAATCCTTTCGGATTGTTCTGCAGGAAACGTTTGTTGTCGCTGACGATGGGATCGTGGAAATACGCCGGATCCCGGTCGTTGACGACCTTTTTGTTTCCTTCCGGAGCGAGGGGGCGGCTCTTGTGCTGTGCGTCAAAGTATTCCTGATACGGATTTACGTCACGCCAGATGACCTTCTCCACCTTCAGGAAATCACCCTGCTCGTCCTTCCGCATCACCCCGATAGCGGTAAACGGCGTCCAGAACAGCAGACGGCGGCTGTATTTTCCAAAATCGGCCCGCAGCCGCGTGCCATTATCTGCCTGCATTTCATACATATTACGGGTCACAAAATACCGGATCGGGCCCTGTACGGCAACCGGTTTTTCCGTATACAACTGCGGGGACGCCACGACGTCTTCTATTGCTACTACCGGGTAGTCCTTCACCACCACCGGTTTATCGTCGCCACGGCGCAACGCCTCTCTGGAATATTCGCCTGTTTCGTATGCAAACGCCTGCGACGCGAGTAACGCGCAGCCCAGCACTGCTACGGCAACTATCTTCTTAACCAACATAATGGATACCTCCTGTCATCAAGTATCATCCATAACGCAAAATGCGCTTCGCCTGTATGTAACCGTCCTCTTGCATGATCCTCATGCCGGTCTTGTTATTCCATCGGTTTTTCTGCTACTTTGATTTTTGCTTTCTTTTCGGCTTTTTCCGGAGAAAGATCCGATTTTTCGTCTACCCGTTCCTTGATCGTGCGTACACGCTGGATATGCGGCGTGCCGTCCTTATGTTTGGTAATCGTATCCACGCGGATGCGATCCAGTTCCGGCGCAAACTCGGTCAGGGCCCTGTCGCTCAGCCGGGCGCCGTTCTGCATCAGACGGTACAGCACCGCTGCCATTTCGTAACGGGTCATGTTGCGGTTGCCCTTGAAATAGCCGTCCGGGTAGCCTTCCAGCACACCGTTGCCGGCCATGGTGGCTACGTAATCATACGCCCAATGGTTTTCTTCCACATCCGGGAACAACTGGATCTTGGACAGGTCAAGCTGGTTGCCTGCTACGGCATCTGCCAGGAAGGAGTGCACGTTCTCCTGATTCTTGCGCAGTTCGATGATTTCTTTCGCGGAAGAAATCCGGTTGGCGGAAATGCGGTTCTTCTGACCGAACTTCCAGCTTACGCCCACGTTGACCATATTGCGCCCGTCACCGATCGTACCGGCAATGCTGAACATGGTGTCTTCATTCGGACGGTAGAATGCGCCGATGGCAACAGCCTGTTCGCTCTTATAACTGCCGACGGAAGCAGCGAAATCCCATTTTTCATCCGGATCGAAGTCCAGCGGATGCAGACCTGCCAGGGCTGCGGCACCTGCGCCGACCTTGTCGATGCGGTTGCTCAAATTCACGATATCCGCCGAATTGGCGACTACCTGCTGTTCCACAGCATACAATTCTGAACCGTTGATGGCATCGGTGCTGCCGGGACCTACACGGCCTGCCGCCACGTTAGTAATCGTGCGCTCTTTACCGGGCTTACCAACGCTGACGGTACCAACAGGACTTTCACCTGTCACATTTGTATATTTCGTATTGGTGCCCGGAATCTCAATTTCCTTTTTGCCGTTCAAACCGCCCATATGCGTGGTTTCGGATCCGCTGCCCAGCGCAACCGAGTTCTTCATGGTCGCTTTGGCGTTGTTACCGATGGCAATAGAATCTTTCGCTGATACTTCCGATTTGCTGCCGGCTACGATACCGCCCTCGCCGGAAACCTTGCTGCTGTTACCGAAAATCAGGCCCCTCTTAGCGGAAGTCGTACTATTATTACCCATGATAAAGCTTTCGCTTGCATCACTGTCAACCTTGCTGTTATTACCGACAACGTAAGACTCGTTCCCATCTACGATATTGGGATCACCGATGGCGCCGGAGTTCTCACCGGATACCTTGTTCCCGACACCTATGGCGATGGAATTGTTGCCGGTTATTTCATTCTCATTACCAAAGGCAAAACCGGTTACGTCTCCCTTGTCGGTATCTGCCGTTAATTCTTTGGTATCACCGGGTTTAGTTACGGAACCGATGATATTTTTAGTGCCGATACCGATGGAATTATTGCCGGACACCGCGTTCTGCATGCCAAGTGCTGTGCTGTTGTCACCAGTGGTAGCGTTCCCATATCCGACTGCCGTGCTGTAATCGCCGGTCGCCTGGTTAGCACCAATAGATTCATATTCTCTTGGCGCTTCCGTGTTATCGTTATCGTCTTCATCTACTGTATATATTGACCAGCCTGCGCCCATGGCCGTGCTGAACCGGCCGACAGCACTGTTGGAATCGCCTACGGCCACGCTGTGCCAGCCTTCCGCATTTGTACTTGCGCCGACAGCAGTAGAATATTCCTCGATTGCGCGGGCCCGGTTTCCGACTGCTACAGCAGACTGGCCGGACTCAGCATCTTTTATTGTTACAATAGTCTCACCGGTTCGTCCGTCATAAGTAATTTCTTCTATATTGCTTTCCAGTCCCGCGATACTTTTATTACCAATCGCGATTGAGTTCCAGCCATTCGCGTGGCTGTTATTTCCATATGCTGTAGAATTTCTTCTGTTTGCCACGGAATTTCTTCCCACTGCGGTAGCATCTAATCCCCTTGCAATGCTGGACTGACCTATAGCTATTGCATTTTGGGCAAACCTTCGAGTTTCATCTTCTTGCGCCGATTCAATATATTCAACCTTTGCTGAGCGGCCCATCGAAATGGAATCATCCGTATTTGCCTGTGCCCCAAGCCCAACAGCAATACTGGAGTAACTATACGTTGATGCATAAGGACCGATCGCAATATTTGCATCTCCGTTAGTTCTGCTGTTTGCGCCTACTGCTACAGAATCAGATCTAACGGTCTCTGCCCTATAGCCGACAGCCGTGCTGTTCCAGCCACCGGCATGACTCTGTGACCCAACTGCCGTTTCTCTTTCGCCTTCTGCAATTGCATTGTACCCTATGGCAGTATTGTCCTGGCTTGGTCTTCCATAACTACCTGACCAATATCCTGCATTACTTCCGCTGCCTATCGCGGTGTTATTAAAGCCCTGGACGGCCCCTCCTATAACAGTATCATCTTCCCCGTCCGCTTTAAAACCCTGGTTCGCATTACCGCTATAGGAACCACTAATTCTTCCACCAATATTAATCGCATTCCTGCCCGTCGCATAAGCGCCGCCGCCAATAGCGACTTTTCCTCCATTATATACAGAAGCGCTATTTCCTATAGCGACACCACCAGTAGTATTATTTATAACAGCAAAGCTACCTATTGCTACGGCATTAGAGGTATTACCCTGGAAAAAACTACTACTACTATAACTGTCTCCTAATGCGATATTAGACTTCGTATCGATTACGATTTGGTGAGGATATCCGCCCTGTGATGTTCCCATATTTATAATACCATTGCTCACTTGCAGATTTGCAATTGTCGTGTTTCCTGTAACTGCCAGGTTCCCACCAACAGTTGCGTCACCGGTAACTGTCAGGCTCTCACCAACTGCCAGGGTTTCACCAACAGTGGCCCCACCGGTAACTGCCAGGTCTCCAGCAACATTCAGGTCTTCATCTATGTCTTGTGCAAATGCTTGCCCGGTAATTCCAAGAGCCAAAGCAATGCTTAACGACAGAACTGCTGAACTTTTTAGTACACTGCTCTTTTTACTGCGAACACCACTCTTCCCATGATTCTTCGCCAGTTCAGACGTAACAACATAACAGTTTTTAACTTTGGACCAAATCAATTTGTAGATTCTGTTCATAAGGATCCTCCTTACAAGAAAAATATAATCAAGATTTACTTCCCGTAAATCTCAGCTGCCATTAATTTGCTCTTAATTTATTATGGATTGTAAAGCAATATACCATCTGTAACTAAAAAGCTACGAATAAAAAGTTTATCTGCTAAAATAAATTTATGTAATTTTATTACACTTATTCATTATGTATACATTAATTTTAATCTATAATTCGAATAGAGAAAATTACTAAAAATATTAGCATCTGTTTAAGATAACATTACGTGTAATTAAAAACTTACTATACTGTAACCAAAAAACAACCTTTGTTTAAATTCAAAAATATGATAGAATAAATTAATTTACTTAATATTATATTTTTTCTTTTTTAATGTTTTCAGATAATTATATAATAATGAATATGGTGGTCAAATTATGATTAGTTCTCAGATGTTCAAGAGATTACTGCAAATTGCCCAATGCGGCAGTATGACAAAAGCGGCAGACACCCTTTTTATAACGAGGTCCGCTTTGGTACAGCAGGTCAAAATCGCAGAGGCAAAGCTGGGATTTACCGTCTTTGACAGAAGCACAAAAGGTGTTACCCTCACTCCTGTAGGAAAAGTGTTTCTGGAAGAAGGAGCACCAATTATCAATAGTTACGAGCAACTGTATAAAAAATGCCAGAGTATAATCGATCAAAAGCCGAAGGCCGTCGTGATCGGTACACTCCCGGAAATTTATTCCCCCCTGCTGTTCACTGTTTGCAGGAAATACAAGAAAAAATATCCCGATGTCGACATTATGTTAAAGCAAGAAGCATCCTCGGATTATTTTCCGGCATTTTTGGCTGGCGATTTTGACGTCACCTCTGACTACATGTTTAACTTTGCTCCGGATTTTGTTGATGCCCCCGCCATAGAAACGGTTATCTTAAAACCCGATCAGTTAAATATTTGCGTTCCAAAAAGCAACCCGTTAGCCGGCCTGAAAAAGGCTTCTATTGAAAATCTCCGGGGCTACAAGTTGATGCTGCACACCCGCGGCCTTTCCAAAGCTGACGACAGGTTGCGCGATTACCTGGAAACACATGAACCGTCAATTACGATAATCGACCATCCCTATTCCAGCCATGAGCTTTTAGTAAAAACCGAAATGGATAATGCCGTATTGGTTTGTGTCAGGCAGTATTGTTTTGAAGTTCCGAATTTCACACACGTTTCCATGGACTGGGATTTTCCCGTTGAACGGGGCATTATTTACCGGAAAGACTGCCGCCCTGAAGTTAAAGACTTTATTAACCTGCTTAAGCATGAGATTGAAGAGAATGACCTGTGACATGTTCATTTTCATAGACAATGTAATGTACTAAAAGACGCAATAAAAACCTCCTGTGATTCTGTGTGGCAGTCAGCCCATATCTGTTTATCACAGGAGGTTTTCTTTTTTAGCGCAAAACCCCATGACCCCACTCTCAGGCAGTTTGAATTGTCAGTTTGGCGGTTATGCGTTACTGATGCATAGCGCCTGTCTATCATATATTTAAAGAGTGCGTAGGGTGTAACCCCGGTAACCATGCGGCTTCGCGAAAAAAATCCGGGGGTTTTTTCCCCCGGATCGTATGTTGCTTATATCATATAAACAGGCAGTTTCTGCTTAAGAGTATTTATTAAAGCGGCGGTGAAGCCGACTTTTTATCAGTTCACCGCCGCTTTTTAATACTACTGTTTCAATATTACATTAAACTCTTCTTTGTTTTCTTCAATGGCCTGCTGTCCCCCTACGACGCAGAGGTAATTGTCCGCCAGCACGTCACGAATCATCTTTGCCAGTGCTTTGATATCCGCCAGGGTAACGTCAAGGATCTCATTCCGTGTCTTCTGCCGGTCGGCATCGGAAACAGCCAGCAGTTCCTGCAGGGCCGCCCGGGAAACTTTCAGTGAGTTGGTAAGGGGCACGTCCACCCCGCTCATGGTACCGATGACGTATTTGGTCATCTCCCGATCGGTCAGTTCCAGTTTTTCAAGCCAGTCCGGCAGGGTTCGGAACGCTTCCAGGCTGTTCTTCAGCTGCGGGTCCCGGTAGGTGGAAAAATACATGACGCCGTTCCGGTCGAACACCGCGTTGGCCCCATAGGCCCCGCCCTGTACGCGGATCTTCGTCCACAGGTATTCATACCTCAGCATGGTGGCCAGCACCAGCATGCTGCCATTATACTGGTAACCGTGTTTGTGGTAATCGCCGCCGGCCAGTACGTACTGCACCTTGCCGGGGGTGATGATGGCCTCATTCTTTTCCGGTTGCGGAAGGGTCTTTGCTCCTTTTCCACCGGCTTCGCTGTCCGCCGGAAGCGCCGCGGCAAAGTCCAACGCCCTCCGGCGTACTTCGTCCCTGTCCGCTTCGTCGCAGCTGTAGCTTAACAGATACCGGCCTTTATTAAAGAATACAGGCAGCAGTTTCTGCAGATTGGCGATGACCGTATCCGCCTCTTTATCAAAATCTTCCGCCAGCCGTTTTACAAACTGGTAGTAACTGTAATAATCCTGCTCCGTTACCCGGGCTTTGGCGGAAAAATACGAAGCGAGCCGCACCGCCGCCACGGTCTGGCCTTTGGTAAAAAACGTGTTGTCCCAGTCGGTTTTCACCTGGTCAATCAGTTCTTTTAACCGCGCTTTGTCAGTAAACCGGGTGTGCAGCGTCATGGCCTTCAGGATTTTGAACAGTTCCGGCAGCTTGGCCGTCAGGCATTTTGCCGCCAGGGAAAATTTCACTGTATAGTCGTTGCAGTCACTGTTCCGGCTTAACGCTTCCATCTGGAAGGAGATTCCGCCGGTGTACATGTCCGTATATTTTGCCAGGTCCGCATAGGAATACTCATCTGTGTTCAGTTTGCCCAGCACATCGCTGAGGAGGTTGCAGTACGGCAGCAGTTCCGGGTCAATGCCGGTCATATCGAAATGCCAGTTAAAATAGGTAACTTTGTTAGTCGGCAAGGCCTGGTACAGCAGGGTTCCCCCTTCCACCTGTTCTTTTTCGACTTCCAATATTTCCGTTTCCCGCCGGATGTCTTTCCGTTCCAGCAACGGAATGGATGCCAGCGCTTCTTCCGAATCCGGCGCGGCCTGCCGGGCATGGAGTTCCGCGCATTCGGCAGCATACTTCTCCAGCTCGCTGCGGTCCGTCTTCTCTTTCACCGCAGCCAGTTTTTCCGCCAGTTCGACCTGTTCCTTTTCTTCTTTGCCCTCTTCCGGAGCCAGGGTCAGGATGACGCGGTGGGTATTGTCCAGCAGGTTGGTCTCAATCAGCGTTTCATAATAGTTGGTATGCACGGCCTCGCGCAGTTCCTGCAACAGCGGTTCATACTGCAGGCTGCTGACCGGGTCGATGTCGTAAATCCAGGAGTCCAGTACGGAGAGGCCGTAGATCAGTCCTTTGGGATAGGTTCCGAAATCCGCTTCCCGCAGTTTGAACTCCGCGCTGTTCAGGGACGCTTCCAGCAGTTCCTTGTCAATGCCTTCCATGGAAATCTTCTGCAGGTTATGGTACAGCGCTTTCACAAAGGCCTCTTTCTGTCCCGGTTCGCTGCCGCTGGCTCGGACCGAGAAGATGTTCTGCAGCATGCTGCCGCTCATACTGCCGGAAATATCTTTGGCAACGCCTGCGTCCAGCAGGGCGCGCCGCAACGGCGCCCCTTCCGATTCCAGCAGCACGTTTTCCAGCAGGCGCAGGGCCATGATGGTCTTCTGGTCCCGCATGTCCCCCGCCACGATCTGCACTTCATGGAAGGTCATGCCTTCTGTGGGAGACCCTTCCGGCACCGGATAGGTTCCGTCGAACTCCGCCGTTTTGGCCAGGGGTTTCTGCAGCGGGATTTCGGAATGCACGTTTCCTGTTTTCGGGAAGTCTTTCAGATAACTGTCCAGATGAGCCAGCGTTTTTTCAATATCCATATCCCCATACAGGTAGATATAGGAATTTTCCGGGCTGTAATATGTCTTGTGGAAACGGGTAAAGGCTTCCTGGGTCAGTTCCGGAATGGCAGAAGGCAGACCGCCCGATTCAAAACGGTAGGTGGTGTCCGGAAATAGAATCTTCTTTCCATAATATTCAAGGAAAGCATCCGGAGCGGAATATGCGCCTTTCATCTCGTTGTAAACAACGCCGTTGTACTGCAGCGGGTTATCGGCATTCTCCAGTTCGTAATGCCAGCCTTCCTGCTTCAGAGTAAATTTGTTTTCATAAATCAGCGGATAGAACACCGCGTCCAGGTACACGTCCATCAGGTTGTGGAAATCCTTGTCATTGCGGCTGGCCACCGGGTACACGGTCTTGTCCGGGTATGTCATGGCGTTTAAAAAGGTGTTCAGGGAGCCTTTCACCAGTTCTACAAAAGGCTCTTTCAGATGATACTTCCGGGAGCCGCACAGGACGGAATGTTCCAGGATGTGGGCCACGCCGCTGTCATCGGAAGGCGGCGTGCGGAAGCCGATGGTGAACACCTTGTTGTCGTCATCATTGGCCAGATAGAAAAGACGGGCGCCGCTCACCGCATGCTCCATGAGGTACGCTGTTGAATTCACTTCTTTGATAAATTCTTTTTTACAAACGCGGAATCCGCTGTATTGTTTTCCAGTTTCCACTCTCTTTACTCCTTTGATGTAAGGAAGCACGAAACATCTGCGCGCCTGCCAGCGCTTTTGCCTTCGTGTTTCCTTAACTGAAATCTGTGTTTTCTTACTTAAAATCTGTGTTTCATTGTACCATATTTTACGAGGCAAAACAAAAAATATCCTAACAAATGTGATTGCTTTTTGCAAAGAATTCACAAAGCCTGTTATTTTACATTAAAACCGTCTGTTTTTTCATTCTTTCTATTGATTTCACCGCGTTTCTCATTTATAATAACAGTAAAGATGACATTGAACTGACATCATGCTTTCGGGAGGTATCTGTTATGGCTTCTATGGAACAATACCGTTTCACACTGCGCATCCATCCGCTGATTATGGAGAAGATGAAATATATCGCAGAGACAAACGGGCGCTCTGTGAATAAAGAGATTGAACAGATTTTAAAATGGGTCATCAGCGATTATGAAAACAAACGGGGCCGCATCCATGTGGATGAACAGGACCAGCCCGGCTTCCGCGGCACCCGCACCAACAAAGAAGAACTCCGCCGTTTGGAAGAGCAGTCAAAAATGCGGAACAAGCCTATCAGTTCGGCGTTGTTTAAAATAAAATAATATGAAATATTACACATAATAATATGATAAAAAAGGCGCACGCTGTGCGCCTTTTTTATCTTGTCTTCGCTACATAAAGTTTAAATCTCAATCTTCACAAACAAAAAATAAGGGAAACCGCAGTTACGCAGTTTCCCTTTTGTTTTCGAGGTGAGTGTTCAATAAGCCGAGTTCTGTTCCGACAAGCGGTGGCAATCATTTATCTATTCCTGCGATTACTCGCAAGATACAGCGACACAACCCGGAAGGTTCAGCGGGCCGCTTCATCCCTTC
>JAEEGI010024273.1_pt1 | contig 11829 bp, 9 predicted proteins | sample 8958751 | NCBI WGS metagenome assembly JAEEGI01 (sample SAMN16246545, study PRJNA631951) | gut metagenome | biome: gut microbiome; feature: rumen; material: KS-attached | host: Bos | place: Iran: Karaj | collected 2018-10 | reverse complement strand
ACAATCGACCGTGACGTCTTCCTGCGAATCACTGCCGACGGAGTGGAGGAAATCGGCCTTGAGCCCAGCGTGAAGCACGACGGCTATGCTGTATTCGTATATGATGAGACAGGCTGGGATGCACTGAACCTCTATATGTGGGGCGACGTGAACAACCTTAATGGCGACTGGCCAGGTATGGAGGTGACTGGCGAACAGACCATCAATGGCATTACCTATAAGTACTTCGATATGGGTGAGGCAAATGCAGGTTTGGGCGAGAACCTTATCTTCAGCAATGCAGGCTCCAGTCAGTTGGCCGACTTCGCTTATACCATCGACCACAACGTCTATCTGCACATCACCACCGCAGGTGTTACCGAGGTTGATCCTGCTACATTCCAGCCTGGCGGCGACACCCCTGCACCAGATCCTGATCCAGAACCTCAGCCCACAGGTGAGACTGTGATGATTGCCGTCAAGAACTCAGTAGGCTATGCAGATCCTCATCTCTATGTATGGGGCGACAGCGAGGCTTGTGGCGGATGGCCTGGTGCTGCTCCTGTCAAGATGACAGATAACGGTTGGCTGTTGTTTGAACTGCCTGCCGACGGCACTTACAACCTCATCCTCAATGATAATGGCAGTCCACAGATTGACGGACCTGAAGTATTCACCAGCGGTAGTCACTTCTTCGATGTAAACACAGAGTGGACAGAATCTGCCAATACCGTTACCATCCAGAATGAAGCGGGCTATAACGACCCACGCCTCTATGCTTGGGGCGATGGTGAGATCTACGGCGGCTGGCGGGGCATTAAGCCTACCACCAATGAGAACGGCACACTGGTATTCCCGCTGCCTAATGATGGCGGTACCTACAATCTCATTCTCAATGGTGAGGGTGACGGCGTACAGCAGGATATTGCAACGGTTGTGGCTGATCAGAGCTATTCGTTCACTGCGAAATAATCATGGATATGAGAAAGATACATCTATCAGTTTGGTTCCTTGCCACAGTGCTGCTCATAGCAGCCTGTGGCGGGGCTTCCCGAAGCCTTGAGGTCGATGGTACAGAGCCTGTCAGCGACGAGAACCGCATCATCTACCAGATGAACGTGGGAGCCTTCACGCCAGAAGGTACGTTCCTGGCTGCTATGCGACAACTGGACCGGCTCGACACGCTTGGTGTCGATATCATCTGGCTGATGCCTGTCTATCCACGGGGCACCACGATGAACAGTCCTTACGCTGTGATGGACTACAAGGCTGTGAACCCGAAATATGGCACTGTTGAAGACCTGAAGACATTCGTTGCCCGTGCCCATGAACTGGGCATGAAGGTGTGGCTCGACTGGGTGCCCAACCATGTGGCGCAGGAGAATCCTTGGACAGAGACTCATCCCGAGTATTTCACAAAGGATGCAAAAGGCCAGATGATTCATCCCCATGGATGGGGCGACGTGCTTGAACTCAATTATCAGGATAAAGGTCTGGTGAATGAAGTCAATACCGCCATGAAGTTCTGGATAGAGGAATGCGACATCGACGGCTATCGCTGTGACTACGTGTCCAGCCCCACCATCCCCGTCAGTTACTGGCAGGACATCATTGCCCAGTTAAAGAGCCTGAAGCCAGGCAAGAAGATTGAGATGATGAGCGAGACCGATATCACCGATCGGGCTAACCAGCGCATCGACTCCTGCGGCTTCGATTACGATTACGCCTGGAGTCTGCAAGGTTCCATCGCCCGCCTATGCCGAAGGGGCTTCCATGCCGACAGTCTGAAACAGATCTGGCTGCGCTTCCTCGACAAGTCGTCGAAGGTCAAGAACCGTCGGATGGTCTATCTGACTAACCACGACCAGAACTATAACGACGGTGGTCACACCCTGCGTAAGTTCTATGGCGAAAACCGTTATGGCCTCACTGTCATGGAGTTCACCTTTTACGGTATGCCCCTCATCTATAACGGACAGGAGATCGGCGACCCTGATACGCTGAACTATTTTACGGATGCCAAGGTAAAATGGCAGCGCGTGGATCATAAGATGCTCCATACCGTCCGGACGCTCATTGCCCTGCATCACCAACAGCCGTCGTTGGCAGACAATGCTCCCGTGGAATTCCTCAGCACGAGCGATGAGAATGTGCTCGCCTGGCGACGGGGCAATGTAGTGGCTGTGGTCAACTTTGCCGACTACGACACGGCAGCAGTCATCGAGGGTCTCGATGCAGGCACATACCAGCAGTGGCTGAATAGTCAGACGATCTTCAATGGCCCAAGCATGACGACGCTCTCTCTTGATGTTTCGTCCTCTATCTGCTTAGAGGCGAAAGGCTATGCAGTATATGTTAAACAGTAATGACCTGCTTCATCACAAGGTATTACTGATATTTGAGTACTCACAGGGGCTGGCCGCTCTGCGAAGAATGGCCGCCCCGACTTTATCTATGAAATTAAAAGATTAAAAATTAAAAGCATGATGATTACCAAAAGACTTCTGTTGAGCTTGTCATTCCTCATTTGTCATTTATCATTCAGCGTAGCGTCGGATTACGTCGATCAGATCAACAGCTCGACAGAGAAACGGGCTGAAGGAAGGCGCGTCGTCTATGAGATGAGCGTCGGTTCGTTCACCCCCGAAGGCACCTTCGCAGCAGCCCAGACCCGACTGCGGGAACTCAGGACTCTGGGTATCGACGTCGTCTGGCTCATGCCCGTCTATCCCCGTGGCGGAGGCATCAACAGCCCCTATGCAGCCACAAACTTCCAAAAGACCAACCCCAAATATGGTACTATTGCCGACCTGAAAGCCCTCGTCGCAGAGGCACATCGTCTGGGAATGGAGGTGTGGCTCGACTGGGTGCCCAACCACACCGCCACCAATGCTGACTGGGTAACATCTCATCCCGAGTACTATGCCAAAAGCGGCGGACAGATGATCCACCCCAATAACTATGGAGACGTATGGCAACTTGACTATAGCAATGCCGATCTGGTGAATGCCATGAACGACTGCCTGAAGTTCTGGATCGACGAGACTGACATCGACGGCTATCGATGTGACTATATCAGCAGCCAGCGGATTCCCTCATCCTATTGGGAGGCTACCATCCCTATGATTAAATCATATCAAGAAGGCAAGACTATCACATTTCTTGGAGAGGCAGATATCGCCTCAGATGCCACGCGACTGAAGAATGCCGGCTTCGACTATGACTATGCCTGGCAGTTCCAGTCCAGCCTGGCCAATTATGGCTCTGCCGGAAATACAGCTGCCCGTCTAAGAGCCTTTACCAACACACTACTCGATAAATCATCCGATATCACGTTTGGTCGTATGCTCTATGTCACCAATCACGACCAGAATTTCAACGAGTCGAAAAAGACGCTGACACAGAAGTATGGCGAGAACCGCTATGCCCTCACCGTCCTGGCCTACACAGTCTATGGTATGCCCCTGATATATAATGGGCAGGAAACTGGCGGCAATCAAGTCCTCGACTATTTCAACGACACCAAAATCGACTGGACAGCAAAAGACGACAAGATGCACAACACCCTGCGCACCCTTTTCGCTCTGAAGCATGAGATTCCCGCATTAAGTGATTCAAAGCAGACAGACGGCAACCCTACGACAAACATTCTCACCGTCACCGGCAACACCAGCCTCTTTGCTTATACCCGCACATTGGGAGACAGTGAAGTACTCGTCTTGCTGAACATGGGCAACAGCCAGGCAACGGCAAGCTTCGAAGGCCTCACCTCAGGCCCATGGAGCCTCTGGCTCAACAGCGAAAACATCGCCCAGGGTACCAGCCGTCATCAGGAATCACTCAGCGCTACTCACACGTTCAGCCTCGAGGCCAAAGGCTACCGCGTCTATGTACGTGGTATCTATGAAGAGCAGGAAATCGCCCCTACAACCATTCATACCATACGACCTGTCAAAACCGAAGACAACCGTTGGTTTGACATGAACGGCCATAGCGTCAAAATACCCACCGTCCCAGGACTCTACATCCAGAATGGGAAAAAATATATTGTGAAGTAAATACACTCTGAGGAGCAAGTGTCGGCGTTAGGTTTATTTAGTGAATTTACAAGTTATTAGGAAACAAATTGGGCGAATCTGCGGGTAGAATTCGATAGAAAAAAGTGGAAATGTTCATCTATATGCCACAAATGAGACTTAGAATGTTTTAATAGTCGGTTCGAAAGAAATTGGCGTGATTTTGGCGTGATAGATGAAAAACAATGAAATCAAGCGAAATCGGATGATTGATAAAAAACGTCCAGCAACAGCAAAATCAGCAGTTTAGAGTTCACACGGTTTCATTCGTTGTCAATAGATTTCATTGTCACCTAACCGAGCACCCCAACAGAAGAAATCGCTAAGCTGCTTAGAATAAAGCACTTAGCGATTTTTCTTTTATATATTACTTTATGTAGCTTGTACCGTCAGCAAGACGTTTGAGGAGTTCAATGAGCACTTGCCAGATATCCTCTATGGTCTTCAGTTCCACACGTTCACTTGTTGAATGCGGTTCTACGATACGTGGGCCGATGCTGGCAATCTGAATGCCAGGATAGTGCTCGACAAAGAACCCGGCTTCAAGTACAAAGTGCATAGCCACCATTCGTGGGCGCCAGCCCAGCACATCTTGGAACGTGTCGGAAGTAAGCTGCAGGAATGCAGACTGTTGGTCTTCCTGCCAGGCAGGAGCCGACATCACCATCTCCGATTTTGCCCCGTTCTCAGCAAAGACATCGGCAATCTTGCGGCTCAGTTCCTTCATGTCGGCATCAATGAAACTACGAGTATGGGTGGAAATGAAGATACAATCCTCTTCCGTCTGAATACGTCCGATGTTATTGGAAGTCTCAACGGTGTCCTCCATTGACTCACTCATCTTGATTACTCCCTGTGGAATCTGCTCCAGACAGGTCATCAGGGCGTTGATGGCTTCGGGATTGATGACGGTCTTCTGAGGTGGGAATTCGTTAATGGTACAACGAATATTGGGGTCTGTATCGCCGTATAGCTCGTGCAGCTGCTCGTTGATTTCTTTCACTTGCTCCATCAGGAAATCATTGTCGCCTGATGGCGTATGGATGATGATTTCTCCCGACGATGCGATGGAGGCGTTGGCTTCACCGATATTGATGGAAGCTACCTCTATATCGTGTTTGGAGCGGATGGCATCCAAAAACGCCCACGCCACCTTGACGGCACTGCACCGTCCCTTGTTGATGTCGACGCCGGAATGACCGCCCAGGCCGCCGTTGATGTTGATGGCATACCCAGAGCGCTCTCCGTTAATCGGGGAAGTAGCATCCGTCGGAGGGGCTATACGTTTATACGGGATACGATGGAACTGCAGGCAAGCACCAGCTGCCCCCGTCGTGATGGTATCATAGTCTTCCGAATCAAGGTTTATGACCTTGCGACCCTTCAGGAAGTCCCTGCTCAGCTGTGAAGCTCCTGACATGCCGTCCTCCTCATTGGTGGTAGTAATGACCTCCAGCGGGCCATGCACAATCTCGTCGCTCTCCAGCACAGCAAGTGCCATCGACAGTCCGATGCCGTTATCTGCACCCAGCGACGTGCCTCGTGCCTTCATCCATCCATTCTCTATATAGGCATCGATAGGCGTGTTAAGCGGATCGCTCATGCCCACGCAAACCATATCCATGTGGTTGAGCAGTACGATAGGCTCTGCACCCTCATATCCTTTGGTGGCAGGCTTGCTGATGACGACGCAGTTCTCCTTGTCGCGCTTATAGGGCAGATTCAGCCGTTCAGCAAACCTGCACAGATAATCAGCAACTCGCTCTTCATGGTGTGAAGGGCGTGGAATCTGGTTCAGTTCCTTAAAAATCTGGAACACACGTTCTGTTGTAGTTTTCATATCATTTATGTTTTATAAAGCCCAGCGCTACCACTCCCGCCAATATATTGGCCACGAAAGAGGCGGCTACAAGCAACAGAGTGACAAGCAGCCCATCAAAGGCCGGAACGCCTCCCTGCAGCATCTGATTGTCAGAGAAGGCCAATGCCACCATCGCTACTATCACAACGCACGCCACGATGGCCGCACCCCACAATGAAATTTCTGATACAAACATCTATTTTTATTTTAAAAATGACTTACTATTCCCAATGTACAATTTGTACCACTTTTGCGCCGATTCGGCTTATTATGACGATAGAATTCGTTGCAAAGATAGTGAATATTTTGGAAATTGAGGAGGATTTTGAAATTTTTTCGTAAATTTGCACTCAAAACGTGATAGAATATGAAGAAACCCAAATGGCTTGAGAAAGAAAAGCTGTATAGTATTATGTTTGAGTCAGATGTGCCCATGGGGCGTATCTTTGACTTGGTATTGATTATGGCTATCTCGCTGAGTATCATCATCTCGTTTATTGAGACGATTCCCGAACTGGCGCGAACCTTCAAGCTGACATTAGAGGTGCTGGAATATCTCCTGACCTTCTTCTTCACCTTAGAATATATAGCGCGTGTCTACTGTTCGCCACGACCCAAAGACTATGTGCTGAGCTTCTTCGGCATCATCGACCTGCTGGCCATCATGCCGCCTTACCTCTCCTATTTCTTCCCCAACGCACGGTATATGATCCTGCTCCGTTCGTTCCGATTCATACGCATCTTCCGCATCTTCAAACTGTTCAACTACATCAACGAAGGCCATCTCCTGCTGCGTTCGCTCAGGAAGAGTTTCACCAAAATCACCGTCTATTTCCTGTTCGTACTGATCCTGGTGACATGTCTGGGCACGCTGATGTTCATGATTGAGACCGGTAGACCAGGGACGGCATTCACCGATCTGGGCACATCCGTCTATTGGGCCATCGTGACCATGACTACGGTGGGCTATGGCGACATCACGCCAGTTACCCCCGTAGGCCGACTGCTCTCTGCATTCGTCATGCTGCTCGGTTATACCATCATCGCCGTGCCGACGGGTATCGTCACAGCCAACATTATCGATGACACGAAAACAGCCGAAAAGACGAATGAAGAGGAAAGGCATTGTCCGCAATGTGATGCCACGGTGCGTGAGACCGATCATTTCTGCCCGAACTGCGGAACTAAGCTGTCGTAAGACTTAATCTTCTTTTACAATCGGATAGAGTTCGATGAACTCGCCCTGGTGGTTCTGACCGTCATTGATCAATTCGGCAAACTTCTGGCCAACGGTCTCGATGTCGTGGAAACCAGGAAGCGACATGTTGCCGTTCAAATCGGTGGTCGTGGGGCCTGGGTGAACAGAGAATATCTCCACAGGCGTGTTGCTCTGCTGGAATTCGATGGCCATCACGCCCATCATCGCATTCTGGGCTGCCTTGCTGGCAACGTAGGCCAGCGGATGCCAATAGGGACTGATCTCTGAGGGCACGGTCACGTTGGCGATGCGGCCTTCGTTCTTGGCAATCAGCGGTATCAGTGCCTTGGTGAGGGCGAAAGTGCCGATGAAGTTCACGTCGAGCGTCTCACGGATCACGCTGATCTCCGTATGCTCGCTGTCAACGCTCATATCGCCAGGGATGCCGGCATTGTTAACCAAAAGCGTCAATTCAGGATATTTCTCGTTGATCTCCTTAGCAGCCTGCTCGACATTTGCGAGGTCTTTCAGTTCGATGTTCACCCAGCCAAGCACGTCGATGCCGGCAGCCTTCAGTTCGCCGATGGCCTTTGTAGCGCGCTGTTCATCACGGGCACCAATAATCACTTTCCAGCCACTGAGGCCGAGATGCTTCGCAATTCCAAATCCGATGCCTTTATTGGCACCAGTTACCAATACAATTTTATGTTTCATAAGTCTAATATGTTTTGTTGATGATGTTATGCCACTTCTGCGACAACCTCTATTTCCACCAAGGCGCCCTTCGGCAAAGTCTTGACGGCCACAGCAGAACGGGCGGGATACGGCTCAGCGAAGAATTCCGCATAGACGGCGTTCATATCTGCGAAGTCGTTCATATCGGCCAGGAATACCGTCGTCTTCACAACGTTTCCCATTGTGAGACCTGCCTCTTCAAGAATCGCCTTGACGTTGGTGAGCGACTGACGTGTCTGTTCTTTAATGCCTCCCTCTACAAACACTCCAGTAGCGGGATCGATGGGAATCTGGCCAGAGGTGTAAACGAGATTCCCCACCTGAATGGCCTGACTATACGGCCCGATGGCAGCAGGTGCCTTTGTTGTACTTATCACTTTTTTCATATACTAACCTTTTTAATCGGTGCAAAGGTACGAATATATGAGCGAACAAACAAATATTCGCACATTTTTTCACTTTTTTCTAAAAAACATTGGTCTATTCGGAAATCTTCCGCACTTTTACGGCAAATAAAAGAATAAAGAAGAATAAAGAAGAATAAAAGAGAATAAAAGAAAGTAAAGCAGAATGAAGAAGAAGGAAAAAGATACGCATCATGTGGCGTTTCAGCACACATTCGGAAACTGAGGCGCCAAGACGAGGCGAACTGGTGTTTGCTGTGCCGTATCTTGCGGAGTATCTGATACAGGATATGCAGGATTCTGAATAGTCTGGTGTCTCTTCTTATTTCTCCATCAGCCAATAGACCATGTGGTTGCTGGTGCGCTTGCTCTGGAAATTGAACTGCACGTCGTTGAGAGCGTTGCCCAGTTTCTGGAAGGGCGTGTCAGGATCAAAGTTCTGATAGTTCGAGGCTAACAGTTCGCTGATTTCCTTGAGACTCCACCAGCGGGCCTCCTCGCCCTTTTTGGGACTGCGGAAGGTCTCGCCGATCATCTCCACCAGGTCGTTCAACTTCTGATAGGGCGCATTCTCGCTGATCAGCGTAGCTATCTCGTCGTTGTCCAGCCAGAAACGCTCATTATTATTAAATAGGTATAAGGTCTGGGCGAACAGCTGACGGTGATTCAAATTGTCGGAGAAGTCGATGTTCTCACCGTTGGGGATGCCCACACAGACAAAGCGGCGGCTTCCCGTGGGATCCACCAGCGGCTTCTGCTGGTTCGTGGTGCCGATGAACGACGTGTAACGGCGGAACTGCTTGATGGTCTTGCCGTAGGGCGGACGGAACTTCACCTCTGCAGACGACAGCAGATATTTCAGCACGATCTGCTGCGAATTCGTGGTCTTGTCGAACTCGTCGATGTTGATCATCGCAAACATGGTCAGGGCGATATTCAAGTCAAACTCGTTCTTGAAGTTGATCTTGTCGTTATAGTAGTCTCGCAGCTCTGGCGGCAGAATGATCTTGCAGAAGCGCGTCTTTCCACAACCCTGACGGCCTATCAGCAAGGGAATCAGGGCGTTGCCCGTCAGCTGACGGTCGCTCTCACGCCACTGGGCCACCATTCCCACGAGCCACATCCTCAGATATTTCTCCCAATGGGGCTGATCCGTCGGTACCCTCGCCGCGAGGTCGGCAATATAGTCGTGTCCGTCCCACTCCGGCAGTTTTTCGAGCCAGGCGTTCACAGGATCATATTGCTCGATGCGGGTGGAGTCGATGAATCGGTTCACGTCCCTGTCCCACGACTTCATGCCTAACTCGGTGGCTCTCAGCGTCATATCGTTGCGCACTTCCTCGGTGAGCGGCTTGAAACGCTGGTCGTCGCTGAATTTCTCGCGATACTCGGCCACACCCGTCATCAGGTTCTTGCGCATCTCGAAGTTCGCGTTCAGGAATATCTCCGTCTTCATCGCCTGGATGGTGTCATCTGGCACGCTTTTCAGCGGACGGATCTTGTGCTTCTTCATGTAGTCCTCCTGCAACTGCACGCTATAAACCGTCTGGAAGATGTTCTCCACGAGCATCTTGTCGCGGCTGAACACGGGGTGGAGCATCGTCAGCCCCTGGGCGTGGGCCAGAGGGATGCCCTGGTCGAGGCACATCGAGGCAATCTGCATCAGCAGCGTCGCCTCGCGCTCTTCGTCAGGCAGTTCGAAATAACGCCCTAATACCTGATCCATAATGAAGGTCCAGTTCAGCTGATAGCTGCGTGTCACAGTTCGTCCGGGCATCAATCGGTCGTCCTCGTCGCTGATGACAACGGTCTGATAGTCTGCGTGCTGCTCCGTGTCTGCATAGAACGGTCTGGCCTCCGGGTTGAAACTCATCTCAGCGTCGGCACTCATATAAACCGTCCGCTCCAACTTAGGCTCCAAATATTCAATATCCAGTCCGAACTGGTTCTGATACGCCCTCCGCGCCGTCTCGTACAGATTCCGATGAAATCTCCTGATGTCATCCTCATCCTTCGGCAGTCTCTCTGCGCAGCCTTTCCCCTCCTGAGTAGGAGGGGTGCCGTCAGGCGGGGTGGTCTGATTCGCCTTCAGATCGACCTTCTGATCCGCCTCCTTAAACAACTCTCCTCTACAAACAATCTTCACGCTCTTGCCCGATGCCCCCAGAAACACCATCATCGTCTCAGGCATCTTCTTCGCCAGTTCTCTCACCTCTACTGCCTTCTCATAGCTTTGCAGCCCGTTTACCTCGACAGTCACCAGCCCATTATATCCCAGCATCCTCTGCTCGCCCTTTCTGTTCTCATAGTCAGCAGCAAAGCAAATCCTGGGCAGCGTAATTCCTCCTTTCCAGTTCGTTTCAATCCGACCGTCCTCCAGCCTGCGCGTCTGCATCAGGTGATACCTCGACCGCAGATCCCATACGCTTTTCTCCAACAGGACCGTCTTGATGAGTCCTGCCACCTGTTCCAACTCGATGCGGTTGATGACTTCCCGCTTCCCGCTGCGTTTCAATAAAGTTACCTTCATATCTTTGATTCTTTTGTATTTTACTTCGATTACAGTCTGCAAAGTTACAAATAAAATATCAAAAATCAAAGAAATCTAGTTCAATTTTTAAGAAATGCCTACATAACTACATTGTTTTTGCTATAATGTGCTTATAATCAGATAGATAGTATAGAAAGCAAACTACATTTAAACTACATTATAACTACATATAACTACATGCAAACTACATGAATTTAAGCACTCTCATGCCTTTTAAGCCGTCTAAACACTCATCTTTCTCATACATTTCTCTGGCTTTCCCCAGTCCTCTCTTTAAGATTCTCGAGAGAATTTCAGACTTTACCCTAACTAAACTTAGACTTTACCCTATCCTTTCTCCCAAATTCTCTCGAGAATTTCTATCTCACATCTATCCTTTCTGCATCTTTCATCACCATTTTCAACGACTTTAGTGCCTATAAACCTCCATTTTGTGTAGTTTGAATGTAGTTATATGTAGTTATAATGTAGTTATGTATGCAAAAGTACAACGATGAGTCCAGTATTCCGTCGCGATAGCGAAGTATGCGTGGGCGCAAAAGGGTCAGGCACCTTTGCGCCCCAGTTTATTTTCAAATATATAGGACTGTAGACCTATTTTTCTAAGGATTTTACTAACTCTCTTGAAAGTTCCATAAAAGTTTTGTATCTTTGCATCGAAAATACAATCGATTTATGAAATACAAACTTCAACAGGAAACCAAACCGAAACTTTCGACCTTCGGCAAATACAAGGCGGTGGCTGTGCATCAACAGACCGTCGGCACGAAGGATATCGCGAAAGTTTTGGCGGTTTTGGGAATTATGCGTATCTTTGTGGCATCAAAATCAATGATTATGCGGAAAGGATTGTTATTTTGTCTGGTAGGCGGGCTGTTCAGCGTGCTGGGTTGTGCAATGAAGAAGATGCCTGAAGGTGAGTTGGTGAGGGTGGAGTTCTCTCGCCACGGTACAATGGCGCGCGCTGAGTTCGAAGGCTGTGTGGAACAGGACTCCACAGGCGCTTTCGTGCTCAGGGCGATGAA
>JAEEGI010024271.1_pt1 | contig 11832 bp, 9 predicted proteins | sample 8958751 | NCBI WGS metagenome assembly JAEEGI01 (sample SAMN16246545, study PRJNA631951) | gut metagenome | biome: gut microbiome; feature: rumen; material: KS-attached | host: Bos | place: Iran: Karaj | collected 2018-10 | reverse complement strand
CGGAAGTGCCGTGTGGAATCGCCAGGCCCATGCCCATATAGGTCGTCATCATCCGTTCGCGCTCCAGCATGGCCTCGGCGTAGCCCGTTCCGGCGCAGCCTGCCTCTTCCAGCAGCCGGCCGGCCCGGAGAATCGCCTCTTCCTTGCTTTCAGAGGGCAGTCCCGTCAGAATCCTTTTCCGGTCCAGCAATGCAGTCTCCCCTTCCTTTTCGGGAACCGCCTCCGTTTCTCCCGCGGGGGCGGGTGCCGGAGCCGCTTTGAGGCGCTCGACAAGGGCGTCCAGGGCAGGATCGGAGATGAAATTCGTAATCGTCACGACCTCATGGCCCTCCACCCGGCCGGCCAGGGTTCCCTGACAGACGACGAGGTCCGCATCGGCGGGGATCGCGTCCACGGCGCTGTTGGTGCAGACGATGCCGTCAAGATGGTTTTTCAGCAGTTTCGCCTTGAAACGGGTTGCGCCGAGCGCACTGGATCCCATGCCGGCATCGCAGGCGAAAACGATCTTCCGGACCGCTCCGGAAAGGCCCGGCATCGGGGCGGATCCGCCGGAGGGAGCCTTGGGATTTTCTTCGCTTTCTCCCTGGAAATCCGGTCTCGACTTGACCATCGGGATGGCCAGCAGGAAAGAGACCGCCGTCCCGATCAGCACGCCCAGGATCCCGATCAGCGTCCGTCCCCGGGGGGACATCAGGATGATCGAAATCAGGCTCCTCGGCGAAGCGGGAGCAACCAGGCCGAAATTGGTCAGGGTGTAGAAGGAAAGGGCGCAGATATTCCCGATCATGACCGCGAAAAGGAGGATCGGACGAGCCAGGACGTACGGGAAATAGATTTCATGGATTCCGCCGAAAAGCTGGATCACGGCGGCTCCGGGGGCGGACTGCTTTGTCATTCCCTTGCCGAACACCCAGCAGGCCAGCAGGATACCCAGTCCCGGACCCGGATTCGGGTCGACCAGGAAAAGCATGGACTGGCCCATTTCGGCCGCCTGCTGGATTCCGAGCGGGGTCATGATCCCGTGGTTGACCGCATTGTTCAGGAAAAGGACCTTCGCGGGGTCGACGAGCACGGCCAGGAGCGGGTTCATCTTGTGGGCGAGCATCCAGTTGACGCCCGAACTGAGAAGATTCGTCAGCCATTCCACCACGTGTCCGATCAGGAGATAGCCGGCGATGGCGAGGAGCATCGCGATGATCCCGAGGGAAAAGTTGTCCACGAGCATCTCGAATCCGGCTCCGACTTTCCCTTCGACCAGCTTGTCGAAGCGCTTGACGCACCAGCCGGCCAGCGGGCCCATCAGCATGGCCCCGAGGAACATCGGCGTATCGGTGCCGATGATGACGCCCATCGCGGCGACGGCTCCGGCGACCCCGCCCCGGTATCCGCCGACATTCTTTCCGGCGGTAAAGGCGATCAGGGTCGGCAGGAGGTACTTCAGCATCGGCGAAACCAGCTTCGCCAGGTGCTCGTTCGGCCACCAGCCTCCCTGGATGAAGAGGGCCGTGATCAGTCCCCAGGCGATGAACGCGCCGATATTCGGCATGACCATCGCGCTGAGGCTCCGTCCGAAACGCTGGATCTTCTCCTGTATCATCCCGCTTTAGAATTTCTCGACGGCGTGGTAGGCCGCCACGATTTCGGCGACGAGGGGATCGCCTGCGGCAATCCCGGTATACTTGACGATCGTATCCTCGAGCCCGTGGGTTGCGATCGAAGTCAGCATCTCGACGCTCTGCGGATCGAATTCGTTCTTGAAATGGAGGGCGGCGCCGATGGCGAGCAGCAGCTTGTCGTAGGAGAGTCCATAGCCTTTTGCAGTCAGCATCGGGAGGATCAACCGGTCGTTCGGGGCAAGCTTCCGGAGCGGCTCGCGGCCGACCCGGTCGACGTCATCCTTGAGGAAAGGATTGGAGAAACGCCTGATAATCCGTTCGATATAAGCGTAATGGACTTCGTGGTTGAACCCGAATTTCTTGATCAATCCTTCCCCGCTCTGGCGCATGACGGCACGGACGAGCGCGCAGACCTTCGGATCGGAGATGCTCTCTCCGATCGTCTGAAGTCCCTTCATCTTCCCGACATAGGCCGCCGTGGCGTGACCGGTATTGAGGGTGAAAAGTTTCCGTTCGACATAGGCTTCGAGGTTCTCCACCGGGGACATGCCCTCTATGGCTGGAATCGGTCCGACGAAGGAGGAACGCTCCACGTCCCACTCGAAATACTCCTCGACGGCGACGTCGAGCGGAATCTCGCAGCGGACCGGGGGAACGATCCGGTCGACGGCCGCATCCGGCCAGCCGACATGGTCCCGGGCCCATTTCTCAACGTCGGGCGTGACGAGGGCGAGGGTCAGGGCCTTGAGCTGCGAGGTCGCCCGCAGGCCGTTCTCGCAGGCGATGATATTGAGGGGCTTCTCCACTCCGGCCGCTTTCCGGGCCGCCAGGCCCTTGGCGATCGCCGGAGCGACGAATTTCAGGATCCTCAGTCCTACGGCCGTCGTAACGATATCCGCGTCCGCGATTTCCGCGACGGCATCCTCCCCGCCCGAATGGACGGCCTTGATATCCTTGATGACGATGTCCCGGCTGACGGTGTCCATCACGTGGACGGTATATTCTTTCCGTGTGTTGATCTGCTCCAGAAGATCGGCGACGACATCCGCGAAGACGACTTCGTACCCAGCCTGTGACAGGACCGCCCCGATGAAACCGCGGCCGATGTTTCCTGCTCCGAATTGTATTGCTTTCATAGAGATTGGTTTATTCGTTCTTGCAAATTTAGCAAATATTTGGTGTATGCAGAGAGATTAATTCCCATTTTTATGAAAACCGGACGGAGAAAAATGATTATCTTTGTGAACTCTGAAACGTAACTATATTTAAAACGGATAATCATGGATTCAAAAGAGAGAATCGCAGCCGCCCTGAAGGTGGCAACCGACACCAAGGTGTTTGAAATGGGTGAGGGAATCCTGGGCAGGGTTCCCGAGGTTTTCAAGGAACTGTTCCCCGGCCGCAAGGCCGTCGTCGTCGCCGACATCAACACCTGGCCGGCCTGCGGAAAGGAGGTCTTCGCCCTGATGGAAGCAGCCGGCATCCCGACTGAAAAGTACATCATCGAGAAGGAAGAATTCCACGCTGAATGGCGGTACATTGAGATGGTCGACAAGATCCTTGACGGGGACTTCGCCGAGGCAAAGCGCCTGGAGAATGATCCGGACTATACCGAGGCCGACGCCCGGAAGGCTTTCCGCGAGCCCTCCGACCGGTATCCCGTCGCCGTTTCCGTCGGCGCGGGCGTCATCAACGACCTCTGCAAGCTCACTTCGCACCACCATGGACAGGGCTATGTCTGCGTAGCCACCGCCGCCTCCGTCGACGGATTCTCCTCTTTCGGCGCTTCCATTACCTACCAGAACGCCAAGCAGACCTTCGAGTGCGCGGCTCCGACCGCCATCCTCGCGGACCTCGGCGTCCTCGCGGACGCTCCGAAGTGGATGGCCGCATCGGGTTATGCCGACCTCGCCGCCAAGGTTCCCGCCGGCGCAGAATGGATGATCGCCGACCTGATGGGCACGGAACCCATCATCCCCGCCGCCTGGGATATCCTCTATCCCCGGCTCCATGCCTACCTGTCCGATCCGGAGGGGATCGCCAGGGGTGACCACCAGGCCATCGCCGACATCTTCGAGGGCCTGACGATGAGCGGATTCGCCATGCAGGCCGCCCGGAGCAGCCGCCCTGCTTCCTGCTGCGAGCACCTCTTCAGCCACATCCTCGACATGACCCACCACCGTTTCCACGGCAAACTTCAGTCCCACGGCATCCAGGTGGCAGTCGGCACCCTGACCATGTGCGCCATCTTCGACGAACTCTTCAAGTTCGACCTGACCAAACTCGACGTGGACGCCTGCGTCGCCGCCTGGCCGACCATCGACGAGGAGCAGATGCGGGCCCTCGAAATCTTCCGCACCTTCCCCGCCCCGAAACTCGGCTATACCGAAATCACCAAGAAATACAACGACGCCGAGACCGTCCGCGCCCAGCTGTCCCTCGTCAAGAAAGTCTGGCCGGAATTCAAGAAAAAGCTCCAGGCCCAGGTCTGGTCCTTCGAAAAGATGCAGAAATGCTTCGCCATCGTCGGCGCCCCGACCGATCCGTCCGACATCGGCGTGACCCGTCACCAGCTGCACGACATGTTCCCGAAGGTCCAGCTGATGCGCTGGCGGTTCAACGCCCTCGACCTCGCCAAGCGCGGCCGGTACTATGACGAACTCGTCAACGCGGTATTCCTCCCGGGACACGCCTGGGACATCAATGAAGAAAAGCCCTTCAAATAATGGAACCCTCCGTAAAACCCATCTTCAAGCTCAAAGGGAAGGACGGAAAGGTTGATTTCTTCAAGTCCTGGCAGTGGCAGGTCATCATCTGCTCGATGATCGGCTATGCCGTGTTCTACTTCGTACGGAAGAATTTCTCCTTCGCCATCCCGATGATCCAGGATGCCTATCCCGAGATCACGAAGGCGCAGCTCGGCGCCATCCTCTCCGCGGGCGGCATCATCTACGGCGTCTCGAAACTCATCAACGGAATCATCGGCGACCGGACCAACGCCCGGTGGCATCTGGTCCTCGGACTCGGGGTCTGCGTCGCGGTCAATTTCCTGTTCGGATGGACCGACAAGCTGACGACCCTCATTACCGGCGCGACGGACGGTCCTGATTTCATCGGCGGATTCATCCTGATCCTGTCGGTGCTCTATATCGTCAACCAGATCTTCCAGGGATGCGGGTTCGCTCCATGCAACCACCTGATGGTCAACTGGGTACCCCCGCACGAACTGGCGACCAAGATGAGTATCTGGAATACCTCCCACAGCGTCGGCGCCTTCGTCGCATCCGTCATCTGCGGATACCTGACGAGCTGGCAGCTCTGCTTCTGGGTTCCGGCCTGTCTCGGACTCGTCGGGGTCTTCTTCATCATCGCGACCCTTCGCGACACCCCGAAATCCGTCGGCCTCCAGGAACTTCCGAAGGTCGAAGGCGAACTGGACGAGAGCAAGGGCAAGGACAAGAAGGCCTTCCGGAAGTTCCTCGTCAAACGGGTCTTCCTGAATCCGGTAGTCTGGATCCTGGCGCTGACCGACCTCTTCGTCTATGTCGTCCGCTTCGCGGTCCTGGACTGGGGCCCGTCGATGCTCCAGGACATGGGACTGAGCCCGCAGCTCTCCGGATGGACGGTCGGTATCTTCGAAGTGGCCGGCTGTCTCGGGATGATCTTCGCCGGCTATGTCTCCGACAAGTTCTTCAAAAGCCGCTCCCAGCGGGTCTGTGCGATTGAAATGGTCATCGTAGCCCTCTGCCTCGTGGCCCTGCACTATATCCAGGACTGGCACCAGCCGGTGCTCTTCCTGATCGTGCTGGCCCTGGCCGGATTCTTCCTCTACGGTCCCCAGGCCCTTCTTGGCGTCGTGGCGTCGAACGAGGTTTCCAAGAAAGCCGCCTCCTCCGCCGTCGGAATCATCGGTTTCATGAGCTACCTGTCGACCCTGATCACCGGTTATCCGCTCGGAAAATTCGCGGATAAATTCGGTTGGCATCCGATTTTCATCCTGATGGCCGCAGTCGCGGTGATCGGCTTCCTGCTGGTCGTGACGCTCTGGAACCTCAAGGACAAGGCCCGTAACACGGAAACGAGTGAAAGCGAATAGATTAGCCGCGTTGGCGGTGCTCCTCACCCTTGCCGCGGTGCTCCCCCTCGGAGCACAGTCCGTCGATGAAATATCCCTGGACGCCCGGGCCACCTTCCACCAGGAGACCCGGGACGGGGTGTATGACTCGCATTTCCAGGGGGATTACCTCAACATCCACATCAAGGGGACCCTGTCGGAGACGGTTTCCTACCGCGTCCGGCAGCGGCTCAACAAGGATATCGAGGCTCGGAACCCCTTCAAGGCGACCGACTTCCTCTGGATCCACTGGCAGCCCAACACACATTGGGGTTTCACCTTCGGCAAGCAGGCGATCCTCGTCGGCGGCTATGAATTCGACTCCCCGCCCATCGAGGTCTACTATTACAGCGCCTTCTGCAACGGCATGTCCCAGGTCTACGCCTTCGGGGCCGCGGCCCATTATACTCCGGTCGACGGGCAGACGATTTCGCTGCAGTTCATCCCTTCGCCCATCTCTCCTCCGACCCAGAACACCTATTCCTACAACCTCTACTGGAGCGGATCGATCGTGCCCATGTGGAAGACGCTCTGGAGCGTCAACCTGGTCGAGGATGAGTATCACCGGAAGATGAACTATATCGCCCTCGGCAACAAGTTCTTCTTCGGCCCCCTGGTGGTCGACATCGATTACATCAACCGGACCGCGGCGGGCCATCCCCGGTTCTTCTCGGACGGAACCGTCATCGGGAAGGCGATCTACACCGTCGGAAAATGGAACCTCTGCACGAAGGTCGGATACGAATGGAACGATGCGGCGAACGTCGACGCCAACGGTCTGTCCTACGACCTCGTCCTGCCGGCCGGCAACAATTATCTCTATTACGGAGCGGGGGTGGAATACTTCCCGCTCGGGAACGAGAAACTCCGCCTGCACGCCGTCTATTTCCGGGACAACCACGATACCGTCAACAATTTCGACATCGGGGTTACCTGGAGGATGAGACTGTTGTAATTCTTTTCTATTTTCTATGAGAACGTTTTCATTTCTTCATATTCAAACATATCTCTTGCTATTATTCCTTATATTCGGTTGTGAGAAACAGGGAAAGGATACGAACGGGGCTGTAAAACCCATGGAACCGATTGTTCTTACCAAAGCCGAAGCAACAATGCTTTCTGCATCTAACGACTTTGGTCTCAACTTATTCCGAGAAGTTCGAACACTTGAAGAAGGTTCCTCTTCCTTTATCTCGCCCTTTAGTATTGCGACTGTTCTCTCTCTCCTCTCTGCTGGAGCGGAAGGGGAAACAAGGGAAGAGATTGTCTCAGCCCTGGGACTGAAAGAGTTTTCTCCAGAAGAAACTGGGGTATTTTACACATCTTTATACAACGCGCTCACCACAGCGGACAATTCCGTAACACTCGAATCGGCAAATGGGATATGGTTCGACAAAACGTTGAATATGTCCATCAAATCTCCGTTTATAGACATTGTCAAGAATCGGTTCTCCGTCCAACCTGATTATGACGACCTATCGTCAATGGCGTTCCTTGATAAGCTGAACAATTGGTGCAAAAAACAAACTCACGGAAAGATCAACCAGATACTGGACACTCCACCTGCTTATTCCAAAATGCTGGCAGCCAATGCGATTTACTTTTCCGGAAAATGGTCAACGCCTTTTGAGAAAGAGGAGAAGAAGCCATTTTATCATCTCAACGGCAAGCAAGAAAACATCATGATGCTGGAAGGAGGCAAAATCCCCATTGCCTATTCCTCACGGAATGGATGGGAGTATGCTGCCATCCCTTATGGGAACAGTGCCTTTCAACTAGAAATTCTGGTTCCGAAGGACGATATCTTTGACACCGCCTGCAATCACTTGTCCTCTACTGTGCTTAATGGTCTGAGGGATCGGACACATAGTTATTCCCCTTACAAAATATCACTTCCGAAAATCAATGTATCATACTCGAATAATATAATCGCGAAGAACCTTAATAGATTAGGCATCTGCAAACTGTTTGGCGAAGACTCTGACCTTAGCGGAATTTCCGACAAGAAGATTACTTTCGACACAATGATCCATAAGACAGCGTTTTCTATGGACAAGAAAGGAAGTGAAGCTGCGGCTATTAGCGTTGCCTACTCCATTGGTTCCGCTTCTGCTATTCCGTCGACTCCTGAATTTATCATTGACCGCCCCTTTATCTATCTGATTAGTGAAAAGAGCACCGGGTGTATCTTGTTTATCGGGCAGTATCTGTAGAGCACTGAACTAAAACAAAGAAGAGCTATATCCAAACGCCGAGGGCCCGGAGGCGGGAGATGAGGACGGGGATGTCTGCCTTGCGGACGTCTCCGTTTCCTTTTACGGTCATCGCTGCGGCGACGCCTGCGGCCTGGCCCAGGGCCATGCACGAGGCCTGGACCCGCAAGGAGGCGAAGGCGCGGCGGTCCGCCGAAAGGCAGCGGCCGGCGACAAGCAGGTTCGGGAAGTCCGCCGCGATCAGGGCCCGGTAGGGCACATAGGCCGGCTTTTCCAGGAAAGTCAGGCTCTGCGAGCGGCCCGCCGAGGCGTGGATATCGATCGGATGAGCCCCGCGGGAGATGCTGTCCTCATAGCGGAAAGCGCTGACATATTCCTCGCCCGTCACAGTATGGACCCCGAGGATCCGCCGGGTCTCCCGGATGCCCGCCTGGGTCGCGACGGCGGAGACATAGCTGTTCCGGAATTCGGGGAAATGCTCCCGGAGGATTCCGGCCATCCTGAAAACGTCCTCCCGGAGGCGGCACTCCGCCGCCGAGAAATCGCGGTTGTCGCAGGCATCGGTCCGGGTACGGGTCATGTTGACCGCGACCGAGCCCTCGTGAAGGACCGTGCAGAACCAGGGACCCCCGAAATCGGGGATGCCGGGAAGTTCAAGGAGTCGGTTGCGGACCGGAAGGCAGTGGCAGTTCTCGCCCTGCTTGTTGTGGTGCATGGCCTCCCGGATGAGCGGGGACTCCGTATCCACCCCGGAAAGGATGAAGTAGGTCGAGGCCGGCTGAAGGGGTTCGCCGGAGAGCGGCTGCATGGGGACTCCGGCCTGGAAAGCGAGATCCGCATCTCCGGTCGCATCGATGAAAACCTGCCCTTCAAGGGCCTCGGAGCCGTTTTTGTTCTCCATCAGGATATGCGTTACCCGGTCCCCTTCCTTCCGGCAGCCGGTCAGATAACTGTGGAGATAGAGGTCGACTCCGGACTCCAGGACGAGGCGCTGCGCGCACAGTTTATAGAGTTCCGGATCGAAGGCGACGTTTCCGAGCGGCTTTTCTATCAGGGCGCCCCCCATCGTCTCGAGACGATGGACAAAATCCCAGGGGAGACCGCCCGCCACCAGTTCCCCCTTGTAGGTAAATACGCTGATCGGGGCGACGAGACCGGCCGTCGCCATGCCGCCGAGGAAGCCGTAACGCTCCACCAGGGCCGTCCGGGCCCCTTCTTTCGCCGCGGCGGCGGCCGCCATGAACCCGGCGGGGCCTCCGCCGCAGACGACAACGTCATACGCTCCGACGACGGGGACTTCCTTTGAGAGGGTGATTGTCGGCATTCCGCTTAATTGCCGGAGAGTTCCACGGGCCGGATCGTGACGTCCAGGGATTCGGCATACCGGAACTGGACCGGTGCGTAGTTGTTGAAATACAGGAGATACTCATTCCCTGTCGACAGGCCGGGGACGAGGACCTGGACGGTATTGACAGGGCAGATGCACTTCATGATGGGGTCTACCCAGGCCGTTACACGGACGGTTCCGCCTTCGACGGAGGACTTGATCACCATCTCCTGAACGTTGATGCCGCAGTTGTAGTGGCCGTTGCTCTGGACGACGACGAGTCCCTGCGAGGAATAGCGGATCCGGATGGTTTCTTCCGCTTCCTCGGCTCCGTCCGCACGGGTCGCCACCTTCGTCACTTCGGTCGAATTCCGGGCGCAGCCGGTATTGAAGGTCTCGATCGGCTCCTCGGGAGCCGGGCGGGAACAGCCTGCCAGAAGCAGGACGACAGCTGAAAGGATTCCTAACTTTTTCATATCGGGCGGGATTGAATCAAGGTTTCGGGGTCAGAAGCCGGGTCAGGGCGATAAAGTCCTCGACGCCGAGGCGTTCGGGTCGGAGGTCGAAAACCGGATCGGCCCTTAAGGCCTCAGGATCCTCGGCGGAGGAATCCAGACGAGCCTGGATCAGCGGTTTCAGGGAGTTCCGGAGGGTCTTCCGGCGCTGTCCGAATGCGGTCTTGACGACTGTCTTGAACAGTTTCTCGTCGCAGCCGAGGTCGGTGCGTCCGTTGCGGCGGAGCCGGATGACGGCGGAATGGACCTTGGGAGGCGGGGCGAAAGCGCCGGGGCCGACGGTGAAAAGGTATTCGATCCCGTACCAGGCCTGCAGGAGGACGGACAGGATGCCGTACGTTTTCGTACCGGGCTTCTCGGCAATGCGTTCGGCGACTTCTTTCTGGATCATGCAGACCACCTCGGGGATCCGGTCCTTGTTGTCGAGGATCTTGAAGAAAATCTGAGAAGAGATGTTATAGGGGAAATTGCCGATGACGGAGAAGGTTCCGGGCATGATCCGGTCAAGCGGAAGTTTCAGGAAATCAGCCTGGTAGAGGCGCCCCTGCATGCCCGGGAAATGAGTCAGCAGGTAATCGACCGATTCCCCGTCGATCTCGACGAGCTTCAGGTCGAGGTCCTCTCGGGGGAGCAGATACTGCGTCAGGACGCCCATCCCGGGGCCGATCTCAAGGACCGGCATCTTCTCCTCAGATACGGGGAGGGCGTCGACAATCGCCTTCGCAATCGCCTGATCCGTCAGGAAATGCTGCCCGAGGGCTTTTTTCGCTCGAACCTCCATACATTTACAAAGATATATGTTTTTTTTCATTATCTTGCAGGGAAATAAACCTATCACACGATGAAAACACGCATTGCAAGGGTCGCCGCCGCCCTTTTTCTTGCGGCACTGATTCCGTTCAACGCCGCCGGCTGGGGCCGCATGGGCCATGCCACCGTCGCCAAGATCGCCCAGAACCACCTCACCAAGACAACCCAGAAGCGGGTCGCCGAAATCATGAAGGGAACCCCGCTTGTCGCCATCGCTTCCTACTGCGACGACTATCGTTCCGAAATGGACGCCACCTTCCCCCTGGAATGGACGCAAGGGATCGGCCATGCCCATACCTTCGAGGTCGGACCCGACAACCGGCCGTTCGCGGTGCTCTATCACCCGGAAACCGGGCGCAAGCTGACCAATACGGTCTATTTCGCCGACCACTGCCTGCAGGATCTCGCCCACGCAGCCGATTTCCCGGATTCCGTCCGCTGGAAAGAACTGGTCATGGCGACCCACCTCCTCGGGGACATGCACTGCCCCGGGCACGTCCGCTATGCAGCAAAGTATGAGGATATCGGAAAGTATCCCGTAACCTTCGCCGGGGAACTGACCACCTACCACCGGGTCTGGGACCAGCTGATGGTCACGAACCCCCTCCCGTACAGTTTCTCGGACATCGCCGAGATCTGCGACGACTGTTCCCCTTCCCAGATCGAGGAAATCTGCAAGGGAACCATCTACGACTGGGGAAAGGACGTCGCTGACAAGTGCCAGGACTGCCGCCTCGACATCCAGGACGGCGACACGATCAATGCCAGATGGATCCGGGACCATACCGAGCTGATGCGGACCCAGATCCGCAACGCCGGCTACCGGCTGGCCCACGCCCTGAACATGGCCTTCGATCCCAAATACGCCCGGAAGCACTCCAAATAGACGGAGCAAACGCTACGCGTTCCCCATTTTTTTGTTAATTTTGCGGACTGAAAAAGAAACAACGTCCATCTATGTACAGAACCCATACTTGCGGAGAGCTCCGCATCGCTGACGCCGGACGGCAGGTGACCCTCGCCGGCTGGGTCCAGAAGGCCCGTAAACTCGGAGGCATGACCTTCATCGATCTTCGTGACCGCTATGGCGTCACCCAGCTCGTCGTCGAAGCGGACGCCCCCGAGGACCTCGTCGGTACCGCGACCTCCCTCGGCCGCGAATTCGTCATCCAGGCAACTGGAGAAGTATTTGAGCGTCAGAGCAAAAACCCGAAAATCCCGACCGGAGAGATCGACA
>JAEEGI010024264.1_pt1 | contig 11834 bp, 10 predicted proteins | sample 8958751 | NCBI WGS metagenome assembly JAEEGI01 (sample SAMN16246545, study PRJNA631951) | gut metagenome | biome: gut microbiome; feature: rumen; material: KS-attached | host: Bos | place: Iran: Karaj | collected 2018-10 | reverse complement strand
CCTCACCGACGAGCAGATCATCGCCGGCGGCGCCGACCCCGTCCACTCCCTCGAAGAGCTGTACGCCGCCTCCGACTACCTCTCCATCCACATCCCCGCCCTGCCTTCCACCATCAAGAGCATCGGCTACAACCTCATCACCAAGATGCCCAAGGGTGCCACGCTGGTGAACACGGCCCGTAAGGAAGTCATCGACGAGGACGGCCTCCTCAAGGCCCTGGAAGAGCGCACGGACCTCAAGTACGTCACCGACGTCATGCCCGACAACTACGCCGTTCTCCAGGAGAAATTCGGCGCCCGCGTGTTCGCAACGCCCAAGAAGATGGGTGCCCAGACCGCCGAAGCCAACGTGAACGCCGGCCTCGCCGCCGCCCGTCAGATCGTGGACTTCTTCGCCACCGGCAACCGCAGGTTCCAGGTCAACAAGTAAAAGAATACGGTCTTTGTCCAGCTCATCTCGTTACAGGGATAGGAAATGGACAAAGACCGTTCTTATTATAACCTCAAAATAACAACTAACCACTACACCATGAAAAAAACTAATTCAGTTTGGCCACTATTGTTGCTTCTATCCTTGGCATCATGTGAGAAAAGCATAGTGACCCCCTCTCTCCCAGAGGGAGACATCGACCCTCATGAAAGATACGTACCAGTTGGATCGGTAAAAGAGGTGTTGGACAAAGACGGAAGAACGTTATTTATGGACGAAGATAGCGTATTATTCCTTGGGGACATGTTGTTTCCTCTTTCATGTCTTGATACCAACCAGACAAAGTTAGCGATTGTTCTTCCTTCAACTCGTTACTGGGAAGGACAGTCTATTCCGTATTATGTCACCAATGGCTTTAACGCAACGACTAAATCAATCATATACAAGGGGATCGGAATGATCAACGCCGAGTTGATTTCAACACAACTTGTTGAGACTTCAAATAGTTCCCAGGCTCAAATTGTTTTTCAACCCGACTCTAACGCAAGCGCTTCGCCCATTGGAAAACAGAGTGATAAGAATGTAATCCATATCTGGAATAATCCGTCCGTGCAATCAGGCACTGTCGCTCACGAGATTATGCATACGTTGGGCTATTTCCATGAGCAAAGCCGCGCGGATAGAGATAATTATGTTATTATTCATTGGGACAACATCATCCCTGAAGAGAGACATAATTTTGCCAAATTCGCGGATGATGGCTATAACGGATTTGACCAGGGGGTCTTCGATTATTATTCCATCATGAACTACGGATCATGGGGTTTTACAATAGATGGAAGTAAACCAACAATTACAAAAACTGACGGAGTAACGACATTTCGTTCTCAACGGAATCATCTGACCAATAGTGACAAAGAGAGCATCGCTTTTCTATATGGCCCTAAACCAGTTCTTACAAGAATAGTTTGCAACTCCGATATAGTTGATGACGGTGTTACATATAGAAGTCGTACTGATTATAACGACATAATTAGGTTTCAAAATAGAAATGGATCCTATGTAACACTACAGTACCCGAGGCATTTATCTTTATTATACCACACATATGACTTCAATTCGCAAGATCCGGGAACTCACCATGTATATCCTGTTGAGATTATTATTCCAGCAGGAACCTTTTGGTTCGATTTCGGTAACACACGGTGTGAATATCATGAAGAATTAGGAACCATACGCTATGAACACCAAGAGTATTATACCTATTAGGATTATCCTATTAGCTTTTATCCTGGGTGGCCTCCTAGCTGCCTGCAAGAGAGTGGACAGGGATCCCCATCCCATTGAGCCCTACGAAACCTATGTAATAGCATCAAGAAGAAGCTATATGAGTCTTGGAGAAAGCTTTTGTAAAGTTTATCTTGTTAGAAAGTCCAATGATACAGAGTGGCAATCCGACGTAAGGTGGTTGGAGGGGCTTGATTACGAAGATGGAACAGAGTATCAGGTAATCGCAGCAAAAGCAGAAAAAACCATCATGATTTGTTATAGCGAGACTACATTGAAAGGAATGATTGTCAAAGAGGTTTTGTCAAAAACAAAAAAAGAGTCTGATGGACTGCCCGAAGGCATTTGGTATTGGGATCCATCATGGAGTGAGGATTATAATCCCTTCTTTGCATCAAACAACTAAATAAACACTAATAACCATGGTAAAAGTCAAACCGTTTGCGGCGATACGGCCGCCGAAGAACCTGGTGACGGAAGTCGCCGCCCCGCCGTATGACGTACTGAACAGCGAGGAAGCCCTGGCTATGGCCGGGGAGAAGAGCCTCCTGCACATCACGAAGCCGGAAATTGATTTCAAGCCGATGGCCGGCGAGCACGAACAGCGCACCTACGACAAGGCCGTCGAGAATTTCAAGCTCTGGAAGCAGAAAGGCTGGCTGGTTCAGGACGAAAAGGAGAAGTACTACGTATATGCCCAGACCATGGGCGACCGTACGCAGTATGGACTGGTCCTGTGCGCCCATACGGATGACTATGCCAATGGTATTATCAAGAAGCACGAGCTCACCCGAAAGGACAAGGAGGACGACCGCATGGTACACGTCCGCATCCAGAACGCCAACATCGAACCCGTCTTCTTCGCCTACAAGGACAACGACGAGCTCAATGCCATTGTGGCAAAAGCCGCAGCCGGTGAGCCCGAGTACAAGTTTGTGGACGAAAACAACTTCACGCACACTTTCTGGGTCATCGACGACGACGCCACCATCTCCCGCATCACGGAAATCTTCACCAAGGACATCGACGCCTTCTATGTAGCCGATGGCCACCACCGCACGGCCGCCGCCGCACGCGTGGGCGCCGAAAAGAAAGCACAGAACCCGAAGCACACCGGCAAGGAGGAGTACAACTACTTCATGGCCGTCTGCTTCCCGGAAAGCCACCTTGCCATCATCGACTATAACCGCGTGGTAAAGGACCTGAACGGACTTTCCGTGGCCGATTTCTTCAAAGCCGTGGAGGAAGATTTCGTGGTAGAAGACAAGGGCAAGGAGATCTACCATCCCTGCGGCCTGCACAACTTCTCCATGTACATCGGGGGTGAATGGTACAGCCTTACCGCCAAACCGGGCCGCTACAACGACAGCGATCCCATCGGCGTGCTGGATGTCACCATCCTGTCGAACCTGGTCCTGGATAAGATCTTAGGCATCAAGGACCTGCGCACCGACAAGCGCATCGACTTCGTCGGCGGTATCCGTGGCCTGGGAGAGCTTTCCCGCCGCGTGGATTCAGGTGAAATGAAAGTGGCCTTTGCCCTCTACCCGGTATCCATGGAGCAGCTCATTAATATTGCCGATACCGGCAACATCATGCCGCCCAAGACCACCTGGTTCGAGCCCAAGCTGCGCAGCGGACTGGCTATCCACAGCCTGGATTAAGCATTAAGAATCTACATTCCCAGGACCGCATCGAGGTATTCCTTGATGCGGTCCATCCATGTGTAGCTGCCGGTGCCGGGGGAGGCGACGTACTGAAAACAGTGGACGCGGGTGGCCAGGGTGTGCAGTTCGCTCTGGATGCCCATGGCGCGCATCTTTTCCCAGACGGCCACGGAACCTAAAGAAGTATAAGGATCGGCATCCCCATGCAGGAAAAGCATGGGAGCCGTATCCGGGTCAAAAGTAAATTCCGGAGCGAAAGCGCCCTCGTCCGTCAGGACATAGGCGGGATAAATGCCGATGCCCCACTGCACGTTGCAAGGGAGCTTGTCCAGTTCGTCGATGGGGTAATAGGACTTGTGGCGGGAAGAAGTCACGCCCAGGAGGGTGAGATGACCGCCGGCCGACGAGCCCATGATGCCGATCTTGTCCGGATTCAACCCAAACGACGAAGCCTCGCTGCGGACCACGCGGATGGCGCGCTGCAGGTCCTGCCAGGCCGTTGTAAACATGGCCAGGGGGGCCGCAGGACGCGGGGTGCGGTACATCATCGTCACCACCGGAATGCCGAGGGCGTTCAGATAGCGGCGGACGGGCGTCACCTCGAAACTGGAAGGGCCATTCCCCTCGTAGGCACCTCCCGAATAGATGATCTGGATGGCGTCGGTCTTGCGGACGGCCGGAATATGCCATTCAATATAAGGAGAGCACTGGTCTTCCTGCACATCGGGCATCTTGCCTTCGGGCCAGATGTCCTCTTTGCGATAAAAGGCGCGGTCTTCGTCGCAGGTGTAGCGCGTCTCCAGGAAGACGGGCTGCTCCAGCGGGCCCAGGAAGCCCATCTGTTTCAGGAATTCGATGGCGCGCGGGAAGCCGTGGGCGCCGTGTCCCTTGCCGGGATACAGGTGCAGCTCGGCCGGGACGCCCATGCTGTGCAGTTTGCGGTACACCAGCGTGGAGCCGTTGGGGGAATAGACATCGGCCCCGCCGTGATGAAGACTGACGGGGCAGGTCTTTTCGTCGAAGCGGAAGACCTTCGAGAGGGTCACGTCGGCCCCGTATCCTTCGCGCGGGGCAGGGATGCCCAGAGAGTCGGCGTCGGAGGTGACATAGGCCGGGGCGTTCACCACGGCGACGTTGATATGGCAGGAAAGGCTGTCCAGCTTGTCCACGGGCCGATAGGCACGGGTCTGCGAGCTGGTCGAGAGCAGCAGCGCCAGGTGGCCGCCGGCCGACATGCCGCACACGCCGATCTTCTCCGGGTCGAAGCCGCGCTTACGGGCCTGGCTGCGCACGAGGCGGACGGCGCGCTGGCCGTCTTCCCAGGCGGTCTGCCAGTAAGGGATTCCCACCGGACGAGGGGTGCGGTAAACGAAGTTCACGCACTGCACACCTCTGGCAGTGAGTTCCTTACGCCATTTTTCGATGAGTTTATAGTCGCAGCAGTTCTGGTAGGAACCGCCGGAAATCAGGATCATACAGGTGCCGTTGGGCTCGGCCGGAGCGTCGAACCACTCCAGATAAGGCTGGCGGAAGTCGTCGGCCTTGAAGGAAGGGTCGGAGGTCTCGTAGGTCATGGCCGCGATCTGGGCCGACGAGGCATGGGGCATCTTCCCCTTCGGCCAGACGGGCTGGCGCTCCCCCGAAGGGAAGAAAGCCGCCAGGAGGGCCGATACGAATAGTGCAGTCAAGTTCATGGTTTCGTTCGTGTTATTGCATACCCCAAAGGACGACGCCGATGGAGACGGATACATTCAAGGAGTGTTTGGTGCCCTTCTGGGGAATTTCCAGGGCGAAATCGCAGGCGTCAACCACCTCCTGCTGAACACCCTCCACCTCGTTGCCGAAGACCAGCGCATATTTCTTTCCGGGCTCCCGGCGGAAGCGGTCTAATTTCACGGAATTGACCGTCTGCTCTACGGCTATAACCGTGTAACCATCGGCCTGTAAGCGGTGGACCAGGTCCACTACATCTGAGACGTGCGCGAAGGGGACGACTTCCTCGGCCCCCAGGGCCACTTTGCGCAGTTCGGGGGACGGCGGAACCGGGCAGATGCCGCCCAGGTAAATCTTATCCACGCCGAAGGCATCGGCCGTACGGAAGGCGCTCCCCACGTTGTGCGCGCTGCGGATGTTATCCAGCACCAGCACGACGCCGCTCTCGGGGCGGACGGTGCGGTAGGCATCGGCCGACATGCGACCCAGTTCGATATTCAGGAGTTTGCGGTCTTTCATTGCCGATAGTTGAGTGCGAGGCCTCCCGCGGAGGTCTCCTTGTACAGCGACGGCAGGTCCTTGCCGGTGCGCTTCATTACCTCCACCACGTGGTCGAAGGAGATGCGGTGATGGCCGTCAGAGAAGGCCGAATAGATATTGGAGTCCAGTGCACGGCAGGCAGCGAAGGCGTTGCGCTCGATGCAGGGAATCTGCACCAGGCCGCAGACGGGGTCGCAGGTCATGCCCAGATGGTGCTCCAAGCCCATCTCGGCGGCGTATTCGATCTGGTAGGGGCTGCAGCCGAAGAGCTGGCAGGCGGCTCCGGAAGCCATGGCGCAGGCCACGCCCACCTCTCCCTGGCAGCCTACCTCTGCGCCGGAGATGGAGGCATTGTGCTTGACGACGTTGCCGATGAGGCCGGCGGTCGCCAGTGCGTGCAGGATCTTGGTATCGGAGAAGTTGTGCCCCTTGGCCAGGTGGTACAGGACACCGGGGATGACGCCGGAGGAACCGCAGGTGGGCGCCGTGACGATGATGCCACCCGAGGCGTTCTCTTCACTGACGGCCAGGGCATAAGCGAACACAAGGCCGCGGGTACGCAGGTTGGGCTGGTACCCCAGCGCTTTCACGTGATAGACGGCGGCTTTGCGGGAGAGGTTCAGCGGGCCGGGGAGACGGCCTTCGGCCTCCAGTCCCCTTTCCACGGACGCCTTCATGGCGTTCCAGATTTCCATGAGGTAGTCCCAGATTTCCGGTCCTTCGCAAAGGTCCACGTATTCCCACAGCTGGCGGCCGTTGGCTTCGCACCAGTTGATAATTTCCGTGAGGGTGTTCATCTGGTACACATCCCCGCCCTGGGCCATATCCTTGCCGGGGCCTTCCGACAAAGCGCCGCCGCCGATGGAATACACCGTCCACTCTTCCAGGAGCCGATCTTCCGGGCCGAATGCCTTGAACAGCATCCCGTTGGGATGATACTCCAGGAAGTGGAACGGCTGCCACAGGATGGTGACGGGCGCCGTGGGAGAGAGAGCCTCGGTAATGGCCACGTCGGTCATGTGGCCCTTGCCGGTGGCGGCCAGGGAACCATACAGCACAACCTCGAAACGGGCGGCGTCCGGATGCCTTCCGGCAAACAGCTGCGCCGCCTTGTACGGGCCCATCGTATGGGACGACGACGGCCCCTTCCCTATCTTATATAGTTCACGAAGTGAAAACATGCATCAATTCTCTTTCTCAGGCAAAGATACTGATTATTTTCTGCATGGAAAAATGATGGATTTTTCGTACATTTGCAGACTCAAAAAACTATTTACCATCCATGAAAAAAGACATTCAGGTTTTTGACCTCATCAAGAAGGAACAGGAACGCCAGAGCGCGGGTTTGGAATTGATCGCATCCGAAAACTACGTTTCGGAGCAGGTGCTGGAGGCAATGGGCTCCGTCTGCACCAACAAGTATGCAGAAGGATATCCCGGCAAGCGCTACTATGGCGGCTGCGAGGTGGTGGACCAGATCGAGCAGCTGGCCATCGACCGTCTGTGCGCCCTGTTTGAAGCCGAATACGCCAATGTGCAGCCCCACTCCGGCGCCCAGGCGAACATGGCCGTGACCATGGCCATCCTGAAACCCGGCGACACCTTCATGGGCCTGGATCTGTCCATGGGCGGTCACCTTACCCACGGTTCACCCGTGAACGCCAGCGGCATCCTCTATCATCCCGTCGCTTACGGCCTGGATCCCAAGACCGGCCGTGTAGATTACGACGAGATGGAGCGCAAGGCCCTCGAGTGCAAGCCCAAGCTCATCATCGGCGGTGCATCGGCCTACTCCCGCGAGTGGGATTACGAGCGCATGAGAGCCATCGCCGACAAAGTGGGCGCCATCCTCTGGATCGACATGGCCCACACCGCCGGCCTCATCGCCGCGGGCCTGCTGAAAAACCCCGTCAAATACGCGCACATCGTCACCTCCACCACCCACAAGACCCTCCGCGGTCCCCGTGGCGGTATCATCCTCATGGGCAAGGACTTCGACAATCCCTGGGGCCTTACCACTCCCAAGGGTGAGATCAAGAAGATGAGCGCCATCCTCAACTCCAGCGTCTTCCCGGGCGTACAGGGCGGTCCCCTGGAGCACGTCATCGCCGCGAAGGCCGTCGCCTTCTATGAGGCGGCCCAGCCGGAATACAAGGAGTACCAGAAGCAGGTCATCGCCAACGCCGCCGCCATGTGCAGCGCGTTCGTGGACAAAGGATACAAGATCATCTCCGACGGCACCGACAATCACCTCATGCTCATCGACCTCCGCGCCAAGTTCCCGGACCTGACGGGCCGCATGGCAGAGAAAGAGCTCGTCCGGGCCGATATCACCGTCAATAAGAACATGGTTCCCTTCGACAGCCGCAGCCCGTTCGCAACCAGCGGCCTGCGTGTCGGTACTCCCGCCATCACTTCCCGCGGCTTCGAGGAGAAGGACATGCTCCAGATTGTAGAACTCATTGACACCGTGCTGGCATCGGCCAACGCCAACGCAGAAGCACTCTCCGCCAAGGAGCCCAGCGAGGCCCAGAAGGCGCAGTGCGACGCTCACAAGCAGGTGCTGGAGGAAGTGAAGCGCAAGGTTCACATGATGACTGCCGGTCGTCCTCTTAACCGTTATTAATCAAATGAAAAGACTTTTCCTACTGGCGTTTGCCGCGCTGGTAGTGTTCTCCTGCACTCCTGCGAGTAAGGGAGACCCGTACATCCCCTTTGCCGGGGGTGGCGGTTCATCTACCGGCGGCAGCTCCGGAGGGGGAACCACCCCTCCCGCATCCGACCCCGCCGTCACCACCGGTGACGCATCCGAAATAACCTCTTCATCGGCCCTCATCGAGAGCAGCTACACCGACGCGCCCGGCCAGGGCGCCCACACGCGCGGCATCTGCTACGGAATCACGGCCGAGGACCTCTCCTCTAAGAAAGAGCTGAGCGCCGACAAGTCGCACTCGGCATCCTTCCGCATCCAGCTTACGGGCCTCAACCCCGAAACCACCTACTATTACAAGGCGTACATTTCCGTGTGGGACAGCAAGAAGAACCAGTATGCGGATGTCTTCGGAACGGTGAAACAGTTCACCACCGACAAGACTTCCGTCACGCCTCCTCCGCCCACTCCTTCGGGCGGCGTTCCCACCTGGGCCGAGCTGCCTGTCATGAATACTGCCAAAAGCGGCAACTACCTGGTAAGCGCCACGGATTCGGATCTCTACTACGCCTGGCATTTTACGGACCTTACCGGCCCCGGCAACAGGGCTGCCCGCAACTATACCGTCTGCTACAGCGCGGATTATCACTGCCCCGTATGGGTGGCGGCCCCCCGTCACAAGATGTATGTGGGCGGCATCAAGCGCACGGACGCTTACGGAAAGGATCCCAAGATTCCTTCCGGCATCCAGTACAACTCTAAGAGCACCGGCGGCGGCTGCAACAAGGGCCACATGCTGGGTTCCGCAGAACGTACCGCCTCCCGCGCCACCAATGAGCAGGTATTCCACTACACCAACATCGCGCCCCAGCTCTCTGAGGGCTTCAACACCGGTGGCGGCGGATGGAACCTGCTGGAAGACTATGTAGATACCCAGGTTTGCACGGACACGCTCTACGAGGTTGTCGGCTGCTACTTCAAGACGTACACGGACGGTTACGGAAAGACGGCCGAACCCGCCACCATCAGCTTCGGCGGCCGCAACGACGTTTCCCGCCCCACCATGTTCTACTACGTGCTGCTGCGTACCAAGAGCGGCAGCTCCGGCAAGAGCGTGAAGGACTGCAGTGCCAGCGAGCTCAAGTGCGTCGCCTTTGTGCGTACGCACACGAATGCCCTCAAGGGACAGAGACCCAGCAGCAGAGAGCTGATGTCTGTCTCCGACCTGGAGAAGATTACGGGCGAGTCCTACTTCCCCAACATCCCCAACGCCCCGAAGAGCAGCTACAATGCCTCCGACTGGGGGCTGTAGCATCGGCCTTGGATAACTACCTCCGAACGCGCTGGAGCGCAGTCGGTTGATTTTCAGTCACTTATAGAATATCGGGTGCACCTGGAGGTGCACCCGATATTTCGTAAATAGCTATGAACCAGTGATTTACCAATCAGGATACTCTACCCGATTCAGGAAGAGGGCGTGGCCGGGGACGGACTCGCCGGCGTCGCCGCGCGTGCCGGAAGCGATGAGCTCCGCCACCCATTCGGGCCGATGCTTTCCGCGGCCCACCTCGATGAGGGTACCGACGGTTGCGCGCACCATATTACGAAGGAAACGGTCCGCCGCAATGCGGAAGTACCAGTACTGGCCATCGGAGAAGGCAGATGCCCCCTGGGGGGACTCCGCTGCGCTCCGCTCCGCTCCGGCCCCTCCCATTGTCTCCTGCGTCCCCGCTGCGCGGGAACTTGTATCCAACGGGCCCCTCCCCCTCCCCATGGCCGGGGGTGGCCATGCCCCCCAGGGGGCATCTGCCTTCTCCGCCGACAATCCCATAATCTGAAGATGGGAGGGGACATAAGGTTCCCAGTGGGCTTCGAAGACGGTGCAGATGGAGGTTTTGTTGTCTCCGCCGGTCTTTTCAAAACAGGAGAAGTCGTGGGTGCCCAGCAGGAACTGGCAGGCGGCGTTCATGGCGTCGAAATCCAGGGTGGGATAGCCGCAGAGCCATGAATAGGAGCGCACGAAGGGGTCTTTCTGCCTGTGGATGAAATAAGTATACTCACGGCGTCTGGCGCTGAAACGGGCATGCAAATCATCGGCTACGGGAGAGACCGAAAGAATGGCGACGCCGTGGGGTAACATGGCATTTAATTTGTAGATAAAATCCGATGCTTCGAAGGGCAGGACACCGTCCCAGTCAAAGTGGGCCACGTAGTTCACGGCGTGTACGCCGGTATCGGTACGGCCCGCGCCGGTAACGGCCACAGGGCGGTTCAGGAGACGGGAAAGAGTGGTCTCCAGACAGGCCTGCACAGACGGAGAAGAGGGCTGGATTTGCCAGCCGCAAAAATCTGTTCCGTCGTAGGAGAGGCAAAGGAAATAACGCATATGCAAATGTAATAAAATATATGGAAAGCGTAAACATTCGTGAACTCAACGAACGCATTCAAAAGGAAAGTTCTTTCGTAGACATCCTCACCCTGGAAATGGGCAAGGTGATTGTGGGACAGAAACACCTGGTGGACAACCTTCTCATCGGCCTGCTCAGCGGCGGCCACATTCTGCTGGAAGGTGTTCCCGGCCTGGCCAAGACCCTGGCCATCAACACGTTGTCCCAGGCGGTGGACGCCAAGTTCAGCCGCATCCAGTTCACCCCGGACCTGCTGCCCGCCGACGTCATCGGCACCCTCATCTACTCCCAGAAGAAGGAGAGCTTCGAGGTGCACAAGGGCCCCATCTTCGCCAACTTCGTGCTGGCCGATGAAATCAACCGTTCCCCGGCCAAGGTCCAGAGCGCCCTTCTGGAAGCCATGCAGGAGCACCAGGTCACCATCGGCGACAACACCTACAAACTGCCGGAGCCGTTCCTGGTGATGGCCACGCAGAACCCCATCGAGCAGGAAGGAACCTATCCCCTGCCGGAGGCTCAGGTAGACCGTTTTATGCTGAAAGTGGTGGTCTCCTACCCCAAGAAGGAAGAGGAGCGCCAGATTATCCGGATGAACAACACCGGTGAGTTCCCCAAAGCCAGCGCCATCATCAAGCCCGAAGACATCGTGCGGGCCCGCGAGGTGGTAAGGGACGTGTATATGGACGAAAAGATTGAGCGCTACATAGTGGACATCGTGTACGCCACCCGCACCCCTGCCGAATACGGCCTCAAGGAGCTGGAGAACTTCATTTCCTACGGAGCGTCCCCCCGTGCCAGCATCTCCCTGTCCATGGCCGCCAAGGCCTATGCCTTCATCAAGCGACGCGGCTACGTCATCCCCGAGGATGTGCGCGCCGTGTGCAACGAGGTACTTCGCCACCGTATCGGCCTAACCTATGAAGCAGAGGCCGAAAACATCACCCCCGAACAGATTATTGAAAAGATTATCAACGCGGTAATTGTTCCTTAATGACCCCGGAAGAACTCATAAAGAAGGTACGGAAAATTGAGATCCGCACCAAGGCGCTGAGCCACCAGGTCTTTGCCGGAGAATACCACTCCGCATTCAAGGGCCGGGGTATGGCCTTCAGCGAGGTGCGGGAGTACCAGTGGGGAGA
>JAEEGI010024263.1_pt1 | contig 11834 bp, 10 predicted proteins | sample 8958751 | NCBI WGS metagenome assembly JAEEGI01 (sample SAMN16246545, study PRJNA631951) | gut metagenome | biome: gut microbiome; feature: rumen; material: KS-attached | host: Bos | place: Iran: Karaj | collected 2018-10 | reverse complement strand
CGCTGCCAAAAATGGACCTGAATCGTATGATTCAGGTCCGTTTTCTTTTTCGCGGGCTATTGAATTGTGCGATTTTCCGAGTAGAATGTATATTGAAATGTGTGTTTTCCCGAGCGTTAAAGCTGCTGAAAAGTGCGAGAGTGTTACGAAGACCGCAACAAAGGCGAGGTCGGTTTTCTGATCGACGACTACGACAGTCTGTCCGCCGTCCCGATCGAGGTCAAGTCCGGCAAGGACTACACCATCCACAGCGTGCTGAGCACCTTCGTAAAGAACGAGGACTATCATGTGAAAAAGGCCTATGTACTATCTAACGCGCGAGAGATCACGGCAAATGGGAAGATCACGTATATCCCGATCTATGATGTGATGTTTGTGGGGAGCGATCAGTAACCGAAACGTTTAGATGCAATTCAGATAGAGAAAGAAAGTTGGGTGAGACTAAAGAAGTCGATATTCGTAAGGCCTGGGCATATGAGCAATGTGATCGACATGCTTCTTGCTGAACGAAAGGCTTTTGCGCCATACATCTAAACGAGATAGCAGAAATTGCAAACGCTTCTTTACCAGTTTTCCGGATCTTTTTTCCCTCGCATGAAAGGATCAACCGACGCCTCTCTGTTATTTAATTCAGTTATTTCCAAATTATCAGCATTTCATCTTTTTTGTGTTTCCGTACCGAAGTATAATATGTTATAATTGTTATTAATTAGTATTTAGTATTAAGTAGAATAGCTGGAAAGTGTTCTTTCATTTACATAAGAGGGGAAGAGAAAAATGGGCGGTATTATTGGAATCATCGCATGTATTGTGGCTGCGATGAAAGGGCGCAAAACCTTTGCATGGGTGATAGGAGTTTGGACTGCTCTCGCATTTATGATTGCGATTAGCGGCGCGCCCCAGTTGGCAATTGCACCGGGCGGGTTATTCCTCTTAATTGCGATCACGATGAAGAAAGTATCTCCGAATGCAGAGAGTTCATCCGGGCAAAGCAATGTCACTGCACCTGCGCCACTGAGCGATTCAAGTGTCGATAAAGGGTTCGAATGTAAGAACTGCGGCCTGCAACTGACAGGATGGTATAAGGAATGCCCAAACTGCCATGCGATCGATACCATTAGAAGGAGAGAACCTAATACTATCCTTCCTGCAGAACCGATCGTGATGGAGAGCGGCCAATCTGCTATCCCCAACCGTATCGAAATCAACCGAGCGGAAACAGTTTCTCCCATCATCGAAAGATCGTCGTCTGCTCCGGATGTCATTCGTTTCTGCCGATACTGCGGGCAGGAGCTTGAACTTGGCGCTAAATTCTGCCGCCACTGCGGCGCGAAGCTTGATTAAGCCGTATTTCAGATCAGTTCTCTTGATTATTTGAGAGGAGAGATAATATGATTTGCCCGAAATGTAAGCAAGCGCTGCCCGACGACAGCGAGTTTTGCCAGTACTGCGGCAGTAAGTTGTCAGAAGATATCGCTACTGTAAGCAATGCCACGCCTGCGAGCGCGCCGGAACTGGCGGGAAAAACCTGCCCGTTCTGCAAAGCGCCCTTTATGGAAGGCGAAGCAGTCGTATTCTGCAGCCATTGCGAAATGCCGCATCATTTGGACTGCTGGAAGGAGAACGGCGGCTGCACGACCTTTGGCTGCACGGGGAACATCGGAAAAATCATCGGCGCGGAGCAAAAGAACGCGCAATCCGCACCGGTAGCAACAAGAAAGCCTGCCGAGGCACCCAAGACGATCCCTTACCCGCAGACAAAACCAATCCTAGACAACAAGCAACAGGTCAAGCGCCCTGCGCCTGCTGCCGCTCCTGTGCGTCCTGAACCGCAGACCCAATATACCGTTCTTGCTGAGAACACTGAAAAAGCGCTGCAAGGGAAACTCCCGATCATGCTCGAAAAGACGGTTTTGCGCAAAGAGAGCGACGGCAAGCTGTCGGTCGTTTGCAGCTTCCGTTCCCTTGCTGATAAAACCATCCAGGCGATGCAGGTCGACGTAAAATGCGCCGATATATGGCGCGAGGCCGTCAAGCCGGTCGAAGGACATCAGTATCTTGACCTAAACATTCGCCGTGACGAGTTCTTTGGCGAAAACGAACGCATTGCGATTCCCGATCCCAACACCCGCGTTGTCGACGTCGTTGTCCGAAAGATCATGTTTTCGGATGGGACACTGCTACAGCGTGACGGTGAGAAAATTAAGGTTTCCGATCCGACGCTTCTTGTGAATACTCTCGGCGAAGAGCTGCTTGCGGAATACAAGTGTCAGACATATCAAAACGCCAATTATGAGCCGACGAGGATCGGCGATTTCTGGCTCTGCACTTGCGGTGCGTTCAACCGTGAGGAAGAGGGCGACTGCCACCTTTGCGGGGATTCTCTTGCGAGTCTGACAAGCCATCTGAACAAAGACACGCTCCAAAAGAGCGTGGACGAAAAAAAGAGGGTCCAAAGAGAAAAAGAAGAACGTGAACGCAAAGCCCGCGAGGAGGCTCTGCGTTTGAAAAAAGAAAAAGCCGAGCGTGAACGCAAAGAGAGAGAAGAACGCTTAAGGATTCAACGAGAAAAAGAAGCGGCTGAGGCAGCTGAGCGCAAGCGGATAGCTGAAGAGAACGCAAGAGCCGAAGCCGAGGCCGCAAGAATAAGAGCCGAGCAGAGAAAAAAGAGGAACAAGAAGATTGCGATCATTTCTGCTGCTGCGGCCGTACTTGCTCTGATCGTTTACCTCGTTGGATGGCAGATCATCCCATCTGTGAAATACAACAAGGCAGAAAAAGCTATTGCTGTCGGTGACCTTGAGCTTGCATACAGTCAGTTTTCCAGCATTTCCGGATACAAAGACAGTAAAGTGCGTGCACAAGAAACGCGCTATATGCAGGCTGAAACAGCGCTGAAAAGCAAGGACTTTGATACGGCCTATCAGTATTTTTCTGAAATAGCCGAATACAGCGACAGTGAAACCAAGGCAAAAGAAGCCTTGTATCAAAAGGCAGAAGCCCTGAAAAATGAGAATAAGTTTTCTGAGGCAAGGGAAATCTATCAGCAGCTAAAGACCTACAAAAAAAGCCCGGGACTCGCGGACGAATGCCTGCGAGCGCAAAAGTACTATGATGCGGTGAGTTTATTAGAATCGGGGAAATATAAGGAGGCTGCAGAAGGATTTGCAGGGGTTTCCTATGCCGACAGCAGAGTGCTTGCACAGAAGGCGTATTACATGTATGCAAAGGAGCTGATTGAGAAAGGAAAGCTCCATGAGGCGTACACTGTTTTGAATGAGAAGGTAAATAAAAAAGGGGGCTCGTCTTTCGAAGATAGCATTGAACTTGCTAATCAGGTCGAGTACCAATATGCGTCCGATTGCTTTGAAGCTGGCAAATATGAAGCTGCCTACGGTTCGTTCGGGAATATCAAAGGATATGAAGACAGTACGGATCTTTATTTGAATGCTGGATACCAGTATGCGCTTCAGCTGTTTAAAAAGAAGTCCTATGACAAGGCTGCGACGGTGTTCGCGAGTCTTGGGAAGTTCAAAGACAGCGAAAAACAGGCTAACGAGTCAAAGTATCAGTATGCATTGAGCCTGCAAGGGAAGGGAGATTATTCTAAAGCAGAGAAACTATTTGCTGAGCTTGGAAACTACCGAGACAGCGCAACTCAAATAAAAGAGACAAAGTACCAATGGGCGCTTCAACTGATGAAAAAGAAAGAGTATGGAAAGGCTGAGGTTCTGTTTGAAAAGCTCGGAAATTACAGTGACAGCGCAAAGCAGCTGAAGGAGGCAAAATACCAGCGCGCACTGGGACTTAAGGGCGATGGAAACTATACTCTGGCCGTCAAATTGTTTAAGGAACTCGGAAATTACAGCGACAGTCTCGAACAGTGGAAATCAGCCATGTGGTCATATGTTCTTGCTCATATGAACAAAAACGATAAGACGACATACGAGTATCTGACCGCTCTAAAGAGATACAATTACAGGCTGAGCAAAACATACTATGATTATCTCTACACTTGACATGCAAGAAAGCTTTCGATCTGCACAATACGGAGGTGCGCATCAATGTCTATTCCTGTAAAGATGCCCGTTTCTTGTCCCAAATGCAAACGGTCATTTCAAGTCACAGCTTATCGGAGCGTCAACACAGATTTGAGAAGGGATCTGCCTGAGCAGATCATCAGCGGCAAATTCTTTGAGGCTCCCTGTCCCCGCTGTGGATTTGTCGCTCACCTGGATTACAATGTTCTGTATAACGACTTGAAGCACAGAGCCATGATATGGGTGATTTCCCCTAATTCGCCGACATACGAAAGCGATCTCGGCGAAGCGAGAGTCTCCCTTTTGGCAACGCGACAGATGGGCGGAAAAGTGCGTATCGTAAACGATATTACCTCATTGAGAGAAAAAGTCGCGTGCCTCGAATCCGGCAGAGACGACCGAATCATTGAGCTGTATAAATATGTGTTGGAGTTCAACCTTGCGCAACAGCAACCGGACGAGCGTGTAGAAAAGTCGTTTTATACCAGTTCCCGCGGCAAAGAAGTTTTCTTCTTTTATACATCATCCGGCCAGGAATATCATGTCGATTTTCCTGAGGATGGTTACCGCATCATCGAGAGCAAATACACCTCTAAAATCAATAGTTTTAAGTACGATCCTGTACCGATCATTGATAGAGAATGGGTACATAAATTCCTTTCAGATGCCGATCTTGATGACGAGGAAACGGAAGATGAGGGTGAAGAAGAACCTGCCTTTGATAGTTCTTCGCGTCCGCCAATACGTTTCTGCCGCAAATGCGGAAGCAGCCTTTTGCCAGACAGCGAGTTTTGCAGTAATTGTGGAACTAGGGTGCTTCGATAAGCCTGCACAGGATGTAATCAACGCCACGCGTAAAGCGCGTGGTTTGTGAAGGTCCTGGAAGGACCTGATGCTAGCCGCGTCTCAAGACGCATGAAAAAGTTCGCCAATCGCATAGTTATTTACAGGCCGCCGCTAAAGCGGCCTGTTTTTATGCCTACTTATTCTTTTCACCCGTAAACCAGTCAACGAACTCTGTCAAACTTATCTGGTCATTCATAATATCGCTTTGCAGTTGCTCTCTTATGTGCTCAGCTATCCTTGCGGATATCTCCGTAAATCTCTTTTCTCCGATTCTTTGTGCCGACACAACAGGGTTAAATAGTTCCGTTAGTTGCGTAATTGCTCCGGCAAGCGAGCAATAGTTCCAGGGTTAATTACAAATCCGCAAAGGCGGCTCTATGGTTGGCCATACTAAACAGCTCAGCCGATACTCCTTTTTTTAGCATCAGATTGTTTTAATTTGATCATTGAAGAAGAAATTGATTAAATTGACTTGACGAATGGAAAGCTTGATGTTAGAATACAATTGCATCAAAATGGAGAAAAATGATCAAATTATTTTTCGAGTGAGGAAATAACATGCGCGCCTTTGCCTACAAAACCGAATATCAAAAACTGCTGACGCCGGAAATTGTTTCGTATCTTACACAGATCCATGAGCAGAAAGGGAAACAGAGCAAGTTTTCCGACGCGCAGCAGGACGTCCTTGACGAGCTTCTTGAGATCGCAAAGATCCAGAGTACGGAGGCGTCCAACCGGATCGAGGGGATCATCACCACCGACGACCGTCTGAAGCTGATCGTGCGGAACAAGACGACGCCGCGCAGCCGCAGCGAGCGTGAGATCGCGGGTTATCGCGATGTGCTTACTACGATCCACGAAAACTATGACTACATTCCGATCCGGCCCGGCATGATCCTCCAGCTTCATCGGGATCTGTATAAGTTCAGCGGCATGTCGATCGGCGGGAGCTTTAAAAACTCGGACAACGTTATCGCCGAGACGCTTCCGGATGGAACGAGACGCACACGCTTCGTTCCTGTTCCGGCCTGGGAGACACCCGAGGCTATGGATTCCGTTTGTTCCGCAATCAACGATGCATTGAATGATCCGGAACTGGATGATCTTCTTTTGATCCCCATGTTCATCCTGGACTTTCTCTGCATCCACCCCTTCAATGATGGCAACGGCCGCATGAGCCGCCTGCTGACCTTGCTGCTGCTGTACCGCACGGGCTATCCGATCGGCAAGTATATCAGCGTTGAGAGGCTGATCGCCGACAGCAAGGACAGCTACTATGAGGCCCTGCAGGAGAGTTCGGAGAACTGGCACGAGGGCAGCAACAATTACCTCCCCTTTGTGCGCTATCTGCTCGGTGTGATCATCGCGGCCTATCGGGAATTCTCGGAACGTGCGGAGATCATGATCGAAGCCGGGAACTCCAAGATCAGCCGCATTCGCAGAATCATCCGCAGCACGACCGGCAAGATCACAAAAACGGAGCTAATGGCGCAATGCCCGGATATCAGTCAGGTCACTGTTCAACGGGCACTGAAAGAGTTGCTGGACAAGGGCGACATTATCAAGATTGGTGGAGGACGCTATACCTCTTACACGTGGAATTGGGAAAAGGAGTAAGAACATGGTTACAGGCGAATTGAGAAGCAAAATCGACAGCCTCTGGGAGATCTTCTGGACAGGCGGTCTGACCAATCCCCTGGATGTGATCGAGCAGATGACCTATCTGATGTTCATTCACGATCTGGATGACTCCGACAACCTCCGCGCGAAGGAGGCGGCCATGCTCGGCCTGCCCTATACGAGCATCTTCGCCAAAGAGGTCAGGATCGGCGAGCGCACGATCGACGGCAGCCAGCTGAAATGGAGCGTTTTCCACGACTTCCCCGCCGGCAGGATGTACAGCACCGTGCAGGAATGGGTCTTCCCCTTTATCAAGGAGCTGCACGGCGACAAGGAGAGCGCCTATTCCAAATACATGGGCGACGCCATCTTCAAGATCCCGACGCCGCTGATGCTCGACAAGATCGTCACGGCCATGGACGGCATCTATGAGCAGATGGCGCAGCTCAAGGCCGCCGACACCCGCGGCGACGTGTACGAGTATCTGCTCTCGAAGATCGCCACGGCGGGCGTGAACGGCCAGTTCCGCACGCCGCGCCACATCATCCGCATGATGGTGGAGCTCATGGAGCCCAAGGCGGACGAGACCGTCTGCGACCCGGCCTGCGGCACCTCCGGCTTCCTCGTGGCGGTCAGCGACTATCTCAAGGAAAACCGCAAGCAGGAGGTTTTCTTCAACCGCCAGAACAAAGACCACTACATGAACCACATGTTCCACGGCTACGACATGGATCGCACCATGCTGCGCATCGGCGCGATGAACATGATGACCCACGGCGTGGAAAACCCCTTCATCGAATACCGCGACAGCCTCTCCGACCAGAACCCGGACCGGGAGAAGTACAGTCTGATTCTGGCCAATCCCCCCTTCAAGGGCAGCCTTGACGCAGATATCGTCTCCACCGATCTCTTGAAGGTCTGCAAGACGAAAAAGACCGAGCTTCTGTTCCTGGCGCTGTTCCTGCGGATGCTCAAGGTGGGCGGCCGCTGCGCCTGCATCGTGCCGGACGGCGTGCTCTTCGGCTCCTCCACCGCGCACAAGGCGATCCGCAGGGAACTGATCGACGGCAACCGTCTCGAGGCCGTGATCTCCATGCCCTCCGGCGTGTTCAAGCCCTACGCCGGCGTGTCCACCGCCATTCTGATCTTCACCAAGACCGGGCACGGCGGCACAGACAAGGTTTGGTTCTACGACATGAAGGCCGACGGCTTCTCGCTGGACGACAAGCGCAGCCCCGTCAGCGAGAACGATATCCCGGATATCATCGCCCGCTTCCAGAATCTTGCGGGCGAGGAAGACCGCGCCCGCACCGAACAGAGCTTCTTCGTCCCTAAAGACGAGATCGTCGCGAACGAATACGACCTCTCCATCAACAAGTACAAGCAGACGGAATACAAGCCTGTGGAGTACCCGCCCACGAGTGAGATCATGGCGGAGCTGCGGCGGCTTGAGGCCGAGATCAAAACCGCAATGGACGAACTGGAAAAGCTGCTATGACAAACGACAAGATGTTTGACTGTCAGCAGATGTTCCGCCACGCCTGCGCTTTTTCGGACTGTGCCGACTTCGCGATGAGGGAGTTCGACCCGAAAAAGATCAATGTGGAATGGTACACAACGCCCGCGACCGTCAATTCGGCTTTCGCGTGCGAGGTCTATTTGAAAGCGCTGCTTCTTTACTGCGATATACCGATCGAAAGGCAGCACGAGCTCAAAAAGCTTTTTGAACTGCTTCCCGATAAGACCAAAGAATGGATTATGCTGACGGTAATAAAATTCCACGGCGCATGGAAAGACGCTTTCGGATATAATCTTTTGGACAACATTTCCAATGCGTTTCTTAACTGGCGGTATATCTATGAAGGCAAAGAAACAAGAAACGGGAAAAGAATCGAAAGAGCATCATTTCATATTGACATAGGTTTTCTCACTGTATTTCGGAACACGCTGCGCGAGGCATGTTGCCAGTTGTTTTTCGGTAAGACTTGGGAAGAGTATTTAGCAAATTGATATTTGTGGGGATGATGGGATGACAAAGCTTATTGACATTACCGGCAAAGCATTAGCAGGCGAATGGGGAAATGATGATGAAACCGGAACCGGCATTCCCGTGTTACGAACAACAAACTTCACTAATGAAGGCGTTGTAAACTATGAAAGCGTTGTTACGCGGTCAATAACCAAGAAAAATATAGAAGACAAATTCCTTCGTCCAGGGGATATCATAATCGAGAAATCTGGCGGTAGCGACAAGCAACCAGTCGGACGGGTAATCTTCTATGAAGGGCCAGAGAACACGTTTCTATTCAACAATTTTACGGGAGTTTTGCGAGTAAAAGACACATCAAAATGGTTTCCTAGGTTTGTGTTTTATTCTTTATATTCGAACTACCGTAAGGGTGGCACAAGAGCATATGAGAACAAGACAACAGGCCTACACAATCTTAAAACAGACGATTATGTTTCTCGGTTTGAAGTGACCGATGCTAACTATAGCGAGCAGATAAAGATTTGCGTTCTCTTGGATAAAACGACCAACGTTATTAGAACCCGCCAACAACAGCTTTCCGCACTTGACGATCTGATCAAAGCCCGATTTGTCGAGATGTTTGGTGACGCTGTAATCAATCCCTATAGATATGAACAAGTGACTATCGGGGATGCGTGTACCCTTATAAATGGACGTGCCTTCAAACCTTCAGATTGGGGTGAAGAAGGTCTTCCAATTGTACGAATTCAGAATCTCAACGACACAAATGCATCATTCAACTACTACGATGGACAAGTAAACGAACAGCACTTGATTGATAGTGGTATGCTTCTGTTTTCTTGGTCAGGCACTCCAGGTACATCATTCGGTGCTTTTATGTGGAATCGCGGGCCAGGTGCGCTAAACCAGCATATATTTAAGGTTATCCCTAAACTTGATTTTGATCTGGATTATCTGAGATATGCAATGAATGGGCAACTGTCTACAATCATCGCAAAGGCTCATGGTGGAGTCGGACTTCAGCATATTACGAAAGCAGAGTTAGAGAAGATTGTCCTTTTGCATCCGAAAATGCGAGAGCAAAAACAGTTCGCTGCCTTCGTCGCTCAAGTCGACAAATCCAAATCTGTCATTCAGAAGTCCCTTGACGAAACACAGCGTTTGTTTGACAGCTTGATGCAGAAATACTTTGGGTGAAACAAGAGGCGCTCCATTATGAGAATTAAAGTAGTATGTCCATATTGTCTCGATGCAAAAGATGCGCATGTTGGTGAGAGCATAACTATTACATATAACGACATAGTGCAGGAAGATCTTGGAGATCAATACTATTATGATCTTGTTTGTCCTAACGGGCATAGAAACCGTTTTTTTATACAGACTCCAAGATATGAATTGCTCTATGATATGGGGGTAAGCGCTTACTTAGATGGGTACTATCGGGAAGCTGCGCTTGATTTTGCTGCTGCAATTGAACGATTTCATGAATACTGTATTCTTTCCTTTCTTTTATACAGAGATATTCCTGGCGAAAGAATCATGGACATGTGGAAGCAGATATCCAAGCAGTCTGAACGTCAGTACGGGGCTTTTATTTCTCTATTTTTGAGCGAATTGAAAGGAATTCCAGACCTTATAAATAACAAATGGACAGAGTTCAGGAACAATGTTACTCACAAAGGGTATTTCCCTTCCGCAAAAGAAATAGAAGATTATGCAAAATACACTGCGGACTATATTTGTTCTGTATTTAATTGCATGAAAACAAGCATGGATAATGATAGATTATGGCAGGGAGAAATCTTTTTTGCGATTCAAGAGCTACAAGAAAAGAAAGCAGAAGCAGGTGGCCACAATATATGCACAGCTTTATCATCAATGAAAAACGGAAAAAGCTTTGACGATGCCATATCTGACTTTAAAAAGTTCTTCTCATTGTTCTACGAAAAATAAAGTTTTTCCCGCAACCCTCCTTTAAGGAAGTGAAGGAAGGAGTACTGAACTCCCTCAGTCGGCTCCGCCGACAGCTCCCTCAGAGAGGGAGCCTGTGTGCCTCCCTCTTTGAGGGAGGGGGACCGCGAAGCGGTGGAAGGAGTAAAAATGTCCTTACCCTACAAATCCACATTGATCTCACGGGCGAAGGAACTGCGTAAGCAGGCCACACCGCAGGAAAACCATTTGTGGTATGACTTCCTGCGCAGCTATCCGGTGCGTTTCCAGCGGCAGAAAACCATTGACTCTTTCATTGCCGACTTCTACTGCCACACGGCCAAGCTGGTGATTGAGATCGACGGCTCCCAGCACTATGAACAGCAGGGACAAGCCTACGACCGGGAGCGTACGGCCATCCTTGAACACTATGGGTTGGAAGTACTGCGTTTTTCCAACCATGACATCAACACAAACTTCCGCGCCGTGTGCGAACAGATCGACAATGCAGTCAAAAGCAGAACAACGCAAAAGCTGGGAGATTGACTCCCTCAGTCTCGCTATGCTCAACAGCTCCCTCAGAGAGGGAGCCAAAACAGCCTCCCTCCTTGAGGGAGGTGGCGCCGCCGCAAGGCGGTGACGGAAGGAGTTCCATATGACCAACTTTGACATGTTCCTCTCCGAACCCAAGTTTGCCTCCTTTGCGGAGGTGGCGGTTTCGGCGGAGAAGATCCTGAATATCGACCCGGCGGCCTGCGTGCTGAACTGCCGCAGGGCGATGGAGTTTGCCGTCAAGTGGATGTATTCCGTGGACGGTGATCTGGTGCTGCCTTGGGACGACAAGCTGGTCAGCCTCATGAGCACGGACGAGTTCCGCGACGTGGTGGACGGCAATCTGCTGCGCCGGATGCACTTCATCCGGAAGCTCGGCAACACCGCCGCCCATGCCGGTAGCAAGGTCACCCGCGAGCAGGCCGCGCTGTGCCTCGAAAACCTCTACATCTTCCTGGACTTTGTGGCCTACTGCTACGGGGAGAATTACGAAGAGCGAGCATTTGATCCGGCACTCTTGAACCCCATTCAAGCGGACGAGAAGAGTTCCTCTGGAGAGGGCTCTCCTGCTAAGGGAGCAGGTGCGGAAGAGATCGACCTTGCCGTGCTGATTGCGGAAAACGCCGCACTCAAAGCCGAGCTCACCGCCCGCCGCGAGGAGCAGCAGCCAAGCTACGTGCCGAAGCCCCTTGAGCTCTCCGAGTACAAGACCCGCAAGCTCTACATCGACGCCATGCTGGAGGATGCGGGCTGGAGCGAGGGCAAGAACTGGATCAACGAATACGAGATCCCAGGCATGCCCAACAAGTCCGAGGTGGGCTTTGCCGACTACGTGCTGCTGGGCGACGACGGGCGCG
>JAEEGI010024255.1_pt1 | contig 11836 bp, 10 predicted proteins | sample 8958751 | NCBI WGS metagenome assembly JAEEGI01 (sample SAMN16246545, study PRJNA631951) | gut metagenome | biome: gut microbiome; feature: rumen; material: KS-attached | host: Bos | place: Iran: Karaj | collected 2018-10 | reverse complement strand
TTGTCATTTTTAGGATTTTACACTGCAAAAGTAATGAGAAATCGACACTAATGCAACTCTTGTTGCCATATTATAATAAATGAGGAGGCGAGCCGATGGGGTGGCTGCCTCCTCATTGGTATCGGGATTTCCCTTACCGCAGGTTAGTGGGTGAGGGGAGAGTAGTCCTGACCGTAGCGGAGCATCTGGTCGATGTAGCCCTCGGTGTAGGAAACCTTCACGTCGATAATCTTGCCGTTGTTGTCATACACGGGAGTGTAGATGGGGTTGACAAAGCCCTTGTAGGGGGCGATGTTCAGACCCTCGTAGCGGGCGAGCACCTCCTTGTGGATGGCGGGATCGACTTTGACACCGTAAGTCTCGACGAGTTGGCGGCCAGCCTCATAGTCGCCTTCGCTTTTGATGCGCTGCACCTCGGCAAGCAGCTGGGCAAACAGACCGCGCAGCTTCTCGTAGTCGTTGACACGGATATAGGTCTTACCATCGCGCTTCACATACTCGATGACGTTGTCCTTCTTGCCATGCTCGTAGCACCACTCGCTGATGAACTTGCGGTTGCGCATGTGGGCCTCCTCGATGTCCTTGCCCGGCACGATGCGTGTGAGCTGAGTCATCAGACCGTTCATGATATACTTGTAGTACTCGGCCTTGTAGGTGTCCATGTTGGGGAAGATGCCAAGTTCAACGAGCTTGGGATCGGCCAGGTAATAGAGGGCAAACAGGTCGGCACGACCTTCCTCGAGCGAGGAGCCGTAAGCCTTGAGAGCATCCTGGTCAACGCCGGGCAGCAGTTGTCCCGAAGCATGACCGAGGCACTCGTGCAGGTCGGTATGGAGAGCATCAGCGATGTCGAGATATTTCTTCATCAGTTCTACCTCAACATTACTGTAGGCAAACTCCTCATTGAAGCCTGTACCAGCAGCCACCTTGTTGTAGGCATCGGTGATGTTGTCGATGGAAACCGACTTAGAGCCGTGAGCGGCACGAATCCAGTTGCTGTTGGGCAGGTTGATGCCGATGGGCGTCGAGGGATAGCTGTCACCAGCCAGAATGGCAGCGGTGATGACCTTGGCGCTCACACCCTTCACGTTTTTCTTCTTGAAGCGGTTGTCAACGGGCGAGTTGCTCTCGAAGTACTGAGCATTGTCGCTGATGAGCTTGCTGCGGCGTGAGGCGGCTTTGTCCTTGAAGTTGACCATACCCTCCCATGAGCCGGTCATGCCCAGGGGATCGCCGTAGCTCTCGATGAAACCGTTGATGAAGTCAACATCACTCTTGGTCTCCTCGGCCCACATGATGCTGTAGTCGTCAAAGGTCTTCAGCGAGCCGGTCTGGTAGAACTTGATGAGCTCGTTGATATAGGCGCGCTGGCCCTCGTTCTCGGCCACGGTAGCAGCCTTCTGAAGCCAGTACACAATTTTTTCAATGGCTTTGCTGTAAAGTCCACCCACTTTGTAGGGTTCCTCAACAATCTTGCCGTTGCGCTTCACCACCTTGCAGTTCAGACCCCACGAGATGGGAGTAAGGTCGGTGGTGTCCTTGAGGTTGTTGTAGTAATCCTCGACTTCCTGCTGAGTAACACCTTCGTACATGTTGCAGGCCGATGTGAGAATCAGGTCCTCACCATCAGCTTGGTTGACGCGTTTGGCCATGAATGCGGGGTCAAAGATGACGCGATCAAGCACCTTTTTCTCAGCAGCACGCTGGTCAGCACCGGGCAGGGCAGCAAACTGCTTGTCAAAGAATGCTTTGGAAAACTCGGGGATGAACTTATCCATCGAGTAGTGATGATGGATACCGTTACCGAACCACACCTGCTTCAGGTACTTGACGAAGGCCTGATAGTCCTTGTCATTTTTGTCGCCCTTGTAGTTGCGATAGATGTCCTCGAGCGTCTCGCGGACCATGAGGTTATACTTGCAGTTCTGGTCAAACAGGATGTCACGGCCATTGAGGGCAGCCTCGGTGAGGTAATAGACGAGCTCCTTCTGCTGGAGCGAGAGGTCCTCAAAGCCAGGCACCTGGTAGCGGAGCACCTCGATGTCGGCAAAGCGGTCAACACTGTAGTCAAAGTTGCTGTTTTGAGCCATAGCGGTAGTTGATAGTGCCACCGTAGCGAGGGCGGCAAGAATCATTTTTTTCATTGTCATTAGTTAATGTTATTAGATGTCATTGGTTATTGTCGGTTGAATCGGGAGTATCGACGTGAACATATCGGTCTCCCTCTAACTTGAATACCGTGTATTTGCCTGGCACGATGTTGTCATTGTCATCGGTCTGGTAGGCGTAATACATCCTGGTCTTCTCGTCATACTTGAACAGCGTGGCGGCATTGATGCTGCCATCGTTGACATAATCGTTGTTGCCGGCAATCTCGTTTCCGTCAAAGAAATTGGGCAACAGTTGCAGCGAGATGCCGTTGAGGAACATGGCCGAGGTGTAAGCGCGGCACTTGCCCTCTTCACTGTTCAAAGACTGGACAAGCAGATAAACCGGGAAATTGCCACCATCGATTTCAAAGATGGTATCCAGCCTGTGCGGTGAGTTGGCTCGTTTAGCGACAGAAGCCTTACGGCCGGCAATCAAGGCATCCACGGGGCCGCAGAAACCGACGAAATCATCACCATGTTTCCATTGCAGCACGTTGGCATAGGAGGGAATGCCCTCATTCACGCCGGTTATCCAACTGATAGCCCTGAATTTGCCATCAGGACTGGTGACGGCCTTGAGTGCCATCTGCTCGCGCATCAGCGGGAAGTCATAGTCCATGGTGGACTTATCACTCTGCAGCCACATGCAGAAGTCGTTGAAGGCCTGGGTGGCTTTCTCGACATCTTCGCTCTGCATGTCGGCCATAAATTTCTTCTCTTTATGCTCAGGACCCGTGCATGATGCCATGAGCAATAAGCACAGGATGAGAAGACTGAACGAGCGCTTCATTGCAGGTTTACTTGCCGTTGCCACCGTTATAAACGATGTTCTTGTTGTCCATAATCGTTAACTGCTCGGCACCGGCCTTGGAATTGATGACATAGACCTTGCCATCATCACCCTTCATCAGGTAGTTACCGCCCTGCATGACACATTTCTTGGTCTCAACGGTCTGTTCGGGCTTACCGCTCTTGTCCTGACCGGCTTTCCACATCGACAGGCGGAAAGTGCCATCGGCGAGGTTTTCGAGACGCACCTGATACTCCTTGGTGTTGAACTCGGCCACGGTATGGTCCTTGCCATCTTCGGTGGGAGCTGCCTTCTCGACGTTCACCTTGGGAGCCTTGGTGGAGTCAACTTGCTCGGTCGAGGCAGGATTCTTGCTGTCCTCAGCATCGTTTTTAGCGGGTTTCTCGTTGCAGGCTGTCATGAGCATCAAAGCGCCTGCTGCAAAAAGAATTAAAAACTTTTTCATTGTAGTTGTTTGATTTTTTATAAGTTGATTATTTGGTTTTTCTTAACAATGTGCTGTTACTCAACATACAGGACCAGGCCCTTCAGATACTCGCCCTCGGGGTGGTAGATGTTGATGGGATGGTCGGCTGGCTGCGTGAGCTGGTGCAGGATGCGCACCTTGCGGCGTGTTTGGGCCGCAGCGCTGAACACGGCAAGACGGAACTGCTCCTTGTTAACAGCCTGGGAGCAAGAGAAAGTAAATAAAATGCTGCCGGGAGCTATTTTCTCAAGTGCCTTGGCATTGAGGCGGCGGTAGCCCACCAGGGCATTGCGCAGGGCACTCTTGTGCTTGGCAAATGCGGGCGGGTCCAGAATGATGAGGTCATAGGCATCCTTCTCCATGTTGTCCAGGAACTTGAAGGCGTCCTCGGCAAAAGACTTGTGACGGCCATCTTCGGGTGCAAAATTGAGCGCCACATTGTCATCGGTGAGGCGAACGGCCTTGGCCGAACTGTCCACCGAGTGGACTAACTGGGCACCGCCACGCAGGGCATATACCGAGAAACCGCCCGTGTAGCAGAACATGTTGAGCACCTTACGCCCATGGCTGTAGTGCTCCAGCAGGCGTCGGTTCTCGCGCTGATCAACAAAGAAGCCTGTTTTCTGACCCTTGAGCCAATCGACGTGGAAACGCAGCCCGTTTTCGAGGGCTTCGTCGGTTTCCATGCCACCGATGATGTAATCGTTCATCGGGTCAAGATGGGCTTTATAGGGCAGGGTAGTCTCACTCTTGTAATATACATTGCGAACGATGCCTCCGGGCAGTTTGGTCAGCGCACGGGCAATCACATCACGCGCAAAGTGCATACCTGGAGAGTGGGCCTGCATGACGGCGGTGGGACCATAAATGTCCACCACGAGTCCCGGCAGGAAGTCACCCTCGCCATGCACAAGGCGGTAGGCATTGTTGTCTTCACGCTGGAGTCCCAGGGCCTGACGCATGCGATAGGCATCGTTCAGGCGTTGCTCAAAGAAGGTCTCGTCAATGGCCGTGTCATCAAAGGTGAGCATTCGCACGGCAATACTGCCGATCTGGGAATGGCCATTCCCGATGAGCGTACCATCGTGGGCATAGACCGTTACCAGGTCGCCCTCCTCAATCGTATCGTCGGCAGCAGCGATGGCGCCCGAGAACACCCAAGGGTGAAAACGCTCGAGCGACTCTTCCTTGCCGCGCTTTAGGGTTACGGATTTATAGGTCATTTGATTACAAATCTAAATATGTCGTTGCCGATGGCTAATAACATCAATGCGATAATCAGTCCCATGCCAATCATCTGGGCCACCTCCATAAACTTGAGGCTGGGTTTGCGGCGGGTGATCATTTCAAAAATCAGGAACAGCACATGGCCACCGTCGAGGGCGGGAATAGGCAACAGGTTCATCACGGCCAGAATGATGGAGATGAAGGCCGTAATGTTCCAGAAACCAACCCAGTTCCAGGTCGAGGGGAAGATACTGCCGATTGTACCGAAGCTGCCCACACTCTTAGCACCCTCGGGTGTGAAGATGAGCTTGAGCTGCTTGATGTAACTGATTGTCTGCTCCCATCCCATCTTGATGCCTCGGGGAATGGACTGGAAGAAATTGTAGTGCAGAGTCTGCGTTTTATATACCGAGTAAATGTCGGCCAGCATGATGCCCAGCTTGCCATCTGCATCAATGGGGACATTGGAGGCTACCATTGTGCGGCCATCACGGTTGTATTGCAGCTCGATGGTTTTGCCTTTGTTTTTCAGCAATTCGGCAGTAAACTCGGTGTAGGTCGGTGTCGGGACATTGTTGACCGCCACCATGCGGTCACCTTGCTTGAGGCCTGCTTTCTCACCGCCCTGATGCAACAAAGTTTCCTTGATGACAACTGGCATACGCGGTGCCATCCATGCAATGCCCTCCTTGGCATCACGCTCAAGTTCGGAAATGAATCCCTTGGGAATAGCAATCTGAACGGTATCCTTGTGGTTGCGCAGCACGGTCACCTGCTTAGCAAATAGCAGGTCATTGTAGTCGGTCTGGTCAACCATGTTTTCCAGCTCATGACCATCGGCCATCAGAATGATATCTCCGTCGGTAAACCCTACTTTCTTGGCAGTTTCGCTGAAGGCCATTCCCTCGGTGATATCAGTGAAACGGATAACCTGCTCGCCCTGGGTATAAACGATACCCGAGTAGATGATCATCGCCAGCAACAGGTTGAACAACACACCACCCAACATGATCAGCAGGCGCTTCCATGCCGACTTGCTGCGGAACTCATAAGGCTTAGCAGGCTGTTTCATGGCCTCGGTGTTCATCGACTCGTCGATCATGCCCGAGATGGCGCAGTAGCCACCCAGGGGAATCCAGCCGATGCCATACTCGGTGGCACGCCACGAATTCTTGTTCTCACCATCGGCGCTGTCTTCTTCCATGGCACCCATTTCACTGCCATGGGAGAACCACTTGAGGTATTTGCCGGGTTTCCACTTAACCAGCGAGAACTTGTAGTTGAAGAACATATAGAATTTCTCTACCCACACACCAAACAGGCGGGCAAACGAGTAATGTCCCAATTCATGAAATACAACCAGAATGCTGAGTGCGAGTATCAGCTCAAGGGTTTTTATCCAGAATGATTGAGTCAAAAAGAATGATAAGTCCATTGATTATTTAAGTCTTTAGTTGTTGATCTTCAGGTCTTCGACAAGGCGTGAGGCACGGTCACGGGCTTCGGCATTGGTGGCGACGTAGTCGTCATAAACCGGATGCTCGACATGAGGCACCTGGGCCATCGTTTTGTCAATAATTTTATAAATGTCAGTAAATCTAATTGTATCTTGCAAAAATGATGCTACAGCTATTTCGTTGGCCGCATTCATGACACAAGGCGCAGTGCCACCCTTGCGGGCTGCTGCATAGGCCATACCCAGCAGCGGGAATTTGTCGAAGTCAGGCCGCTCAAGCGTCAGCGTCGCCATGTCTTCGATGGTCATCTTGCGGCAGTCACTGGCCAGGCGGCCATCGGGCAGGCCCAGAGCATAGCGTATGGGCAGATGCATGTCGGGCAGGCCCAGCTGTGCCTTGATAGAACCGTCCTTAAAGGCTACCATCGAGTGGATAATGCTCTGGGGATGAACCACAATCTCGATGTCTTGGGGCTGAATGCCGAATAGCCACCGTGCCTCGATCATTTCAAATCCCTTGTTCATCATCGTGGCCGAGTCGATGGTGATTTTGGCTCCCATCGACCAGTTGGGGTGGCGCAAAGCATCGGCAGCGGTGACGGTTTCAAGCCGTTCCTTGGGCAGGGTGCGGAATGGTCCGCCCGATGCCGTGAGCAGCAGTCGCTCCACGTCGGCCATGCGTTCACCCACCAGACACTGGTAAAACGCGCCATGCTCGCTGTCCACGGGATACAGCACGCTCCCTGAGTTGCCTTCACGCAGCAGTCGGTCGATGAGCTCTCCTGCCACGACCAGGGTTTCCTTGTTGGCCAGAGCAATGCGTTTGCCTGCACCGATGGCGGCAATAGTCGATTCCAATCCACTGTAGCCCACCATGGCCGTTACTACGGTGTCTATCTCGGGGCGGGTGACTGCAACGGCAATGGCCGCACTGCCTGTGGCCACCTCGATGCCCGTATCCCAAAGTGCATCTCGCACATACTCATAGTATTGCTCATCGGCAATGATAACCATGCGCGGGCGGTATTGGCGTGCCTGGGCAATCAGCAGGTCGGCACTGCTGCGCGCTACAAGCAGCTCGGCTCGCATCAGGTCAGGGTACTCGGCTATGATGTCCAGCGTCTGGCGTCCTATGGACCCAGTGCTGCCCAACACCGCAATATTCCGTTTTTGTGTCATTTGTCTTTCCATCAAAATTGCAAAGTTAAGCAAAATTTGTACAAGCAGAGCATAGAACAAGCGAATTTAATCATTTTTATATCGTGTAACCGTTCTTGAAGGTGCGTTAAGGCGAATTCCAGTTTGAAGTGCGAAAATAGTCATAATCTTCGAAAGAAGGCTGATTTCGGTGATTCAAACTGGAGTTTTTTTCTTGGCCTTCTGTTGATTTTGAACTGCACCTGCTGAATATTGCTGTCTGACACGTCGTTGAACTCTAAGCCTTTAGGCAGGTATTGTCTGATGAGTCCGTTGGCGTTTTCGATAGCCCCTTTCTCCCAGGAACTGTACGGATGCGTGAAGAAAACTTGCGTGTCGAGCCATTTCTCAATGTACTTGAAGTCAGCGAACTCGCTTCCGTTGTCGGTTGTGATGGTCAGCACGTGCTTCTTGTAGGGCAGCAGCTGCGAGACGACCGTCCTGGCCAATGCCCTGGCATTCTTGCCCTTGTCCAGCCGTTTGACGATCAGGAAATTGGTGCATCTCTCCGTAAGGGTCAACAGGACGCTTTTGCCTTCACGGCCTAAAATGCAGTCCATCTCCCAGTCCCCGAAGCGCCAGCCGTCGGCCTGCTCCGGCCTGGAGTCTATCATCTTGCGGTCCTTGATGGCCGAGTACCGGCATGAGACCTGCCGGCGCACATGCCTGAGCGCATGGCGGCAGTGTTTCCAGAGTGTTCCGCCCTGTCTCCGGTCAAAGCGGATGTAAGCGTAGATGGTCTCCACGCTGGCACAGGCCTCGCCCCTTCGTTCCATGTAACCTTTGATCTGCTCTGGCGACCATTGTTCATCCACCAGCAATGAGAAGATCCGCTTGCGCATGTCCAGTGTGAAGGTGCGGATGGCGCGCATGCGGTGCTTGCGCTCGTCGCACTTCTGTTGCGCCAGCTTGTGATGATACTGGTGGATTCCCTTGTTGCGGGAAATCTCACGGTAAACGGTGCTTTGATGCACTTTTAAGTTCTCTGCAATCATTTTTTTGCTCATTCCATTTTGGAGAGACACTTCAATGAAGTACCTTTGCTCCGAGGTTAGTTGATGATACATATGCAAACACAAAATTAATTAATCTCGTGGGGAGGTTGCAGCCTCCCTTTTTTGCTGCGAATTTACACGTTTTAAGCGGAATACGCTCGTCGGGGCTCTGCCCCTTGCCGCTTGGCGTTCCCCGGTGCGTTTTTCATGTTTTACAGCTAACGCACCATTAGAAACTACTTTCGCACTTCTTATTTGAACTTCCATAAATCTTTTTTTGACCTAAAATCGGACTTTCTTGCTCATTGTGCACACAAAAAGCGTTATCTTTGCCGTTTAAAACATAAAATTATAAGGAATTTATGATATTAACCAATATGCTGGAAAAGTTTGGAGACTACTGCATGTTCATGTGGAGGGTTATGGCCATCCCTGACAAGTGGAAAGTGTTCTTCAAACGCTATAGTGATGAAATCGCCAAGTTGGGCATTGACTCCATCCCCTTGATTATCATCGTTTCGCTGTTCATTGGCTCGTTGTGTACGATTCTCATCAAGCTCAACATTTCTAACCCGTTGTTGCCCCGCTACACGGTGGGACTGACGACACGTGAGATTATCCTGCTGGAGTTCTCGTCAACCATCCTGTGCCTGATTCTTTCGGGTAAAATCGGTTCCAATATTGCCAGCGAGATTGGCACTATGAGAGCCACCGAACAAATCGACGCGCTTGATATCATGGGTATCAACAGCGCCAATTTCCTGGCACTGCCCAAGATTCTGGCCCTGATTACCATTCTGCCGTTCCTGGTCGTTATCTGTATGGCAACCAGCCTGTTCGGCGGCTGGCTCATCTGCGTGATAACGGGCATTGTGGACCCTGATACCTACATCTTTGGTATCCAGTCGTTGTTTATTCCGTGGTATGTGTGGTTTGCATTGATCAAGTCGCTGGTGTTTGCCTTCCTGATGTCCACCATAGCCAGCTATTACGGCTACTCGGTGCAGGGTGGCTCGGTCGAAGTGGGTAAGGCCAGTACCGACACAGTGGTGATGAGCAACATCATGATTTTGGTCGCCGATGTGATTTTGACCCTGTTGCTGCTCTAGGCCAATTACTGTGACAACAAAGAAAACAAGAAAGATATGATAGAAGTAAAGCATCTATCCAAGACCTTTAAGGAGGAAACGGGCCCCCGCCAGGTGCTGTTTGACATCAATGCCAAGCTCTATGACGGCAAGACCAATCTGATTATCGGCCAGTCGGGCTCGGGTAAGACTGTGTTCATCAAGAACATCGTGGGACTGTTTGACCCCGACGAGGGTGAAATCCTGTACGACGGTCGTGACATCACCAAGATGGACCGCCGCCAGCGCAAGGAATTGCGCAAGGAAATCGGTATGCTATTCCAGGGCTCGGCCTTGTTCGATAGCGAGACCGTCATGGGCAACGTGATGTTCCCGCTGGTGATGTTCAGCAAGATGAGCCAGAGCGAAATCAAGGACCGTGCCCAGTTCTGCATCGACCGCGTGAACCTCACTGGCAGTGAGAACAAGTTCCCCAGCGAACTCTCGGGCGGTATGCAGAAACGCTGTGCCATTGCCCGAGCCATTGCCTTGAATCCCAAGTACCTGTTCTGTGACGAGCCGAACTCGGGCCTGGATCCTAAGACATCGATTGTTATCGACGAATTGTTGAGCGACATCACCCACGAGTTCGGCATCACCACCATCATCAACACCCATGACATGAACTCGGTAATGGGCATCGGCGAGAACATTGTATTCATCAACAAGGGACATGTGGGTTGGATCGGCAACAAGGATGAGATCTATGACGTGGACAATGACGATTTGAACAATTTTGTTTACGCCACCGACCTGTTCCGCGATGTGCGCAAATACCGCCGCGAACATGGCTATAAGCCCAAGCAATAGGCACCTTACGTCAAACCATTCAACAAGAAACAGATGAAAACAATCGATAAAAACTGTAAAGAGGAGATTATCAACCTGCTGCGTTCAACCGAGCGTGACGGCATCGAGGACGTGATAGGGGACCTGGAGCAATGGGGCTTTTTCACAGCTCCGGCTTCGGCAGGGCATCATCTCAACGTCGAGGGAGGGCTGGCACGCCACTCGCTCAATACATGCCAGGCTGCACTCGCCGTGTGGGAAGCCATGAAAGTGCTGGACCCCAGCCTGGAGCATGAGGTGAAACGCGACAGCATCATTCTCGCCAGCCTGTTGCATGACGTGTGCAAGTGCGACATCTACAAGCGTTCGGTCAAGAAACGCAAGAACGCGCTGGGAATCTGGGAAGATGCCGAAGGTTATAAGGTGACTTACAAGAGTTTTCCGATGGGCCACGGCGAGAAATCCCTCACGCTGTTGCTGTGCAGCGGCCTGGCACTCAACGACGATGAGATGCTGGCCATACGCTGGCACATGGGTGCATGGGGTGTTAACCAGAACAGCTTTGAGGACATACGCAACTACGATGCGGCGCGCAAGCTATATCCGCTGGTCAGCATCATCCAGACTGCCGATGGTCTTGCTGCCAGCATCATGGAGCGCTCTGGTGAGGAAATTGACGAATTGTGATGCGTGTCAATATCCTGCTGTGTGACACCTTTCCTGGACGGCTGCCTGATTTCATCCCCAACTACGAGTCCCTGTTTTTTGACTTATTTGATTCCGTAGGCCTTATAGCAGACTACCGGATTTATCAGACGTGGCAAGGGGAGCTGCCGCCTGAAATCAACCGTGATGAACTGTATCTGGTCCCGGGCAGCCTGGATTCGGCCTATGACGACAAACCCTGGATCGTCGCTCTGTTGAAATGGATTGAGTGCGCCTATAACCGTGGAGCAAGAATGATGGGCGTGTGCTTTGGCCACCAGGTGATTGCGCGAGCTCTGGGTGGAGAGGTCAGGAAATATGATGGCGGTTTTGGTGCCGGGGTGCGTGCGTCACGTGTCGTTGACGAGGCGATGAAGCGGTATTTCCCGCATCAGCAGATGCAGTTGATCTATAGCCACCATGATCAGGTCATAACTTTGCCCCAGGGAGCTGAATTGTGTGCCACTAGCGACTTCTGCAAGAATGAGTCTTTCAGGATAGGCCATCAAGTTATCACGTTCCAAGGCCATCCCGAATTCACGGTCGCCTATAGCCGCCACCTGCTAACCAACTGCAGCGAGGACATCGATGAGGAAGTGAGGATTGCAGCGCTGGAGAGCCTTGACCGCATGACCCCGCAAGGCCTCGAAGCGGCCCGATATGCCCTTGACCTGTTGCTTGATAGATGATTGCACGAGCGTTATGGCCCACGGCTGAAATATTTTTACTAATTTTGCAGCCCGAAATCAAAAATTATTGGTTATTATGTCTAGAAATGAAAAGGAACTCGAGGGCGTGACGCTGCTGGGCAACCAGGGCACGACCTACGAGTTTGATTACCGTCCCGACGTGCTCGAGACCTTCGAGAACAAGCACCCCGAGAATGAATATGTGGTGACGCTCGATTGTCCCG
>JAEEGI010024246.1_pt1 | contig 11838 bp, 7 predicted proteins | sample 8958751 | NCBI WGS metagenome assembly JAEEGI01 (sample SAMN16246545, study PRJNA631951) | gut metagenome | biome: gut microbiome; feature: rumen; material: KS-attached | host: Bos | place: Iran: Karaj | collected 2018-10 | reverse complement strand
CGTCCGACAGCATCGGCAAGGCAGGAATTTCCGGTGCAGGCGGGGGTGTATCCAGCGTGACAGCGAGGATGTCGTCTTCGTCGTCGATGACCGTATTCACCGGCAGCAGGGCCGCTTGCTGCACGCGGGTGGAGCTTTCAAGCCCCGCATAGACCACGAGGAGGGCCGCGATAAGCCCCAGCTCGGCAAAGATCAGCCGCTTGTTTTCGAGGCTGGCCTTTTCAGTTTTCTTGATTTCCATGGCGCAATGTTTTAAGGGTTTGACTTGGTGCAAAGTTACCCCTGGAAAAGCGCGAAATCAATGACAGAAAGCGTTTGCGAACTCGCGACGCAAAACAGCAACCGACTGACAATCAGCCACATAAAAAGTGAGAGGTGCACAAAAAAGTGCACCTCTCCAGCGTTATCTCGCAGAGGGACAGACGCCTACCTCCCATACCGGGCCTTGAAGGCCTGCCAGTCGTAGTAGGGCCAGTTGCCCGTCTCCAGGGGGAGGCGGGCTTCTTCGCCGTTTAAGAGCACCTTGAAGAGGACGGTGGGGTTCTTCTTGGAGCGGTAGAAGACGAACTGGAGGTTCGCGCCCATCGGGACCTGGTAGGTCTGGCTCCAGCGATGGATTTCGTCGGCGGTGAGGTTGTCGTGGCCGATGCCGTTGACGTCCAGGATCTGCATCAGAGGCAGGATCGTGTAGTCGTGGCCGAAGCGGAGGTCGGCGCCGATGCGGCCGGCGGAGATGCGGTCGTCGGCCTTGGCGATGATGTCGTCCACGATGGGCTGGTAGCCCTTGTGCGTGGGCCAGATCTCGGTGTAGAACTGGAAGTTGTCCACCTTCCAGAGGTCGATGAGCTCCTCATCGGTAAACAGGTCGTTGAAATCCAGGTCCGTATCCAGGCTGTTCATGCCCTGCGCGAAGAACCACAGGTAGGAGACGAGGTCCCATTGCTTTTCCGGGGCCACGGCCTTGTCGGCGTCCTTGAACAGGCGGGAGAGGATGGCCTTGCTGTCCACGGTGCGGGCGATGAACTGCGCCCAGGTCTCCGGGACCTTCGGCGGCGTCTGCTCGAAGTTCTTGTCCCGGAAGGGATTGCTGCTGTCCTGCGGGAGGATGGCCGGGAGGAACACCTTGCCGAAGTTCTCGTACAGGTCGATCTCCGGATTCATCCCCTTCAGCCCCTGGCAGAAGGCCGACATCGTCATGACGCAGCGGGTGGAGGTCGATGTCCACGCGCGGACCTCGGCCCCGTCGGGGAACACCTTCGGGAAGTTCTTGTACATCCGTTCCGCCAGCTTCTCCTGCTGTTTCCAGCCCTTGCGGGAAAGGTCGCCCACGCGGTAGCGGACCTCCGGATACAGGCTGTCGTACCGGCGCTTGTAGTCCTTGCCGAGTTCCGTCAGGTTGCCGGCGGCATCGGCTTCCGACAGGGCGCTGTTGATCTTCTCGTAGATGTCGCTCTGCCAGGCGTAGCGGGCGCCGTGGCGGCCGTAGTGGCTGATATAGAAGACCTTGTAGCCCTTCGGCGCCTTGGTGAGCGCCACGGGGCCCGTCGGGCACAGGTAGTCCGTACCCGCCAGCAGTTCGGGATGGGCCTTCAGATGCTGTTCGATGTCCGGCTGCTGGGCCGAGGCGACGAGGGCGGCCGCCGCGAGGCAGGCGGCCAGGAAAATCCGTTTCATCATGACTGTTTCTTGCGTTTGTTCTCTCTCCATTCCACCGGCGTGCAGCCGTACAGCTGCTTGAACCGGCGGGAAATGCTCTTGGTATCGTTCTCGCCCATGGACAGGGCGATGTTGATCACTTGTTCGTCCGTTTCCTCCAGCTGCTCGGCGAAGTACCGGAGCTTCTGGTCGGTGATGTACTCGTACAGCGTCTTGCCGGTGACGCTCTTGAAGCGCCGTTCCAGGAGCCGCCGCGACAGGGCCGCTTCCGTCATCACGTCGGCCACCGAAATCTTCTTCAGGGCGTTCTTGTGGATGTACAGGATGGCTTTCAGGATCTGCTGGTCGTTCGTGGCGAAGGCGGCCGTGGACATCCGGCTCACGATCTTGACGGGTTTCAGCACGACGTCCTCCGCCGGGGCGGCGGGATCCGCGACGAGCTTCTCCACGAGGGCCGCCGTCTGCCGGCCGCCTTCCTCGATGTCGATCTGGACGCTGGACAGCGTGGCGCTGCCCAGGTTGCACAGCGACTCGTCATTGTCCACGCCCATCACGGATACCTCCGACGGGATCTTGATGCCGAGGCCGTGGCAGGCCTCGATGAGGTTCGATCCCTGGTTGTCGTCGCAGGCCATGATGGCGATGGGCTTCGGGAGGCTGAGGAGCCATTCGCTCAGCCGGTTGCGCTGGTAGTGCCAGACCATCGCGATTTCCTGCATCCGGTAGGCGTAGAAGGAGCCGCCGAAGCCGGCGGCTTCCACTTCCCGCCGGAACCCTTCGCAGCGTTCGTCCGACCAGCACACGTCGTTGAACCCGAAGAACCCGAAGTTCCGGAAACCTCTGTCCAGGAAGAACTTGGCCGCCATCCGCCCGGTGCCGATGTAGTCGGCGGTGATGTTCGGGATCGTGGCAAACCGCTTCTTGTAGTCCTGGGCGATGGCGACGAGGCCGTTCTTGGCGAACAGGCCGATGTCGTCCGTGGGCTCGAACTGGCCGATCACCGCGTCGATGCCCCAGTCCTTCGCCACGCGGATGACGCCGGGAATGCCGATCTTGGACTTGTATTCCGGCGGCATCCGGCGCACGATCCACTGCTCCTTGCGGCGGGAATAGTCCACGATGCCGGCGAGGAGCTTGTGGGAGAAGGATTCCGTGAAGTCGGATATGATGAGGACACGGATCATCGGCGGATCAGTGGCGGTGCCAGGAAATGCCGAGGCTCTCGTAGTACGGATACTCCTTCTCCGCGATGATCGAGAAGAAATGGTCGAAGTCTTCCACGAAGGCCGGATCGTCCGGCTGCGTGGTCTCCGCCCATGCCGGGGAGGCGTTCCAGCCCCGTTCGAACAGGCCGAGCGCCTTCGGGAACAGGTAGTAAGTCACGTGGTCGAAATTGCGCAGCGTCTCGGACCACAGCTGCCCCTGCACGCCGAGGATGTACGGCTTGCCGGCGGCCGTCAGGGCCGGCTTTCCGTCGCTGGCCGTGGCCAGGTCCTTCGGTTCTCCCTTGTCGTCCCAGCGGACGGACTTGTACAGGTCGTACGGCAGGAAGGAGAACGAGCGGCGCTCGTCGATGAATCCCGCCCAGGAGTGTCCCCGCTCGGTCTTGGACCAGTTGTAGGCGAGGTCGAAGTAGGTGTTTGAGGAGTTGGACAGAACTACGGGGATGCCGTCGTTCGCGAAGGTGTAGCCGATGGTCTCGCGTCCGCGGGAAACCGCCCAGAAGTTAGTGAAAGCGAGGTTCTTCTTGAGCCGCTCATAGGTGGCGGGCTGCAGATGCTGCGCGATTTCCTGCCAGCCGGCGACCTTCACGCCCTTCGCCTCGGCGATGTCCAGCACGCGGTTCGTGAAGTAATCCTTGAGCATGGAAACGTCCGTCCATCCGTTCGCCTGCATCAGCGCCTTGCAGGAAGGGGAGCCTTCCCAGGAGCCGTCCGGAACCTCGTCGCCGCCGACGTGGATGGCTTCCAGCGGGACGCCGGCCTCGGCATAGAGGGCGATGATGTCGTCGAACACCTTCTCAATAAAAACATAGGTGGAGGGCAGGGAAACGTCGATCACGTTGTCGGAATAATCCTGCGCGGAATTGTATTTGGAGACGTCGTCCGGGTCCTGCAACTGGTAGGTCTTGTCCCCGGTCGTGCGGATGCGGTAGGCCATGGACTTGACGGCGGCGCGGGAGTGGCCCGGGATGTCGAACTCGGGCACGACCAGCATGTGGTGCTCCGCCGCGTACTTGAGGATGTCGATGAAATCGGCCTTGGTGTAGAAGCCGTTGCCGGAGGTCTTGGTGTCGTTCCGGTCCGGGGTGACGCAGTAGGTGTACATCAGGGCGTCGGGCTCGGAGATCGTGCCGTCCTCGTTCAAGGTCGGAATCCCGCGGTAGGCGCCGTAGGACGTGAGTTCCGGGAGACCGTCCATCTCCACGCGCCAGCCCTCGTCGTCGCCGAAGTGCAGGTGCAGGCGGTTCACCTTGTAATGGGCCAGGATGTCGATGAGTTTCAGGAGGTCGGCCTTGCTCGTGAAGTTCCGGCTCACGTCCAGCATGATGCCGCGGTAGGGGAGGTCCGGCCAGTCCTCGATGACGGCGGAAGGAACGGTGCCGTCCTTCGCGTTCCGTTTGAGGTTGGCCAGCGTGACGGAGGCGTAATAGGCGCCGTCGTCATCGTTGAACTCGATGCGGACCGATCCGTCCAGCCGGATCCGGTACCAGCCGTGAGGCACGTTCTCGGCCGGGAACACGGGGATGTCGTCCTCGTCGAACGTGGTCGTGCCTTCCAGCATCTCGACTTTCTTCAGCCGGGGAATCATGTCGTAGGCCGTCAGGTCCGCGGGGGTATAATCAAAAGTATGCACCGGCTCCGACGGGAGGAATACGTATTCTACCTCCACGGGAACGGGTTTCTTGCCCTTGACCTGGAGATGGAAGCCTTCCGGGGCGCGGCACTGGTTCACCAGGGCGCGGGCCTCGTAGCGGAGGACCATTTCGTTCCCTTCCGCTTCCGCCGTGGGGGCGACGCGATACAGGGTGCCGCCGTGGTGGAGGATCTCGGCCTTCGCCCCATCCTGCATCTTGACGGGCGTGCGGAACTGGGAGAACCAGAGGGTCCAGTCGGTGCCGGCGGGCGGGTTCTGGATGGTCATCGTGTGGATGGTCTTCCCGGACTCCGGGTCGGTGGGACCTTCGGTCCAGACGACCCGGCAGGGCTTCGCGCAGGCGACAGCCGCCAGGCAGACGGCGAGGGAAAGCAGCGTTTTGGTGTTCATGGTCAGGCGGTTTTGTTTCCGAAGCCAAAGATGGCGAAAAAAAAGAAGGACGCAAATAGATTGACGCATTTTGTGTACTCAAATACGCAAATATTCGTTTAACCTTGCAGGATACTCTCTATTTTTGCAAAAAACGAGGGGGTATTGTCTTTAATTTTAAATAATTTTATAAACACCCCGTCCCAACCGACCCTTAAACTTTAATATAATTAAAGTATGGCTACAACATTAGGCATTGATATCGGAGGCACCAACCTGAGCCTCGGTCTCGTCGACGACGGAAGGATCATCCAGGAGATCCACACGCCTTCTTTCCGTCCGGAAATGACGCTGGAAGAGACCCTGGAGTACCTGGCCGCCCAGATCGAGAAGGTTTTCCGCGCCGGCACGAAGAAGATCGGCCTGGGCGTCCCCTCGGTGGTGGACGTCCAGCAGGGCATCGTCTACGACACCCAGAACATCCCTTCCTGGACGGAGGTTCCCCTCAAGGAGCACCTGGAGAAGCGCTTCGGCGTTCCCGTGGCCGTGAACAACGATGCGAACTGCTTCGCGATGGGCGTCTACGGCACCTATCCCGCCGACGCGAAGCCCGAGACCCTCGTGGTCGTCACCCTGGGCACCGGCGTGGGGATGGGCATCGTCAATGAAGGCAAGCTCTTCTGCGGGGCCAACTGCGGCGCCGGCGAGCTGGGCTGCCTGCCCTTCAAGGACGGCATCCTGGAGGACTACTGCAGCAAGAAGTTCTTCACCGGCGCGGGCTGGGACAGCCGGGACGCGGCCGAGAAGGCGAAGGAAGGGGACCCCGACGCGCTCCTCCTGTTCGACGAGTTCGGCCAGAACATGGGCGCGCTCCTGTGCACGGTGATGTATGCCTATGATCCCACGCACATCGCCCTGGCCGGCGGCATCGCGAACAACTACCCCTTCTTCCGCCAGGCGATGGAAGAGTACATCCGCGCGAACTTCCCCTACCGGAAGGCCGTCGAGCGGCTCACCCTCGACATCTGTACCGACGATAACATTCCGGTCCTCGGAGCATCTTTGATTTAGCTATGAAAAAAATAATCTTCATCACTCTTGCCGTGGCGATGACCGCCTGCAGCCCGAAGAATGCGGTCCCTTCCGGGAACCGCGACGTCCTTGCCGAGGGATGGACCCTCAGCCGCGAGGGCGCGACCGAAACGTTCGCCGCCCAGGCGCCTTCCACCGTGGCCGGCACCCTGGCCGATGCCGGATACTTCGGCGAAGGCCTGCTGGAAGCGCGGAACTACGAGAAAGTGGACAAGGCGATCTTCGACGATCCCTGGACCTACAGCACCGTCTTCGCCGGGAAGCCGGGCAAGGGTCAGCACGCCGAACTCGTGTTCGACGGCCTGGACTACTATGCCGACATCTTCCTGAACGGGAAGCAGCTCGCTTCCGCGGACACGACCTTCGGCGTGTTCATCCGGCGGAAGTATGACGTGACGGGCCTGCTGAAGGCGCGCAACAAGCTGGAAGTCAAGCTGCGCCGCGCGCAGAAGGGCGACCTGAACATCGGCTTCGTGGACTGGAACCCCCGTCCGCTGGACGAGTCGATGGGCATCACCCGCCCGGTCTCCCTGCACACCACGGGCGCCGTGTCCATCGAGGATGTGTATGTCGTCCCCGACCTGGACGTCGAAAGCTTCAAGACGGCCGACCTCTGCGTCCGCGTCCGCCTGCAGAACAAGGAGAACCGTCCTGTCAACGCGGAAATCGTCCTGAATCTCGGGAACGATCCCGTCCGCGTGCCGGTTTCCCTCGCCGGCGGCGACCTGAAGGAGTTCGTCCTCACGCCGGCCGAGGCCGATATCCTGCATGTCGAGAATCCGCGCGTGTGGTGGAGCTGGGACCTCGGCAAGCCGGAGCTGTACACGCTCGCGGTCGCCGTGGAGGAAGCCGGCGCGGTCTCCGACTGCAACGAGACCACCTTCGGCATCCGCAAGATCGAGAGCCGCCTCACGGAGGACGGCTACCGTCAGATGACGCTCAACGGCAAGGACATCCTCATCAAGGGCGCCGGCTGGACGGATGACCTCTTCCTCCGCGACACGCCCGAGAGCATCGAGCAGCAGGTGCGCTATGTGATGGACATGAACATGAACCTCATCCGCTTCGAGAACATCTGGGGCAAGGACGACACGGTCTATGACCTGTGCGACAAGTTGGGCGTGATGGCCCTCGTCGGCTTCAGCTGCCAGTGGGAGTGGGAGGACTACTGCGGCCTGCCCGAGGTCAAGAACTGGGGCTGTATCAACGGCAAGGAGGTCGAGGACCTCGCCTTCGCGTACTTCCGCGACCAGGTCACGCGCCTGCACAACCATCCGGCCGTGATCGCCTGGATGACCGGCAGCGACCGCATCCCGAACCCGGACCTGGAGCGGCGCTATCTCGCGGTGTATGAGCGCGAAGACTACCGTCCGTACATCTGCTCCGCGAAGAGCCAGGAGAGCCTCGCCGGCTGGTCCGGCACCAAGATGGAAGGCCCGTACGAGTACGTGGGCGCCGACTATTGGTATAAGGATACGGAGGCGGGCGGCGCCTTCGGCTGGAACACGGAAACCGGCATCGGCGCGAACCTGCCGCAGCTGGAATCCCTGGTGAAGATGATTCCGACGGAATCCCTCTGGCCGCTCAGCGACGTGTGGGACTACCACTGCACGGCTTCCTCCTCCGCGATGAACAGCACCAAGCAGCTGCAGGAGACGATCAACGGCCTGTACGGCGGTTTCGACGGCCTCAACGACTTCGTCCGGAAGGCCCACGCCGTGGACTACGACGGCACGCGCGCCATGTTCGAGGCGTTCCGCGTCCGCGTCCCCAAGACCACCGGCATCGTCCAGTGGATGCTGAACTCCGCCTGGCCGTCCCTGTACTGGCAGCAGTACGACTGGTACGGCGTTCCGACCGCCGCCTACTACGGCACCAAGAAGGCCTGCGAGCCCGTCCAGCTCCTGTTCGACTACGCCACCCGCAAGGTGTACGCGGTCAATGAGAGCGCCGACGCCCGCGAGCTGAAGGCCACCCTGCAGGTGTTCGACGCCGCTTCCAAGGCCATCGGCAAGGAAACCAAGACCGTCAAGGTCGGCTACCGGGAGGTCGTCCCGGTGTTCGATCTCAAGCGCTACGACGGCAAGCCGCATTTCGTGGCCCTCGCCCTCGCCGACGGCGACAAGCCCGTCACGGACAACTTCTATGTCCTCCCGGCGAAGGACAACGAGTACAACTGGAAGAAGACCAACTGGTACATCACCCCGATCACGGCCTATGCGGACCTCGGCTTCGCCTTCAAGCAGCCCAAGGCCGATGTGGAAATGACCGTCGGGGACGGCCAGGTCACGCTCGTGAACAAGTCCGGCGTCATCTCCTATATGAACATCCTCAAGGCGAAGGACGCCGCCGGCAACCTCGTCGTCCCCTTCACCTGGAGCGACAATTTCTTCCCGATCCTCCCCGGAGAGACCAAGGTCGTCACCTTCCAGGCGCCGACGAAGGAATTCCACATCGAACTGGATAATTAAAGAGAACGCGATATGAAAAGAACCGTTTTGTTGATTGGTTTGGTTCTAGGCTGGGCCACCTGCGCGCTGGCGCAGGTGGACACCGGCCGGGACCTGTCCAAGTACGCTGACGACAAGTTCAGCGAGGACGACACGTATCAGGTCGAGACCCCGTACCAGACCGTCATCGTCAAGCAGCCCAAGTCCAAGAAGATCAAGAACGTCATCTTCATGATCGGCGACGGCATGTCGATGGAGGCCGTGACCGTGGGCTGGACCCTCAACGGGGGACACCTGAACCTGGACAACTGCCCGGTGGCCGGCTATTCCCGGACCTACTGCACGGACAAGCTCATCACCGATTCCTGCGCCGGCGGCACCGCCCTTTCCTCCGGCGAGAAGACCAAATACGGCTACATCGGCCAGGATGTGAACGAAAAACCGTTCTTCACCCTGCTCCATAAGGCGCAGTCCCTGGGCAAGAAGACCGGCCTCGTCGTGACGTGCCGCATCAACGACGCCACGCCCGCCGACTTCGTATGCCACAGCCCGGACCGCCACCTGGAGGCGGAGATCGCCGCCCAGTACGTGGACAGCGGCGTGGACTTCATCCTCGGCGGCGGCCGCCAGTTCTGGGACCAGCGCGAGGACGGCCGGAACCTCATCCAGGAGATGAAGGCGCGCGGCTACAACTTCGTGGAGAAGCGCGAGGAACTCGCGGGCGTCCACGACGGCAAGCTCCTGGCCCTGTTCGCCCCGCTGGACATGGACCCGTGCCTGGACCGCGGCCCCGTGCTGGAAGACGGCACGATGAAGGCCATCGAACTGCTTTCCAAGGACAACAAGAAGGGCTTCTTCCTGATGGTCGAAGGCTCCCAGATCGACGACTGGGCGCACCGCAACAAGGTGGGCTACATGGCCGAGGAGCTCTTCGACTTCGACAAGACCATCGGCAAGGTGCTCCAGTGGGCCGAGAACGACGGCCACACCCTGGTGGTCATCACGGCCGACCACGGCACCGGCGGCATCACCCTCGTGGGCGGCAGCCTGGAGGAGCGCAACGTGAAGGTCCATTTCTCCACGAAGGGCCACCACGGCATCGTGGTCCCGGTCTTCGCCTACGGCCCCCACGCCGAGGATTTCCAGGGCGTGATGGAGAACAGCGAGCTTTCCAACCGCATCCGGAAACTGATCAAGTAGGTTTTACGCAAATTGGGTGTTGAAATACGCAAATATTTCCACAACAAAAAAGCAACCCGATTAATTTTGTCCGTGAAAGCCACCAACCACATGGCCGTATGAAACTGAACAAGACCGCCCGTATCCTCGCCAGCCTTGCTTTAGGCCTCTCCCTGTGTGTCGTCTCCTGCGAAAAGCCGGCGACGAACATCGTCATCGCCCCGCCGAACACGCATCCGTCGACCGGGACGGGGACCGGCAATGGGAACGGGAACGGCAGCGGGAGCGGCGGCGGTTCCGGCGACAATAACGGCGGTTCCGGTCCTTCGACAGGCTCAGGAACCGAAACCGGCACCCTCTGCACGGACATCGGCCAGACGCCGATTGTCCTTGCTTACTTTACGGAGTACACCGAGGTGCTCCCCGAGGTGAAACTCCTCACCCACATCAACTATGCGCACGGCCGCTTCAAGAACCCCAAGACGGGTGACGGCGGCATCGTGATCACCGAATCCTCAAAGGCCCCCATCAGCAAGGTGGTGGCCCTCAAGAGCGTGAACCCCAAGCTGAAAGTGATGCTGATGATCGGCGGCTGGGGCGGCCACGCCGACGGATTCTCCGAAATGGCCAAGAGCGACGCCAAGCGGACGGCCTTCTGCCAGTCCGTGAAGGAGCTCATCGACAAGCATAAACTGGACGGGGTGGACATCGACTGGGAGTATCCCACCGTGTCGGCCGACAATGAAACCGGCTGCGACCCGATGGACACCCAGAACTTCAACCTCGTGCTCCGGGAGCTCCGCGAGACCCTGGGCACCTCGAAGATCATCTCCTTCGCTTCCTCCTCCAGCGGCAAGTACGTGGACTGGAAGACGGCCATCAAGTACATCGACTATGTCAATGTGATGACCTACGACATGGGCGCGGCCCCGAACGGGCACAATTCGCCGCTGCACAAGTCCAGCCGCTTCACGCACCGGAGCTGGGACGAGGCCGTCGACGCGCACGTGAAGGCCGGCGTGCCCAAGAACCGCCAGGTGATGGGCGTGCCGTTCTACGGAAAATCGGAAAAGCCGCCCAAGGAAAACACGCCGGAATACACACAATATCTGTCCAGAAAGATTTTCGAGTATTCCGTGAAATACTACGAGATTCCCGACATCCTGGAGAAAGGCCAGTACAAGGGCAAGGCCCTGGCCCGGCCCGTGACGCGCCAGTGGGACGCCACCGCGATGGTGCCCTTCCTGGTCGATGCGGCCGGTAAGAACGTCCTCTCCTACGACGACCCCGAGTCCGTCGCGGCGAAGGGCGCCTACGTGGTGGCGAACGGCCACCTGGGCGCGATGTTCTGGGAATACCGGTGCGACACCGGCGACCATGCCCTGCTGAAGTCGCTGGTGAAGTCCATCTATGGAAAAGAATCTGTTTTACAATAATATAACCAGACAAATAACCCATAAACAAAACCCAATGAAACAGAAAGTAGTCCAATTCTCAAAGCTGGCTGCCGCTCTGTGCCTCTTCCTGGGGCTGTGGGGAGGGATCGCCTCCGCGCAGAACCGGGGCATTACCGTCAAAGGTACTGTGGTGGACGGAGACGGCTTGCCGGTGATCGGTGCGGGCGTCACCCTCCAGGGGACGACCACCGGTGTGGCTGCCGATGCGGATGGCAACTTCACGCTTGTCGTCCCCGGTGAGACTGCTGTGCTGGAGGTTTCGGCCCTGGGCTACGTCACCGAAACGGTGACGGTAGGCAAGCAGCGCACGTTCACGATCGTGCTCCGGGACGACACCCAAACCCTGGACGCCACGGTCGTGGTCGCTTACGGCACCCAGACCAAGGCGACCATCACGGGCGCGCTCACGTCCATCGACAACAAGGCGCTCGTGAAGGCGCCGGTGGCGGACGTGACCAACATCCTCGCCGGCCAGATGCCGGGCGTCACCACCATCCAGGAGACCGGCCAGCCGGGCGAAGACTACGCCAAGATCTACATCCGCGGCGTAGGTTCCCTGTCCGACTCCAACGCGAGCCCGCTCATCCTGGTCGATGGCGTCGAGCGTCCGCTGAACACCGTGGACCCGAATGAAATCGAGAGCCTGTCCGTCCTGAAGGACGCCGCCTCCACGGCGGTGTTCGGCGTGCGCGGCGCGAACGGCGTCGTCATCGTGACGACCAAGCGCGGCGACGCGGGCAAGCCGAAGATCTCCGTGA
>JAEEGI010024241.1_pt1 | contig 11841 bp, 10 predicted proteins | sample 8958751 | NCBI WGS metagenome assembly JAEEGI01 (sample SAMN16246545, study PRJNA631951) | gut metagenome | biome: gut microbiome; feature: rumen; material: KS-attached | host: Bos | place: Iran: Karaj | collected 2018-10 | reverse complement strand
TTGATGACATGCTTGAAAAGGTCGATGTAGAAATCGGTCAGCTTGTCGAAGAAAGCGTGGACCTCCGGCTGGGAATCCTCGTCGAAGAGGGCCATGATGGCGCCTTCGAACTCCATGAAAGCGATCAGCCTCTCATAGAAGCCGGTCTGGAACCACATCTGATTGAAGTTCTACTTCTTCAGGAAGGTGCCGTTGTTGATCTTGGCGGAGCCTTCCCAATCCCAGGAATCCAGGTCGGGCCAGACGATCTTTTCCCGCCACTCGGAGATATCCTCCATGTAGGGGTTGCCGGGGCGCACCATGCTGCCGCCCACGGTCTTGATGTATTCCCACTCCACGCCGAACATGTCGGGGCCGCCGCCCTGCTCGTTGGCATTGAAGGGCTTGGCTTCAAACACAAAGCCGCGGGCCACGTTGTCGGGGATCACGCTGGGGGTGAAGATCTGGGCGTCCGTCGCCTGATACATCTGCCACCAGGGCTCCCGGCTGAAGGTCGCCACGCCGTGATCATGCTTGTTGAGGGGGTAGTTGAGGGTCTTCGTCTTCATACCCATGAAGCCGATGGATTCTTTGTATTCCAGCTCCTTGGGGTCAAGTTTGGGCACCATGTGGATATTCCTCTCTTTCCTATAGATATTCTGAAACTTTCGCTGTTGGACGGAAAAAACACTCCTGTTCGGCTGCATTTTAGCATATGTAAACTCAAATTGCGAGAGATAATATCAATTTGGTGCAGGTTGACAAATCCCGCAGGGTTTACCTCCGCTTACTTGTGCAATCTCATCAGCGGTCGATGATCCGCCGGATGTCCGCGTCCCGGCCAAGGACCATGAGATGCTCCGTTTCGGTGAACACATGGTCCACCGGGGGCAGGGGCCGCAGGTCGCTCCCGTTCTTGAGGGCCAGCACGGTGAGGTTGTAGGCGCGGCGCACATCCAGCTTCACCACCGTTTTCCCCACCCACTTTTTCGGCACAGTGATCTCATAAATACCGAAATCGTCGGTAAGGGGCATGCAGTCAAAAATGCTGTCGGAGCTCTCGGCTATGGAAAGGCGCACGGCGCAGTCCTTCTCCGGATAGATCACCTCATCAGCGCCGATGCGCAGCAGGAACTTGGCCTGGATATCCTCGTCGGCCTTGGCAAAGACCTTCTTGGCCCCCAGCTCCTTCAAAAGGCTGGTGATCTCCAGGCTGTACTGGAAATTGCGCCCCACGGTGACGAAGCAGGCGTCAAAGCTGGGGATGTCGAAGGAACGCAGGGTCTCGATATTGGCGCAGTCTGCAATCTTTGCGCTGGTGACCACATTCAGGAGGTCCTCCAGGGGCTTGGCGTCGTTGTCCACGACCATGACCTCGCACTTCTGCCTCGCCAGCTCCTGGCAGATGTGGTGGCCGAAGGTGCCTGCGCCGATAACAAGAAAAGACTTCATGGTTTGCTCCTTTCCGAATGGGTACTGGTGCTCAGCCTACGGTGATCTCCTCCGCGGGATACTCCACCGGCGGTGCGCTGCGCTTTGCCAGGAGCGCCACTGCGAAGGACACGCTGCCCACCCTGCCCAGGAACATGAGCAGAGCGATGACCATGGAGGAGAAGCCGCAGAGGGACTGGGTGATCCCTGCGGACATGCCCACGGTCCCGATGGCGGATACCGCCTCGAACACGGCGTCCACCGGGTCCAAAGGCTGGCAGGCGCAGAGGATGATGGAGGCGATGAGAGCCAGGTTGATATTGAAAAACAGGACGCCGCAGCTCTTCCGGAAGGTATCCACGGAGATGCTGCGCCCGAAGGCCGTGGGTTTCTCCCTGCCGCGAAAGCTGGCGAAGGCGAACAGGACGATCACCGCCAGGGATGTGGTCTTCACGCCGCCGGCGGTGGATCCGGGGCTGCCGCCGATCACCATGAGGAAGATGGTCAGCAGCTTGCTTGCCCCCGCCATATCCGGGATGCTCACGGTATTGAAGCCGGCGGTGCGAGCCGTGACGGAGGCGAAAAGCGCCGTCCATATCCTTGCGCCCAGGCCCATGTTCTCGCCGGTGGCGTTTGCCTCAAGGAAGAAAAACAGCAGGGCCCCGCTGAAGGTCAGGATGGCGGAGGTGACGATCACCAGCTTGGTATGCAGCCGCCAGCGCTTCACCTTCCAGCGGCATCGGATCAGGTCGTCCCACACCAGGAAGCCCAGTCCGCCCACCTGGATGAGCAGCATCAGGGTGATATTCACCATGGCGTCGTCATAAAAGGGGGTCAGGGAACAGCCGGGGCTGATGACCCCCAGCAGGTCGAAGCCCGCGTTGCAGAATGCGCTGATGGAATGGAACACCGCGTACCACAGGCCCAGGTTCAGCCCGAAACGGGGGACAAAGCGGGTCAGCAGCAGCAGCGCCCCCGCCCCCTCGAAGACGGCGGTGAGGATCACGATCTTCCATGCCAGGTGCATGATGCCGCCCACGTGGGTGGTGTTGATGCTCTCCACCATCAGTTCCCGACTCCGCAGACCCATCCGCTTCTGGAACACATGATAGAGGAAGGTGGCTACGGTCATGAAACCCAGACCGCCCACCTGGATGAGCAGCAGGATCACCACATGGCCGAAGCCGGACCAGCCGGTGGCCGTGTCCCGCAATACGAGGCCCGTGACGCAGGAGGAGGAGACGGCGGTAAAGAGCGCCGTCCGGAAAGGGGCCGCGTGCCCGTCCGCCGAGGCGACGGGCAGGCTGAGGAGCAGGGTACCCAAAATCACGATGAGCAGATACCCCGCAACGATGATCTGAACATGGGTCAGCCGCAGCTTCATTGCTTACCTGAAAACCTCCCGGATTACGCTTCTATCAAATTATTATACCATATACGAAAGATTTTGCAATTTCTTCTTTTTCCGGAAGGGGAAATTTCGATTGCAGAAGCGGTCGGGGAAGCGTATAATACATTGGTTGATAAATCCGGAGGGAGGGAACAACATGGCATACCGCACCGAACACGACGCCCTGGGTGAGGTCCTGGTCCCGGCGGAACGGAGCTGGGGGGCCCAGACCCAGCGGAGCGTACAGAATTTCCCCATCGGCGTGGGGCGGGAAGTGATGCCGCCGGAGATCATCCGTGCCTTCGGCCTGCTGAAAAAGGCCGCCGCCAGGGCTAACCGCGCCCTGGTGCCGGAGAAGATGACAGAGGAGAAGCTCCGCTGTATCTCCCAGGTCTGCGACGAGATCATCGCAGGCAGCATCCCGGAGGAATTCCCCCTGGTGGTCTGGCAGACCGGCAGCGGGACACAGACCAACATGAACGTCAACGAGGTCATCGCCCACCGGGGAAACCGGGCGGCGGGAAAAGCTCTGCTGCACCCCAACGACGACGTGAACCTCTCCCAATCCTCCAACGACACCTTCCCCACCGCCATGCACATATCCGCCGTCCTTCTTTTGACGGAAAAGCTCCTCCCCGCCCTGGACAAGCTGGTCGCCACCCTCCGGCGGCTGGAAAAGGAAAACGAGGATGTCATCAAGTGCGGCCGCACCCACCTGATGGACGCCACCCCCCTCAGCTTCGCCCAGGAGATTTCCGGCTGGAGAAGCAGCCTGGAAACCGATGGGGAATTGATCCGCCGCAGTCTGGAGCCCCTGTACGCCCTGGCCCTGGGGGGCACCGCCGTGGGCACGGGGCTGAACGCCCCCAAGGGCTTCGGAGAAGAAGCGGCGAAGGAGCTGGCGGACCTCACGGGTCTTCCCTTCCGCACGGCGGAGAACAAATTCCACGCCCTCAGCAGCCGGGACGAGCTGGTTTTCTCCCACGGCGCCCTGAAGGCCCTGGCCGCCGACCTGATGAAGATGGCCAACGACATCCGCTGGCTGGCCTCCGGGCCCCGGCTGGGCCTGGGGGAGATCCGCATCCCGGAAAACGAGCCAGGCTCCTCCATCATGCCCGGCAAGGTGAACCCCACCCAGTGCGAGGCGGTGACCATGGTGGCGGTGCAGGTCATGGGCAACGATACAGCCGTGGGCTTTGCCGCTTCCCAGGGGAATTTCCAGCTGAATGTGTTCCTGCCGGTGCTCATATATAATTATCTACAGTCCGCCCGGCTCCTGGCGGAGGCCATGGACTCCTTTGAAGCGCGCTGCGTCTCCGGCATCCGGGCCGACCGGGAGAAGATGCGGCAGAATCTCAACGCTTCTCTCATGCTGGTGACGGCCCTCAGCCCCCGCATCGGCTACGAAAACGCGGCCAAGACCGCCCAGAAGGCCCACCGGGAGGGGCTGACATTAAAGGAAGCCTGCCTATCCCTGGGCTTCCTCACGGAAGAGGAATTCGACGAATTGTTCCACCCGGAACGAATGATATAATGTAAGGTACGGTGAGAATATGGACTACATGAAGGAATCCCTGAAGCTGCATTACGAGCTGAAGGGCAAGATCGAGGTCGCAGCCCGCGCCCCCGTCAGCGACCGGCAGAGCCTGAGCCTGGCCTACACCCCCGGCGTGGCCCAGCCCTGTCTGGAGATCCAGAAGGACGTCACGAAGAGCTACGAGCTGACCCGCCGCTGGAATACCGTGGCGGTGGTCACCGACGGCACCGCCGTGCTGGGCCTGGGGGACATCGGCCCGGAAGCGGGCATGCCCGTCATGGAGGGGAAATGCGTCCTCTTCAAGTCCTTCGGCGGGGTGGACGCCATCCCCCTCTGCATCCGCTCTAAGGACGTGGACGAGATTGTGAATACCGTGGCTCTGCTGGCGGGTTCCTTCGGCGGGGTGAACCTGGAGGATATCTCCGCCCCCCGCTGCTTCGAGATCGAGCGGCGGCTGAAGGAGGTCTGCGATATTCCCATCTTCCATGACGATCAGCACGGCACCGCCGTCATCACCCTGGCGGGCCTCACCAACGCCCTGAAGGTAGTGCATAAGGAGATCGGCGGGGTGCGCATCGTCATCAGCGGGGCCGGCGCCGCCGCCATGGCCATCGCCCGGCTGCTTCTCTCCGCCGGGGCGAAGGACGTCACCCTCTGCGACCGCAGCGGCGCCATCTACGCCGGGCGGGCCAGGGGCATGAACCCGGCCAAGGAGGAGATCGCCGCCATCACCAACCCCGGCTCCTGCAAGGGCAGCCTGGCGGACGCCCTCAAGGGCGCCGACGTATTTATCGGCGTCTCCGCTCCCGGCCTGGTGACGCCGGAGATGGTGCGAAGTATGGCCGAAAGCGCGGTGATCTTTGCCTGCGCCAACCCCACCCCGGAAATCTTCCCCGCCGACGCCAAGGCCGCCGGGGCCGCCGTGGTGGCCTCCGGCCGCAGCGACTTCCCCAACCAGATCAACAACGTGCTGGCCTTCCCCGGCATCTTCCGGGGCGCTCTGGACGCCCGCGCCTCCGACATCAACGAGGAGATGAAGATCGCGGCTGCCAGGGCTTTGGCGGAGCTCATTTCTCCGGAGGAGCTGAGCGCGGAGAACATCATCCCCGCCGCCTTCGACCCCCGCGTATGCCCGGCGGTGGCCAAGGCCGTGGCGGAAGCGGCCAGAGCAAGCGGCGTGGCCAGGATCTGAGGAGATCTCCGCCGCTTCTTTCGGCACAATAGACAAGGGCCCCTGCTTTGCGGGGGTCTTTCGTTTATAATACTGATCTTCCATAAAATGGTTAAACCCGTTTTATGGCTGCGGTGAAGTCTCACCGCAGTTTTCCAGCCCTTCGGCTGGAAAAAGATCGTATTGCACTGCAAATCACCTCGCATTGTATGCGTTTCGCCGGATGCGTTCGCATCCGGCCAATAAAATCATTTCACTGTTTTTATTGAATTAGAGTATATTTATGCAGTATTTGCGCAAGTATCGGAATTTTTATTCAATTTTCCCTTGACATTCCAGAGAATTCGGCTTACAATGGCGCATATCCTGAAAAATGGGCGGCAGAGCCGCTATGATACGGAGGTATAGTTATGAATAAAGAAGGCATCAAGAAGATCGTGCTCGCCTATTCCGGCGGCTTGGATACGTCCATCATCATCCCCTGGCTGAAGGAGAACTATAATGATCCGGAGATCATCGCCGTGTCCGGCAACGTGGGCCAGGCCGACGAGCTGGAGGGCTTGGAGGAAAAGGCCCTGAAGACCGGCGCCAGCAAGCTCATCGTCGCGGACCTCATCGACGAAATGGTGGACGAGGTGGTCATCCCCGCTCTGAAGATGGGCGCCAGCTACGAGGGCTACCTGCTGGGCACCGCCTTCGCCCGGCCCATCATCGGCCGGAAGCTGGCCCAGATCGCCCTGGAGGAAGGGGCCGACGCAGTGTGCCACGGGGCCACCGGCAAGGGCAACGACCAGGTGCGTTTCGAGCTGGCCATCAAGCGCTTCGCCCCGAACATGAAGATCATCGCCCCCTGGCGGGAGTGGGACATCAAGAGCCGCGACGAGGAGATCGACTACGCCGAAGCGCACAACGTGCCCCTGAAGATCTCCCGGGAGACCAACTATTCCAAGGACAAGAACCTCTGGCACCTGAGCCACGAGGGCCTGGACCTGGAGGACCCGGCCAACGAGCCGGATTACGACAAGCCCGGTTTCCTGGAGATGAGCGTCTCCCCCTTTAAGGCCCCCGATCAGCCTACCTACGTCACCATCGATTTTGAGGCAGGGGCCCCCGTGGCTTTCAACGGCGAGAAGATGAAGGCCAGCAAAATCATCGAAAAGCTCAATGAGGTGGGCGGCGCCAACGGCATCGGCCTGCTGGACATCGTGGAAAATCGGCTGGTGGGCATGAAGGACCGGGGCGTCTATGAGACGCCGGGCGGCACCATCCTCTATGCCGCCCACCGGCAGCTGGAAATGCTCACCGTAGATAAGGACACCCTCCACGAGAAGCAGAAGCTGGCAGTGGACTTCGCGGACCTCATCTACAACGGCAAGTGGTTCAGCCCCCTGCGGGAAGCCCTGCAGGCCTTCGCCGACGAGGCAGACAAATACGTCACCGGCAGTGTGAAGCTGAAGCTCTACAAGGGCAACATCATCCCCGCCGGGACCACTTCCCCCTACTCCCTCTATTCCGAGAACCTGGTGACCTTCGGGGAGAGCGACTACGATCAGGCCCAGGCCGCCGGCTTCATCAACCTCTGGGGCCTGCCCACCAAGGTGCAGGCTTTGAGGGAACAGGGCAAACTCTAAATAAGGGCATCGCCGGAAGGTCCTCGGCTCACATCTTACTGGCATAATTTCCGCCATACCGTCCAAAAATCCTCGACAATACACAAAGTATTCCCTGCGGTTTTTGAACGATCTGACGAAAACTCTGACTGCGTAATCTGCGCACCAGGGCCCTCCGGCGAAGCCCCTGATTCTTTTTTATTGACAGCTGGGAGGATAATATGGCAAAGCTATGGGCCGGAAGGACCTCCGGCGAAGTAAATGCGGCGGCGGACGATTTCAATTCCTCCATCCGCTTCGACAGCCGGATGTACCGACAGGACATCACGGGCAGCATGGCCCACGCCTCCATGCTGGGCCATCAGGGCATCATCACCATGGAGGAAGCGGAGGCCCTGATCGCCGGGCTGCGGGGCATCCTCGCAGACCTGGATTCCGGCGCGCTGACCTTCGACCCCCAGGCCGAGGACATCCACATGTTCGTGGAGCAGGTACTTACGGAGCGGTTGGGAGACGTGGGGAAGAAGCTCCATACCGCCCGCAGCCGCAACGACCAGGTGGCCCTGGACCTGCGGATGTATCTTCGAAATGAGATCGACGGCATCCGGGAGACGGTGAAGGCCCTGGCCGCCGCTCTCACGAAGCAGGCGGAGGGGAACCTGGAGGTCATCATGCCGGGCTACACCCACCTACAGCGTGCCCAGCCCATCCTTTTCAGTCACCACATGATGGCATATGCCATGATGCTGCTGCGGGACCTGGACCGGCTGGCGGACTGCCGGAAGCGCATGAACCTCTCCCCCATCGGCGCCTGCGCCCTGGCGGGCACCACCTACGACACGGACCGGGAGATGGAGGCTTTCTCCCTGGGTTTCGACGGCATCGCCCTCAACAGCATCGACGCCGTTTCGGACCGGGATTTCTGCCTGGAATTCATGAGCTGCCTCAGCATGCTGATGATGCATCTGAGCCGCCTCAGCGAGGAGCTGGTGCTGTGGAGCAGCTGGGAATTCCGCTTCATCGCCCTCTCCGACGATTTCACCACCGGCTCCTCCATCATGCCCCAGAAGAAGAACCCGGACATGGCTGAGCTGGTGCGGGGCAAGACGGGCCGGGTCTACGGCGACCTCATGGCCCTGCTCACCACCATGAAGGGCCTGCCCCTGGCCTACAACAAGGATATGCAGGAGGACAAGGAGGCGGTCTTCGACGCCTGCGACACGGTGAAGGCCTGCCTGAGCGTCTGCGTCCCCATGCTGGAGGGCATGACCGTGCTGGGTGAGAATACCCGCCGGGCCGCCCAGACCGGCTTTATCAACGCCACCGACCTGGCGGACTACCTGGTGGGCAAGGGTCTCCCCTTCCGCACCGCCTACAAGATCTCCGGAGAGCTGGTGGCGGCGTGCATCGCCAAAGGCTGCGTGCTGGAGGAGCTGCCCCTGGAGGAATACAAGGCCCACAGCGAGCTTATTGACAAAGACGTTTACGAGGCCATCGACCTCACCGCCTGCGTGGAAAAGCGCCAGTCGGCGGGGGGCACCTGCCGCCTCTCCGTGGAAAAACAGATCGCTTATGTGAAAGAGAAGCTGAAGCTATGACGAAGGTATTTATCGACGGCAGCGCCGGGACCACCGGCCTGCGCATCCGGGAAAGGCTGGCCGGGCGGAAGGAGCTCACCCTCCTCACCCTGCCGGAGGAACTGCGAAAGGACCCCGCGGCCCGGAAAGAGGCCATGAACGGCGCGGACATCGTTTTCCTCTGCCTGCCGGACGCGGCGGCCATAGAAGCCGTCGGCCTGGTGGAGAATCCGGAGGTCTGCATCATCGACACCTCCACCGCCCACCGCACTTCCCCGGACTGGGTCTATGGCTTCCCGGAGCTGGTGGGTTCGGAAAAGATCGCGTCGGCCAACCGCATCGCCAACCCCGGCTGCCACGCCAGCGGCTTCGTCGCCCTGGTCCGGCCACTGATCGAGGCAGGGATGCTGGATAAGGGCGCGGCCCTCAGCTGCTTTTCCCTCACCGGCTACAGCGGCGGCGGCAAGAGCATGATCGCCCAGTATGAAGCCTTGGACCGCGACCCCCTGCTGAACGCTCCCCGGCAGTATGCCCTGGGGCAGCAGCACAAGCACCTGAAGGAAATGGTCCTCCTCTGTTCCCTGGAGAAGGTGCCCGTCTTCTGCCCCATCGTAGCGGACTTCTACAGCGGCATGGAGGTGACGGTGCCCATCTTCGCAGAAGACCTCAGGGGCAGCGTGGAGGACGTGAAGGCAGCCTACAGGGCGGCGTATACCGGCTCCCTCGTCCACTTCGACGAGGGCTGCGACGAAGGAGGCTTCTATTCCGCCGGGGCCTATGCTGGCTTCGATGATATGGAGATCTCGGTTTCCGGGAATGAGGAGCGCATCCTCCTCACCGCCCGCTTCGACAACCTGGGCAAGGGCGCTTCCGGCGCCGCCATCCAGAACATGAATATCCGGCTGGGCCTGCCTGAAACTACAGGGCTCAACCTCTCCGAAAGGACGATATAGTATGAAACTGATTACCGGCGGCGTCTGCGCCGCGAAGGGCTTTACGGCCGGGGGCATCCACTGCGGCATCCGGAAGAACCACACAAAGAAGGACCTGGCCATGGTCTTCAGCTCCGTGAGCGCCTCCGCTGCGGCGGTCTATACCACCAACCTGGTGAAGGGCGCCCCGCTCACGGTGACGAAGGAGCATCTGGCAAACGGGAAGGCCCGCGCCGTCATCTGCAACAGCGGCAACGCCAACACCTGCAACGCTGACGGCATCCAGATCGCGGAAGCCATGTGCGCCGAGACCGCCAAGGCCCTGGGCATCTCCCCTGCGGAGGTGATCGTGGCCTCCACCGGCGTCATCGGCCAGAGCCTGGATCTGACGCCCATCAAGGCGGCCCTCCCCACCCTGGCTGCTTCCCTCTCCGAGACGGGCAGCGACGACGCGGCAGCCGCCATCATGACCACGGACACCGTGGATAAGCAGGCGGCGGTGGAATTCAACCTGGGGGGTAAGACCTGCCGCCTGGGCGGCATGGCCAAGGGCAGCGGCATGATCCACCCCAACATGGCCACCATGCTGGTATTCATCACCACCGACGCCGCCATTTCGCCGGAGATGCTGCAAAAAGCCCTCAGCAGCGACGTGCAGGAGACCTTCAACATGGTCAGCGTGGACGGAGACACCTCCACCAACGACATGGTGACCGTGCTGGCTAACGGCCTGGCCGGGAACGAGGAGATCACCGCCGAGGGGCCGGACTTCACCGAATTCATGAAAGCCCTCAACACCGTCACCATGTCCCTGTGCCGCATGATCGCCGGGGACGGCGAAGGGGCGACGAGGCTGCTGGAATGCGTCGTCACCGGGGCCCCCAGCCGGGAAGTCGCCCGGACGGCGGCCAAGAGCGTCATCTGTTCCAACCTGGTGAAGGCGGCCATGTTCGGCGCCGACGCCAACTGGGGACGCATCCTCTGCGCCATCGGCTATTCCGGCGCGGCGGTGGACGTAAATAAGATCGACGTCGCCTTCCGTTCCGCCAAGGGGGAGATCCCCGTGTGCAGGGACGGGGCGGGCATCCCCTTCAGCGAGGAGAAGGCCAAGGAGATCCTCCTGGAAAAAGAGATCGACATCCTGGTGGGCCTGAACGACGGAAGCTGGGAGGCCACCGCCTGGGGCTGCGACCTGACCTATGACTACGTGAAGATCAACGGCGATTACCGGACGTGAGGTAAGGACATGAATACGGCTCTCAGCAATTACGAGCGGGCGGAGGTCCTGGTGCAGGCTCTGCCTTACATCCAGAAATATGTGGGAAAGACCGTCGTGATCAAATACGGCGGCAACGCCATGACCAGCGAGGTATTAAAGCAGCAGGTCATGGAGGATATCTGCCTGCTGCGGCTGGTGGGCGTCCGGGTGGTGCTGGTCCACGGGGGCGGCCCGGAGATCAGCGACATGATGGCCCGCGTGGGCAAGGAAGCGGTGTTCGTGGACGGGCTCCGGGTCACGGACAGGGAGACCATGGACATCGTGCAGATGGTGCTGGCCGGTAAGGTGAACAAGACCCTGGTGAACCTGCTGGAAAAGCAGGGGGGCAAGGCCATGGGGCTCAGCGGCATGGACGGGCGGCTCATCGAAGCGAAGATGCGGGATGAGAAGCTGGGCTACGTGGGCGCCATCACCAAGATCAACATCGAACCCGTCACCGACCTGCTGGACCACGGGTATATCCCCGTAGTCTCCACCATCGGCTGCGACCGGGAAGGCAACACCTACAACATCAACGGCGATACCGCCGCGGCCCACATCGCCGGGGCCCTGAACGCCCAGAGCCTCATCATGATGACGGACGTGGCGGGCATCCTCCGGGATAAGGACGACCCCTCTACCCTCATCCGGGAGCTGAACGTGGAGGAGGCGGTGGGCCTCTTCCGGGAGGGCGTCATCGCCGGGGGCATGATCCCCAAGGTGGACTGCTGTATCGAAGCAATCAATATGGGCGTGGAGAAGGTCATCATCATGGACGGGCGCATCCCCCACGCCATCCTGATGGAGCTGCTGACCGACGAAGGCGCCGGTACCATGGTGAAAGGAGCGGATGAACATGTCTGAGTTAATGAACATCGACCAAACCTTTATTGCCAATACATACGCCCGCTTCCCGGTGGAGATCGCCTCCGGCAAGGGAAGCCTGCTGTATTCCC
>JAEEGI010024233.1_pt1 | contig 11843 bp, 8 predicted proteins | sample 8958751 | NCBI WGS metagenome assembly JAEEGI01 (sample SAMN16246545, study PRJNA631951) | gut metagenome | biome: gut microbiome; feature: rumen; material: KS-attached | host: Bos | place: Iran: Karaj | collected 2018-10 | reverse complement strand
ACTTGCATGTGTTAGGCCTGTCGCTAGCGTTCATCCTGAGCCAGGATCAAACTCTTCGTTGTACGTTTTTATCGTTTGAATTGACTAGGCTGTTGCTTGCAGGTTACTGTTTATTTCAGTAACGCTTTGTCAAGATTTCACTCTTTCAAAGATCGTCGCTTATCCGTGACGCTTGCGCTTCATCGTTTAAGCGGGTGCAAAGATAGCGCATTTTTGCAATCGCTCCAAATATTTTGCGGACTTTTTTTGAAAAAATTCGTTTTGGTGCCAAAACAGACTGCTAATCGTTCATCTTTGCCACACATGTATGACAAAAATGCAAGGAGACAATGCCCAAAAAGATGTTGAAAAGGTTCTGACGAGCAAAAACCTAAAACTGATAATAGATGAAAGGCTGGACATTGCTGGTCTGGAACTGCAATATCAGCTGTATGGTGAGCAGGAACAAGAGCAGTTTGACGATCCAGGGCAAGAGAATGAAGCGAGTCTGCAGCCTCAAGAAGCCACGACGGCCGATGGCCTGGGCGGCAAGAGGGGCAAGGGTGAGCACACACCACCAGGGACGCGCCTTGACAAACGGGATGAGATAGGCGATGTCGAAGTCGCTGACAGAACGTGAGAGCAGCTGGCAGGCCGATGCTATGCTCTCGCTGCGGAAGAAGACCCAAGCTATGGCGACGAAGATGAAAGTGAGGACGACGGCAAGGCTATTCGACCAACGACTGTCGGGCAGACGTCCGAGCAATGGCTTGAATGCCTTGTGCACCACGAGCCCCAACCCGTGGATGCCGCCCCAAAGCACAAACATCCATGTGGATCCATGCCAAAGGCCCGCCACAAGCATCGTTATTATATTATTTAAATAGGTTCGTGCGCGCGAACAACGATTGCCTCCCATTGGAATATACACATAGTCACGAAACCAGGTGGAAAGCGAGATGTGCCAACGATGCCAGAACTCGGAAGGATTCGGAGCACTATACGGAAAAGAGAAGTTTTCGAGCAAATGGAACCCCATCAGCGCTGCAATGCCGATGCTCATGTCGCTATAGCCCGAGAAGTCGCAGTAGATCTGCACCGTGTATCCGAGAATGCCCATCACGCACTCGAAGCCCGAATAGGTGGCAGGGCTTGAGAAGACCCAATCGTTGTACTGGCCAATGTAATCGGCAATCACACACTTCTTGACAAGACCGATCATTACAAGCCATAGGCCCATATAGAGACAGCGCTCGGAAATGGCTCCAGGCTTGCGAACCTGAGGCAACAGGATATGGGCACGGGTGATGGGCCCCGCCAAAAGCAAAGGGAAAAACGAGAGATAGAAGAGGAATTCCAGCAGAGAGACACGCATCGTGAACCTGCCGCGATAGACATCGACCACATAACTGATGGCCTGGAAGGTGAAGAAGGAAATGCCGACAGGAAGCGCCACATCAAGCAAACCGAAGTTGCTGGAAAAGACAGCATTGATGGACGACAGGAAGAAATTGGAATACTTGAAGTAAAGAAGCGGCAGTAGGATGATGACAATGGCCAATGCGAGCAACGAACGGTCCTTCCAGCTATGGGACACGGCTCCACCACTCTCCTTTGGCATAGCCGCTAACATGCGACCAGCCCACCATGCCACCAGTGCCACCGCAGGAAGCAGCACCATCAACCACCCGTTGGCCAGATAGAAGAACAACAGGCTGAATGCCGTGACATAGAGCACCATGCCCATCCGACTGTGATGACGGATGAACGCATAGATGGCCAGGAAGAAAATGAAGACCATCCAAAAGATGATGTCGGAGAAAAGCAACATAGGCTATTGAGGGGGACGAAGCATATACTGGTGATAGACTCTCCGACGCGACTGGGTGGGCCGGTCCATCTTGAGCGGATGCCTTGCCTTGGAACTGCTCAGCCAAACGGCAATGGTGTCCATCCACAGCGCTGCCGCACTACGTGTGGGATGCATATTATCCTCGGCACGATCGAGTTCGAGTTCACGACTGTCGAAGAAGCGGCCATCGCCTACCCTTTGGAGAATAAGGTCGTTGATGCCCGTATCCTTCTTCCAGTTGGGTGGCCCGATCCAGACGAAAGGACGGTCGCCGATGCGCTTGACGATGGTGTCGATGTACTTCTCGCGCTTCGACAAATCGCGGACAAACAACTCGTTGCCACCCAAGCACAGCATAACGTAGTCGGGCTGGATGCGGTCGAGGAAGTACTGCAGCGTGTCGGTAGTAGCCCAAAGCTTGGTGGAAGAACTATACCAGATGATGCTCGACAGGTCGTAGCCATTCTCGAGCGTATAGTCACACAAGCGCTTAGCCAACCACTCGAGCATCGAATCACCGAAGATCATGATGCGATACTTTTTTAAGTCGGGCTTATGCACCTTGATCTCTTTTGGGGAATCCTCTTTGGGAGGAATGGGTAATGAGTCCTGGAGGATGGTGTCTGCAGGAGCTAAAGTATCTGTAGGAGCTATAGTATCTATAGGCACTATAGATGCCGATGAAGGAGGAAGTGTTTCGTCCGACTCTGCAAAAAGCATCGGGAACAACCGCTTCACGCCCGACAGGTCCGCCTTTTCAAGCATGACGTCGCCCGAGCCAATCTCGAGCGACGACAAGGCATACCCCACGACCAAGGCCATGGGGATGAGAAGAAGGAGGAGAAGTTTGGCGTAGGACCTCATGGATTAAAATAAGGGATATTTAGGGATTTTTCGGGATAAAAAGGGATATTAAGGGACATTTGTTTATAGGGCCCTTTATTTCGATAAATAAAGGTAATGTCCCTTCAAATCCCTTCATTTCACTAAATATCCCTTCATTTCCCTTAATGAGCATACTTCTGCACACGAGCGTCGTTGATGACACCACTCCAATTCAAACCATAGGCAAAGCGATAGGTGTTGCCATCGGCATCCTTGTAGCATTCGAAGTCGTGAGCTACGTCCTCGCACTGCTCTTCGACGGCCTTCATGCTGACGGGCATATCCATCGGGAGCAAGCCCGAAGGTTCCACCCTGCCACTGATGATGTCGAGAATCACCTGATTCTCGACCGTGAAGGTGAGCAACAGCGCATCGGCAGCACCCTCGAACTCGGATACCACGACAGGGCGACCCGTATTGAGGGCAACCACGACAGGCTTGTTGCCCATCAGTTTCCTGGTGTCGAGCACGAGTTTCATATCGTCCTTGTTTGCCGTCTTGACGGTCTTGCCACGATACGAACGGTTGGTGAAGTTCTCCTTGGGGTCACCACCCGCGATGCTGGTCTTGCGTGCATAGGTGGCCGTATAGTCATTGTACTGCAGGCTGACGGGCATATAGCCATTGCCTCCCTTGTTGCGATCGGCTACGTCATAACCCGCACCCGACGAGGGCTCGTTGATGAGTACCAGGGCAAAGTCGGCATCCTTCGGGTCATCGACCACGTTGTAATACTTCTTCACGAGGTCGAGACTGATGGGATAGTCCCACTTGTCCTCGCCCGTCGGGCCAAAGAAACCCATCGATTTGACAAAGTGGCGCTTGGGAACATAGACGTTCTTCTTCTCAGCAACGGGAAGCGCCTGCTTGTGGTTCTTCAGCATGACCACCGACCTTTGCTGAACGTCATAGCCGGCCTTCATGTACTCGGGGCAACCGACAATGGCAGTCGTCTCAGCAGGATCGAGATAAGGATTCTCAAACAAGCCTACACGGAAGACATTGAGCAAAAGACGATAAGCCGACTTCTGGAAACGCTGGTCGGCGCTCTCCTTGCCATACTTGTCAATCCACATCTGATAGGCTTCGAGCACAGGACCCTTGTCGTTCTGTCCGCCAAACTGATCGACACCCGCCTCAAGAATCATGAAGTGACGTTCGGCCACGGGCACATTCTCTACGCCCCAGCACATGCCACCGAAACTCTCGATCGCATTGTTGTCGAACATGATGTTCCAGTCGGTGCAAGCCACACCGTCGAAATGATACTTCTCGCGAAGCTGCTCAGAAATCATCCACTTGCTGTAGCTGCCGCCCACATTTTCGCCCGACGGACTCTGGTTCCAGAGAATGCTGTAGATAGGCATCACGGCCGAAGCCATGCCCGTGCCATCGTCCAACTTGAATGATCCTTCGACGAAAGGCTTCAGATGCTCCTCGAGATTATTGCCCGGATAGACGGCATACTTGCCATAACAGAAGTGCGAGTCACGACCGCCCTCCTGTGCACCATAACCATACCAATGCTTCACCATCGCATTGACCGACTCATAACCCCAGGCACCTTCGACCGACTTGTCGGCAGGCGAGGTCTGGAAACCGTCGCAATAGGCACGAGCCATGTCGGTAGCAAGGTTGGAATCGTCGCCGAAAGTGCCGCTGAAACGGCTCCAACGAGGATCGGTGGCGATGTCCACCTGTGGAGAGAGGGCCGTAGCGATGCCCAAAGCACGATACTCGCGGGAAGCAATCTGACCGAACCGTTTCATCGCAGCGGGGTCGAAAGTGGCGGCAATGCCCAACGATGAGGGCCATAACGAGATGGTTCCTCCAGCGCCATAGTTGTATTCAGCATCGGCCGACACGGTGTGACGCGGGTCGGAACTGTTGTTGGCAGGGATGCCATGCCCCAGACCTTCGACGTAGACCTGCACATTGTTGTTCCACTTGGCAGCAACTTCAGGACTTTCGACCGTGGTTACCAAAACGGCACGAAGATTGTCCTCGCCGAGGAACTTCTTCTGCTGGTCGGTGAGGTCGGCACTCGTCAAGCCACTTTCCTCAAGGGTAGTACCGTTGTAGGTCGAGCCCATGAAGTGACCTGAACGCGAAACACCAGGGATGGACTGGTGGGCAGAATAGAGCATCAGTCCGGCAATCTCTTCGACCGACAACTGGGCCGCCAAATCCTGGGCACGCTCTTCGGGCGTGAGACGCCAGTCCTCGTACTTGTCGAGTTTGCCGTCGCGGTTCAAGTCCTTGAACCTGTATCCATCCTGTTCGAGCAAATGAACACCTGACTGGGGCGAATAGCCGAGGGTGGCACCGCCCTTCTGAATCACGAGATGATACTGGCCCATCGGCTTCTCCTCGTACTTTGAACTGCACGAGGTGAAGCAAAAGGCTATGCTGCCGAGGAGAACGATGGCAGAAAACGAACGACTGAGCATGGCACAAAAACTAATTATTCATGCACATAAAGATCCCATCCGAGATAGTTCTCGAGGGCATCGGCTATGATGTCGGCCACATCGCTGCGCACCAGTGCGACATGATGCTCGAAGCCGTTGCGACAGATGTGCTTCATCAGCTTCTGGAGGTTATCGACCTGCGTCACGGCTATGCAACCGTCCATTCCGTAAGGATCGTTCGTAATCTTGCCTTCGCCTACGTAAGCGCGGATCTTACCGGCAGCATCGTCGGTCGAAACGCGGAAGAAGGTGAAGTCTCCCTCGCTGACCTTGGCATCGACTGCGCCAAATGTACGTACCTTGCCAAGGGTGCGACCCAGAACGCCGAGTGGCGTGAGCTTGAGGTCGTTGTTTCCGATGAAGGAGCGCGGGAAATTGCCGCAGTGTGTGCAGACGCACTTGTTGCGGTCGTCGGCGAAGTTGTTGTTCCAGTCGGCCAGTGCTGGAGCATTTCCCGAAGCAAGGCGGAGAGCAAGCATCGAGACAGCACCCGTGATATCGGTTTCGCAGGCGCAAGGGATGCCCATATCGCCGAGCATGGCCATGGTGATGCAAGGCGCGCAGCCATAGTTCTGCTCCAACGAGTCCCAACATTGCAGGGCGAGAGCATCAACCTTGTTGGCCTTGACCCAAGCCTCGACGGCCACTCCGAACTTGGCCTGCACGCGCAGCTTCTCCTGATAGGCAGCGGGCACCTTGGCGTAGGCATGAATATCATCCAGCTTCTGAAGCAAAGCAGGATCGTCGTCAGCAATCTTCTGTGCGGCAAACAGAATCTCCGACAGGTCGGCAGGAACAACGGTGATACCGCTGCGCTGGAGGAGCTTCTCGCTGGCACGACAGGTGTTGAAGCCGAGAGGGCGTGTTCCAATCTGGCCAATGCGGCAATGACGCAGGCCTCCTACGACGCGGCAGATGCCAGCGAACTTGTCCACGTCCTTCTTGAACTCCTCGCTATAGATGCTGTAAGTGTGGAGACTGGTGAGGGAGAAGGGGATGCCATACTGATAGAGGTTGTTGCAGACAGAAATCTTGCCGCAGAAGGCATCGCGACGGCTATCCAAATCAACCTTGTCGTTGTCGTCGTCGCAGGCCTGAACGAGCACGGGCACATTGAGTTCGGCACGGAAGATGGTGTTGATGATACCAATCTCATAGCCGAAATTGGGAAGACTGACCAAAATACCGTCGATCTCATCGCGGTGGGCGCGGAAGAGCTCTGCATTCTTGATGCCGTCCTCAAGGGTCTCGATGGAACTGGAGCCCGTTGGAGTAGCATCCTCGGGAAGGATGACATATTCGTAGCCCTTCTCGTCGAGCGTCTTGAGCAGTTGTTTCTTAACGTCTCTTGCGAGTTCTGAATTGAAGTAGGCGCGTGTGCCAATGATTACGCCAAAACAAACTTTACCGTTTTTCATAATATATTATATGGATTTTATAGAATTGTTAATTATTAATTGTTATTTGATCAAATGCTCAACCGCCTTTCGCCATGCGGCATACACTTCGGATGTCTGATTGGTCGAAGCAGGAGTAATGCGCTTGACGATGTTCTTCAGCCGGCTCACTTCTTCGGGTTGTGTCCACACGCGACGAGCAAACCCATTGACCACGACGGCACCCAGGGCCGAAGCATCCTCCACATCGGTGCAGACGATATCGGCATTCAGCAGGTCGGCCTGGAACTGCATCAGGAACCGGTTGCCGGTTGGTCCGCCATCGGCACTGAGTTCGCTGATGCTGATGTCTGTTGTTGCAGTCATTGCCTTCACAAGGTCGGTCACCTGGTAAGCGATGCTCTCGACTGCCGCACGGACAATGTGCGCACGAGTTGTGTTGAATGTCATTCCTACGATGGCAGCCTTTACCTGATCCTGCCACCAAGGAGCGCCAAGTCCGGCAAATGCCGGTACAAGATAGACGCCACCATTACTCTCCACACTGGTAGCGATGGCTTCGGTCTCAGCAGGGCTGCTGATGAGCTTCATCTGGTCGGCCATCCACTTCAATGTAGCTCCTGTGCTGTAGATATTCCCTTCGTAGGCATAGTAGGTCTTGCCGAGTATCGAAAAGCCAATGGAGGAGACCAAGCCTTCGGGGGCCTTGCGAGGCTCCTCTCCGATGTTCAGCATCACAGACGAACCTGTGCCGTAGGTCACCTTGCCCGTGCCTGCATCGAAGCACATCTGACCAATCAGGGCTCCATGAGAATCGCCCAGCACGCCGGCAATCTGAATGGGTTGTTCGAAAAGACCTTCCACCGTTGTCGCGCCGTAGCAGGCATCGCAGGAACGCGGTTCGGGAAGCACCGAAGCAGGAATGCCGGTTGCCTTGAGCAGCTCGTCGTCCCATACCAACCGGTAGATATCGAAGACCATGGTGCGACTCGCGTTGGTATAATCGGTCGCAAACGTCTGTCCCCCTGTCAGTTTCCACACCAGCCAGCAATCGATGGTTCCGACCAGGAGTTCGCCAGCATCTGCCTTGGAACGCGCACCTGGAACGTTGTCGAGAATCCAGCGAATCTTGCTTGCGCAAAAGTTTGGGTCAACCTTGAGGCCCGTATGTTGCTCGACGAGCTGCTCCAAGCCCGGCACCTTGCGCCACCGACGGCAAAGCTCAGCCCCGCGCGTATCTTGCCACACAAGGGCATGGCAGATTGGAACACCTGTCTGCTTGTCCCATGCCACGATGGTCTCGCGCTGATTGGTAATCGCCAACGAATAGTTGTCGGAATCCAGTTCCCGGCCTTCGATCAACAGGCCGATGGACCGAATCGTGTTCCGATAGATTTCTTCCGCATCATGCTCCACCCATCCTGCCTGCGGGTAATACTGCTGATGTGCCACCGACGAACGCGTCAGGAGCTGGCACTGTTCGTCGAAGAGCAACGCCTTGGTTGCTGATGTGCTCTGGTCAATCGCAATGATGTATTTCATAATGGTTTCTGGAATTTAGATTTATTTCAAATTTTTCGGAATCATGAAATCACGGAATACCGGAATCACGGAATACCGGCATTTCGGTATATCGTTATAGCGACAAAACCATCATTTACTCATTGCGATTTCCTTCGCCGCCCGATAGATGCCTTCGTAGTCGAAGCCATAGTGATGGAACACTTCGAGCGGCTTGGCATGGATGACGTTCTCGTCGGGCACACCGAGGATGCGCATCGGCACGGGGCACTCCTGTGATGTCACCTCGGCCACAGCAGCACCAAGTCCTCCGAAGATGCTATGTTCTTCGGCTGTGACGATGGCACCTGTTTCGCGAGCAGCCTTCAGGACAGCCTCCTTGTCGAAAGGCTTGAGCGTATGCATGTCGAGAACGCGGGCCTGGAAGCCTTCTTTGGACAGCATTTCGGCCGCCTCCACACAATGGGCTACCGTCTCACCGCAGCCAATGAGGGTGAGGTCATTTCCTTCGCGCAGCATATTTGCCTTGCCCGGTACGAACTCAAAATTGTCGTCGTCATAGACATCGGGCACGGCATTGCGGCCCACGCGCACATAGGCAGGCTTATTGTGGTTCACGAGGTATTGGCAAAGCCTGCGACTCTGGCGGGCATCACAGGGCAGATAAATCTCCATGCCCGGGAACGTGCGCAGCACAGCGATGTCGTGCAGGCTATGATGAGTGGCACCCAACTGACTGTAGGCCACGCCACCGCTCACGCCGACAATCTTCACCGGCATCTGGCTATAGGCCAAATCCACCTTGACCTGCTCCAGGCTGCGGGCTACATAGAAACAGGCTGGTCCAAAGACGAACACCTTCTTGCCTGTGGAAGCCAGGCCCGCCGCGATGCCTACGGAATTCTGCTCGGCTATACCCACCTCGACAAACTGCTCGGGCAAGGTTTTCGCAAAGTCGTCCAATGTGGCCGATCCCGTAGCATCGGAAGTTACTACAATGATATCCTTATCATCCTGTCCCAGTTCGACCAGGGTGCTGGTGATGCTCTTGCGGCATGGTATCTTGCTGATCTCTTTCATGAAAACAATTGACAATTAACAATTTGCAATGCGGTTATCAATATCCTTCAGTGCCTCCTCGTACTGAGCTGCCGAGGGTACGCCATGATGCCACTTGGCAACATTCTCCATGAAGCCCACGCCCAACCCCTTGGTCGATTTCGAGACGAAGAGATGAGGCTTTCGATTTGTGAAATCGACGTGGTCAAGGGCATAAACAATGTCCTCTACGCTGTCTCCGTCGATGGTCTTCACATCCCATCCGAAAGCTGTCCAGCGTTCGCAAATCGACTCCAGGGGCATCACCTTCTCGGTCGAGCCTGAAATCTGAAGCCCATTGCGGTCGATGAAGGCCACCAGATTGTCCAAATGGTACTTGTTGGCAGCCATCGCTGCCTCATAGATCGACCCTTCGGCCTGTTCTCCATCGCCCATCACGACGTAGGTCTTCCAGTCCTTCTGATCCATCTTGGCGCTCAAAGCCATGCCGACACCCACACTCAAACCATGTCCAAGCGCACCCGTATTAATCTCGACGCCAGGAATCGTGTTGTCGGGGTGTCCGCCCAAATGCGCACCGTACTTACCATAAGCCTCCAACTCTTCCTCGCCGAAGAAGCCCTTGTTGCAAAGCACGACGTAAAGCGCCTCGGCACAATGCCCCTTACTCAGCACGAACCGGTCGCGCTCGGCCATCTTCGGATTTTTAGGATCAACATGTAGTGTGTGGTTATAAAGGACGGTAAGCAGATTCAGGACCGACAGATCGCCGCCCGTATGCCCCGTTCCGCCCTGATAAATCAGGGTCAGCAGCCTTCTTCTCAAAAGTTCTGCCTTTCTTTTCAGTTCCTTGGATTCCATTCAAAAATACCAATTATCAAACAACATATTTGTAAGTAACAATTAATTATTCATGGTGCAAATATAGTTAATCGAAAGCAAAAACGAAAGAAAACGAAAACGATTGTTCTCACTTTTAACGTTTTCTAACAAATAAAAGACCGAAAAGATGCTTTCCGACAACTAATTTGAACAGCAAACTGCATAAAAAACAAAAAAATGGTATGAAAACGATAAAAAATCGACCAAAAAATTTTTTTTATGCAAAAAAAGAATTACATTTGCCCCGCATAATCCACTCTTAACCCTCTTAACCCATGTTACTGGCAGCTCAACGAAAGGAAAAGATTGCAGCCATGATACGCGAAGACGGCCATGCCAAGGTCGCCGCGCTCAGCAAGTTGTTCAACGTCACCGAAGTCACTATTCGCCAAGACCTCGAGAAGCTCGAGGACGAAGGCATCTGCCAGCGCGTCCACGGAGGAGCCATCCTCGCTGGAGCGGGTGCAAACGTCGGTGAACTCAAGACTCTCAACCAGGATAACCTCGCCGCCAAACGTGCCATTGCCCGCCAGGCTGTGGCCCTCATCCGCGATGGCGAGACCATCATACTCGACTCCGGTTCGACCACCACCGAAATAGCCCGACTCATAACGGGTTATTCCAATCTCACCGTCATTACGAATGCCATCAATATCGCCATGATATTGGGCAAGGACCCCGGCATTAACCTCAACGTTACGGGAGGCGAATTCAAGTCGCCCACCCTCTCTCTTACAGGTCCCAAGGCGGCAGAATATTTCAACGGGCTCCATGCCGACAAGGTGTTCCTCGCTACCGCAGGCATAAGTGTCACCAGTGGCCTCACCTATCCCAGCATGAGCGACCTGGTGGTCAAGCAGGCCATGATTGATGTCAGCGACCACGTATATCTCGTTGCCGATAGCACCAAAGTTGGGCGGAGCTCCTTCGCCACACTCGGCCAGCTCACCCTGGTCGATACCATCATCACCGACTCCAATCTCTCCGATGCCGACCGGGAGCTCTTCCGTCGCTACAACCTTCCCTGCATTATCGCTCCCCTCTGAAATCCGTTGGTAAACCGTTTCAGCACAAGACACTCATCGGATCAGCACCTTCCGTCCGTCCTTGATTGCGAAACCACGGAATCCCTTGCCGACAGGCATGCCAAACACGTCGTACGTCCTGCTGCTCCCCGTCACCCGATCATCCGGACAATTGGTCAAGGCATTCGGAACATATAGTCCAAAGGCTTCCAGCTGTGACAGGAGAATGTCCGTTCGTTGCCGGAAGTAGTCGCGCAGCAGTTCGTCGCGCCGTACCAGCCAGTGGTCGTTGCGCGTATAGGTTACATCTGACTCTCCCGTCGAACGACGATAGTCTCCCCAGCGTGCACTCTCGCCGATGATGGCAAGATCAATCTCGTTCGACAATCTTTCGTAAAGACCGGCTGCCCGATCGGGTGTCAGAATGCCATCCCCTGTCAGGTGCAGTTCGATTCGTTCCTGCATCAGCCTCTGGAAGTCAGGGTTACCCTTCAACACCCCCATCATCCTGGTCGGATCGCCCTTTACTGCCTCCACCTTATTGAAATCGACATCCTCGAAGGCCGTTTCGGCATCCCACACCAAGTAGCGGAATCCCGCGCCAGGATTCGTGCGACTGCGCAAGCAGCGCCAGTTGTTGTGGTCCCAGTCGGCGTTACCCACATACCAGTTCACAAGCATATAGTCGCAGTAATTCGCCAGATCGAGTAATCCGTCATCGGTCAATTGCTGATAGTAGCTGTCCTGCTCTCCTTTTCCCACCTTCATCACC
>JAEEGI010024232.1_pt1 | contig 11844 bp, 12 predicted proteins | sample 8958751 | NCBI WGS metagenome assembly JAEEGI01 (sample SAMN16246545, study PRJNA631951) | gut metagenome | biome: gut microbiome; feature: rumen; material: KS-attached | host: Bos | place: Iran: Karaj | collected 2018-10 | reverse complement strand
GCCCTTGGCGATGAACCAGCCCAGCTCCCACAGAGTCCCCGAATCAGGCTCATGGCCTCTCCAGTCATCGAGCTGCGCGATGCACATGTCGCAGTTCAGCATGTGCCCGTAGTCATGGAGGAAGACCCTTTTCCAGAAATCCTCACCCGACTCGACCGGATCGCCTTCGCCCGGAAAAAGGCCGATGAAACCGTACTTGTCGCAGACTTCCTTCCAGTATCTCACCGTCTCATCGCAAGTCGGCAGGAACATCTCGAAATCAGCCAGATAGACCACAGGTCTTCTCACTTTGCCCTCTTTATCGATGAACATCAGGCTTCACCTCCTTCAAGATCTTCCTTCGCCCTCTTCAGGGCATCCTCCAGGCTTCCTTCGACCACGATGCCCCCATATTCCAGCATCAGATTGACAGGACCCGGCTCAAAAGAGATCCCGTTCTCATCGACGACCCTGCCATCCTCGCTGAGATGGCTCTGTCCGGAATACCTCTCCTGGCAGACTCTGGCATCCGGCATGTAGGCATAGACCTTCTTGTCAAAACCGTAGGCGATGCCCATCTCCAGAGCCGATTCACTGTAAGGCTCCACAAAACTGCGGAAATCCCTGGTATCGGCGATCAGGATGTCGCAGTCCCGGATCATCGCCAGCCTCTTTTCCGCGACTCTTTTTCCGTTCTCGAAACTGTCTCTCATCCTGAACAGATCCGCAGGAAATTCCATCATCTCAAAACCATAGGCTTCACAAAGCCTCTTCTTTTCCGCAAAAAGCTCTTGCGCATCCTTCTTCAGACGATCGGGACCCGACAGATACACCTTTTTTCTTTCCATATCAATGTTTCCTTCTTCAGATAAGACCATTATAGCATCCGCTCCCATCTCTTCCTTTTGACTCTCCTTACAAGTTTCTTTGACAGATGCATCGCCACAAAAGAAGCGGCTGCATTCTGATATAATGCAGAAAAAGAAGGAAAGACCATGAAGATACTATTTATCGGAAACAGTCATACTTTCGTCCATTACGTGCCCCTCAGAGTCAAGACCTGCCTGGAAGGACGCGGACGAAACGCCGATGTCACCATGCTGACGCATCCGGGCATGGGACTGGACTGGCATCTGAAACAGTCCCAGACCTACTTCGATCTGCTCTATGGAAACTATGATGCCGTCGTGCTCCAGCACAATGCCCATCCTTTCCCGGGCAGGGATTCCCTGGTCAACACCGGCATCGAAATGGCAAAGCTGATCCCTGAAGACACGAAGGCCTATCTCTACATGACCTGGAGCGAGAAAAAGAATCCCGAAGGACAGAAGATCATGAGCGCATCCTACAAAGAACTCGCCGAAAAGATCGGCGCCACCGTATGTCCGGTCGGAGATCTCTGGTGGCAGATCAAAGAGAACTATCCGGATGAACTCTACTTTGAAGATGGCGAACACACATCCGTCTTCGGCGCATCCGTTTCCGCAGTCATCATCGCCAGAACGCTGCTGAAGGAAGATCTTTCCATCGAAGAGATCTATGAGGAAGCCAAAAAACTGGAAAAGACAGAATATGATAAAAGACTCATCGACCTCGTCATCAAAGACGGGGAATATGCGATGAGTCCTCTCAAAGACATCTGAAGCCCGCCAAACGGGCTTTTCGTTTTCTACAGCTGAATGGCCGTATCCAGAGCGATCTCCATCATGCCCCGGAAAGCCGTCTGCCTCTCTTCCGGCGAAGCCTCTTCACCCGGCTTGTCCGATATCGTCAGCATGCAGGCCGCCTTCTTGTTCAGATACCTGGCATTCGCAAAGAGACCGAAACTCTCCATCTCGCCGGCGATCACATCATACGGCGGCTTTCTGTCCAGGCTCCTGTCGAAATAGAAGCAGTCGCCGCTGTTGACGATGCCCTTGTAGATGAAACGACCCTTCTGCTTCGCCGTCTGCTCCAGCAGATCCGTGATCCCCTGATCCGGAAGCATCAGATCCTCCTTGTAGCCGAAAGCCGTATCCGCAAAAGAGGAAGTCGAATAAGCCGCCTCCACCAGGATGATGTCAAAAAGCTTCATTTCCGGCAGATAGCCGCCGCAGGAACCGATGCGGATGATGTTCTCCACACCGTAGAAATTGTAGAGCTCATAGGAATAGATCCCGATCGAAGGGATGCCCATGCCATGTCCCATGACCGAGATCGGAACGCCCTTGTAGGTCCCCGTGTAACCCAGCATGTTGCGCACATGGTTGAACTCCTTTGGATCATCCAGGAAATTCTCCGCGATGAACTTCGCCCGCAATGGATCGCCGGGCATCAGAACGGTCTTGGCGATATCGCCGACCCTGGCAGTGTTGTGAGGTGTGCCGTTGAATTCACTCATATTTTTTCTCCTTTTCCTTACTGATCTATGACAAGACGCAAAGTCCTGTTCAGACTCTCTTTTCCGATACGGAAACCATAGAGATCGCGCAGATCCACATGCGGAAAGTAATAGCGCTCTCCATCGAAAGTCACTTCCAGCATCTTTTCTTTCTCTTCGACGGTCAGCCGATAGCGGACCCCTTTTTTCCATTCGATTTCATAGGAACACAGCAGTTCCTCCCTGACCTTCTTCCTGATCAGGACGAGCCTGTCTTTCCGCAGACCCAGAGCGTAATGATCCAGATAACCGCGCATCGAGAAGACCAGCAGGTGTTCCTCTCCCTTTTCCGCGATCATCTCCCATTCCATTTTCCGGTAGCGGTCTCCATAGGCGCCGCTGGATATCAGCCCGTGTTCACCGCTTTCCCCGACCAGGCCTTCAGCGATCTTCCAGTTTCCGGAATGTTCCACGAAAGCCCTGACATTGTTCATGTAGTCGCCGCCGTAGCGCGGACCGTAGTGATCGGTCGCCAGATCGGCAAAGAGATAGTCAAGTTTCGGCTTCCTGATGACGCGCATGTCCCTTATCGAATAGGGCCTGTCTGCCCGGATGCCGATCCGGTTGGCTGTGTAGTTCGGCCCGCAGGGTATGAGAAGATGCAGATGCTTTGCATCCTTTTGTCTGCGCAGCGACTCCTTCCCGTCGCAGTCCCTCACATAGGTGATGAATGTCGTATCTTCATCCGCTTCCACATCGAAGATGATCTCGTCACCGGAACTGACGACCGGCGAGAATTGCGGATCATAGCGGGCATCATAGAGATCGTCAGCCAGATAGTAGACATATTTATAGATGTCACACGCATCCACATGCAGTTTCCGATCCCTGACCTCCATCCTTCCCTCATCACTCCTCAAGCCCTTCAGCGCATAAGGCAATTCAAAAGGATCATATTCGACCTCCATGCCCTGCAGCCTGTAGGCCAGCTTCGCAAACAGGGAAGCGGAGTCCGATACCGTCTGGATGTTCAGGAAACCGATCGCGCTCGACGCGTTCACGATGTCCCCGATCGGCCTGATCCACTTCTCATCGATGCCATCCAGACCTTTCAAAGCGCCCATGATGCTGCCGACATTGCCGCAGTTGCAGTCGGTGTCCCAGCCGCACCTGTTCAGCATCACCAGCGTCCTGTCAAAGTCGTTTTCCCCGTAGCACATGGCCATGATCATCAGCGCCATGTTCGGAATGATGTGACAGACGCCCGGATATCTGTCATAGCCATAATTGTCCTGTATGTATTTCAGACACAGGGTCCAGTCATTCCTGTTCTCTTCATAGAAACGGATGATGTCCCTTGCCGTCTGATAGTATTCCATATCCTTGTCCAGATATTCCAGAGCCTCATCGATGACCTCGTGGATATCCTCTTTCATCATCGCCAGCGTGATGGCGACAGCCACGAAGATCCCGCCCTGTATGCCGTTTCGATCGTGGGTCACGGAAGAAGCCATCTGCGCCATCCGCTTCGCCAGATCGGGATCATAGCCGGCAACATAGCCCCAGCAGTCGGAAAAGATCTGACCGCCGATCTGCTCCGCCATCGTCAGTCCGTTGACTTCGGCACTTCCCGACTTTGGTGCAGGGATCCCCTTCTTCAGATTCTCATAGGCCGTGTGCTCGCTCGAGACGCCGACACCGCCCCACCAGAAGAAGCCCCTGTACTCCTGCAGATAGTTTAAGAAGGTATCGCCGATCTTTTCCGCACTCAGTTCCCCTTCTTCCAGCAGTGCCCGCACAAAAAACAGGGGACCGTTGAGATCATCATCCGCCGCATAGACATCATAGTCGACCAGATAGCCCTCTTCATCAGGAAAGGCCTCCATGATCTTTTCATGGCTCCAGTTTTCAACAGGTGAACCCAGCCTGACACCGATGACCTTGCCCAGCCAGGCGGCATAGACCTGTTCCAGATATCTGTCCTTGTCCTCTATCCGCAGTTTCATACGAAATGTTTCCTGAAATACTCGATCGTGGCATCCGTCAGTTCCCTGGAAAGATCAGGTCTGCCGTTCCACTGGCCGAAGCCGTGATCCGCACCATTGACTCTCACCAGTTTCCTGTCCTTCGCCTTCTCAAGATCGGCGTAGCTGTTCAAAGCCACCTGATACGGCACCGTGACATCCTCATCGCCATGCACGACCAGAGCCGAACCCGCAAACTCCTTCAGACCCTTTTCAACAGGCAATCCTTCACTTTCCCTGATCAGAGCGCCATTGAGTCTGATCCAGCTGTCATCAAAGCCATTGTAGAAATCGACATAACCCTTCTCTTTGATCTGGGCTTTCATCTTTGCAAGGTCCATGCCCAGGAAGGCATCTTCCCCGTTGAAAGCGTCATAAGCGGCAGCCGCCCAGAGACCGATGCAGCTGATCTCTGGATGTCTCTGGATATATAAAGCAGTCAGCCTTCCGCCCATGGAATAGCCGATCATGCCCGTGTCGCTCTTCAGTTCATATCTCTTCTTCACATAGTCCACACAGGACCCGATGTCGGAAAGACAGTTTTCCAGCGTGTAGGAAAGGAAGTCCTCTTTGGACTCATCGCAGCCCGGAAAGCCCATCATGATCGACAGGACCCCATCCTTCGCCAGAGCTTCCGCGACCGTGAGAAAACGTCCGTCCTCGGTCCTTTTGGCCTTGAAACCGTGGGCGCAGATCAGAAGCTTCGCCGGAAAAAGATCCGGTTCCACGATGCTCAGAGGGATCTTCGTCCCTCTCTCAGAAGATACCTGCGTGTCGATGATCTTCATAGGCTCCTTCTCCTTTCACAGATCTTCCCAGTGCTTCCTGACGATGTTCTTTCCATCGGAAGCGATCATATCCCTGTACCAGTAGTAAGACTTCTTGGGCCTTCTGACCAGGCCTGCATCAAAATCGACAGCGACCAGACCGTAGCGCTTGGCCACCCCGTTCTTCCAGGAGTAGAGATCGAAAGTGCTCCAGGCGAAATAGCCCCGCACATCGACCCCCGCATCCATCGCATTCATGATCGCGGCGATGTGATCGTTCATGAAAGAGATCCGGTAATCATCTTCCACCATCCTGACGGAAACATCTTCCTTGACCCCGACGCCATTCTCAGTGATGTAGATCGGCAGATGATAGCGCTCATAGACCTCCTTCAGGCCCTTCTCCAGACCCTGCGGAAAGATCTGCGTCCCCCACTCGTTGTAGATGGCACCCGGCATATCGAAGATCTGCTCGAACCAGCCCTTGATGATGACCGTGTTCTTCCCGCCGGCACCGCTGTTGTTGACGACAAGGGAAGTCTCCCCCTCCGTATACGGCTTCACCAGCATGTGCGAATAGTAGTTGAGGCCCAGGAAATCGACGGTGTTCTCCCTGATGATCCTCAGTTCCTCATCCTTGATGAAAGAGAGATCATACCTCTCGTTCAGGACACAAAGCAGATCGAAAGGGATCTCCCCTTTGGCAGCCGTATCCAGGATCCAGTTGTTGGCATAGTTGTCCGCAAAACGCATCGCGATCTTCGTCATGAAGCTGTCATCCACGCCATTGACCGGGGCAAAGGAATGAACGATGCCCACATGCCCCTCATAGCCGCCTTCTCTGAAAGCCCGCACGCCCAGCGCGTTGGCAAACATCACGTGGTAGGCAGCCTGAATGAACTCGTAAGGGACCTGATGGCCCGGCGGATAATTGCCGATCAGATAACCCGATGCACAGAAATACTTCGGCTCATTGAAAGTGACCCAGTCCCGCACCAGATCGGAAAAAGCCTCAAAACAGACCCTCGCATAATGCTCGAAACCGTAAGCCGTCTGCTTGTTGAGCCAGCCGCCGACCTCTTCCCAGTACTGCGGCAGATCCCAGTGATAGATCGTCACGAAAGGCGTCACGCCATGGCTGTGGCAGGCCTCCAGGATGCGCCTGTAGAAAGCGATGCCCTTCTCGTTGACATGGCCCTCCCTGTCCCTGATGATCCTTGGCCAGGAAAGAGAGAAACGGTAGGCGTTCTGGCCGCCCTCCGAAAGCTGGCGGATGTCCTCCTCAAAAAGATGGTAGTGATCGGAAGCGACATCCCCGTTTTCAAGACCATTCTCGTGCAGGTAGACGTCCCAGAGAGACTCCGCCTTCTCATCCAGATCCCATCCGCCCTCACACTGATAGGAAGCCGTCGCCGAACCCCAAAGAAATCCCTTATCCATATGTTCCTCCCTGTTCACAGATCGAAATACTCGTTATCCACTCTGCGCGAACCGATGAAAAAGCGATCGATCCGCACTTCCTCTCTCTTCAGATCCTTCAGGAGCCGCTCATAGACCTTATCCAGTTTAGTCCCATCCTCATCGCGAAACAGCGTGGCATGGGGCACATAGTCCCGATCGAAACAGTCGATCCCGATCTGATACTTCTCCTTCAGAAAGAGATCGATCCTTTCATGCAGACTCTTCAGGCCTTCCTCTTTTTCAAAACGCAGCCAGACCATATCCCCGACCCGGCTCAGATCAAAGGCTCCGCAATCGATCTTTCCCTGACCCGCGATCAGCTGCCGCAGGTCTTCCTTCACTTCCGCAAAAGAAGCGGTATAGAAGCTCCTCTTGAATGACACATGCAAAGGGAAATCGATGAAACGCCTGGACAGACAAAGATCACTGCTTTCCGCAAGACACATCTCAGCGATCCTGTCCTTCACCCGCGTCTCCAGCAGACCGCAGGCCCACATCAGTTCCCCCTTCTTCATACATGTTCCTTATATCAATATCTTATCATTTCAGGCACAAGAAAACCCGGATCATACCGGGTCAGTCTTGCTTATTTAACTGTTTCTTTCAGGTCCTTCGCAGGTCTGAAACCAGGAGCCTTGCTCGCAGGGATATCGACCTTCTCGCCTGTTGCCGGATTGATGCCCTGTCTGGCAGCTCTCTGCTTGACAACAAACTTGCCGAAACCGCTGATATCAACGGTCTTGTCCTCTGCCATCGCGGCCTTGATCTTCGTGAATAAAGAATTGACGAGTTCCAAAGATTCCTTCTTGGAATAACCATATTCTTCAGCTAAAGATTCAGCTAATTCTTTTTTAGTGATCTTTTCCATAAATTTTTACCTCCACCTGTTCTATTTTACCCTAAAAAGGTCTCAATAGTATGTCAAATTACTGCTAAAATCCACATTTTTCTTTGAGCCCTCAAAGATCATCAAAAACTTCACTTTTCAGGCTTTTCTCTGTTCCTCAGTAATCCCAGAGATCCAGAAAGATCTCCACTGTCACATCGCCATCGCCCAGCCATTCCCGGATCTCTTCCTCGCTGCGATTGACGATCTTTCCGATCCGGGTGAACTGCCAGGTGTTTTGCCCGTAATAGAGGCAGATCTGATCGCCCTGATAGAGGATGATATCGCCCGGTGCGGTCGTGATCTGCTCATCCTTGCTGATCAGGCTCCAGGGCAGAGGTCCGGTCTTTTCAAAACCTCCGTATTCACGCAGCTTCAATTCGATCTTTCCTTCCTGATCGAGCTTGCTGACGAAGTCCCTGCCCGTCTGCGTATCATAGACATAGGCATAGAGCGTATAGCCATTCACCTCAATGGTCAGACTGGTATCCGGAATGTACTCCGTTTTCTCTTCTTTCACGATATCTCCCTTCCAGGTATTGATCCCGCCGAATTCATAGACCTTGTAGTAACCCATATCGGCCAGTTTCTGGGCCGCCTGCTTGCTGCGGTTGCCGCTGCGGCAGTAGACCAGGATGATCTGGGCCTTGTCCGGAAGCTCCGCCGGCATCTGGTAATGGATCTCCTCGTTCGGGATGCAGACCGCACCCGGAATGTGGCCTTCCTCATACTCTTGACGCGTGCGCACATCGACGACGATGTGGCCATCGTTCTTCTCCATCATTTCCTTCGCCTCATCCTGTGAGATCGGAAAGTAGGTATTGACGATGTCGTCATAGTCCATCACCGGATCCCTTCTGAAAAAACAGACATAGACCAGGATCCCCGTCACGATCAGTATTCCCGGCAAGATCATCATCATCCTTTTATCCCTCTTCATTTTCCTTCACCATCTTCTCCATATCCAGAAGCCACCTCTTCCTGTCAAGACCTCCGGCATAACCGCGCAGCGAGCCATCGGCACCCAGCACCCTGTGACAGGGCACGATGATGCTGATGGGATTGCGACCCACCGCCATGCCGATCGCCTGCGCCGAAAAAGGCCTTCCGCCATAGATCCTTTCACCCAGTTCCTTATAGGACAGGGTCTGACCAGGACCGATCTTCAGCAGCTCCTCCCATACCCGGATCTGAAAAGCCGTCCCCTTCAGTCTGATCGCAGGCCTCTTCTTTATGACAGATCCTCTGAAATAAAGATCCAGCCACCTCTTCGTCTCATCCAGAACAGGAAGATCCCTTTCCTCATATCCTTCCTCAAGACTCGAAGCATAGTGCTTCTGATCCTGAAACCACAGGCCGGTCAGCTCCTCCCCTTCCCCTGCCAGCAGGATCCTTCCCAAAGGCGAATCATAATACTGAACACACTGCTTTTTCATATTTTCCATTGATGCTCCTTCATATCGACACAGCCGTCATTCCTGAACTCCACGCCCTCACTTCTAAGGAGCGCTTCCTGCTCATCAAAGCCCGGTGCCAGACGCCCCTTGTGATTGACGACCCTGTGACAGGGGAAATCCCCGTAATATGAGGCGTTGCTCAGGATCGTCCCGACCAGCCGGGCGTTCTTCTTTCTGCCGATCACTTTCGCGATCTGCCCGTAGCTCATGACCATCCCCTTCGGAATCTCGCTCACCAGGGAAAGGACCATGTAAGCCAGATCGTCATCCAGTTTCCTGTTCATATCTCTATTATTTCAAAAGACTCCGCGTTTTGCGAAGTCTTTTCTTTTTTCTATTCCACCGCGAACAGCAGTTCCCTGTAAGTCGGGATCGGCCACAGTGACCTGTCGCAGAGCAGTTCCAGTTCATCCGCCCTTTCTCTCATGCAAGCCATCATCGGAATGATCCTGTCGCGATAGAAGAAAGCTTCCTTCAAAGCGTCCTTTTCGCTGTTTTCACCAAGCAGCTGCTCACATCTGATGACATGCTCATTAAGCTCCTTCAGCAGGACATTGACCCTCTTGCAGGTCCTTTCCTCATAACTGCCCCTGATCTCCAGATCCAGATCCTTCTTCAGCTTCATGGACTCCATCAGCCTTCTTTCAAAGATGCTGACCGCCGGCATGATGTCCTTCTTCAGCATATCCAGCATCGTCTTCACCTCGACATTGACGCTCTTGTAGTACTTCTCCAGATAGATCTCATACCTGGACCGGCACTCGGCCTCGGTCAGGACGTGATTTTCCGTGAAGACTTTCACGTTCTTTTCATCCAGATAATGCGACAGGGCTTCCGGTGTCGATGCGTAGTTGCTCAGGCCTCTTCTTTCTGCCTCTTTGATCCAGGAAGCATCATAGCCATTGCCATTGAAGATGATCCGTGAATGATCCTGCAGCGTCTGCCGGATCAGTTTCTGGATCGCCGCATTCTTGTCTTCCTGTGGCTCCAGGTAATCCGCGAATTCCTTAAGCGCCTGCGCCACCGCCGTGTTCAGGATGGTGTTTGGCGTGGCGATGGATTGCGAAGAACCGGGCATGCGGAACTCGAACTTGTTGCCCGTGAAGGCAAAAGGCGAAGTCCGGTTCCTGTCCGTGTTGTCCTTCGGGAAAGACGGGATGGTATGGACGCCGATCTGCATCGGGATCCTCTTTTCCCCATGATAAGCCTTGCCATCCCTGATGCTTTCAAGGATCGCACCCAGCTCATCGCCGACGAAGATCGAAACGATGGCCGGCGGGGCTTCGGAAGCGCCGAGCCTGTGATCGTTGCCCGCGGAAGAGATCGAGATCCGCAGAAGATCCTGATACTCATCCACCGCCTTGATGATGGCGGAAAGGAAAAGCAGGAACTGGGCATTCTCTTCCGGCGTCTCCCCCGGCTCCAGCAGATTGAGACCGGTATCGGTCTTCAGCGACCAGTTGTTGTGCTTGCCCGAACCGTTGACTCCCGCATAAGGCTTCTCATGCAGCAGACATTCCAGACCGTGCTTCCTGGCCGTCTTCTTCATGATCTCCATGGTCAGATTGTTCTGATCGGCGGAGACATTGACCGTCAGGAAATTGTTCGCCAGCTCGTGCTGGGAAGGAGCGACCTCGTTGTGCTCGGTCTTGGCCTGAATGCCCACCTTCCAGAGCTCCTCATTGAGATCCTTCATGAAATCGGCGACCTTGGTCCTGATCGAACCATAGTAATGATCGTTCATCTCCTGGCCCTTGGGCGGCATGGCCCCCAGCAGCGTCCTGCCGGTCAGGACAAGATCCTCCCTTTGATCGTAGTATCTCTTATCCACCAGGAAATACTCCTGTTCAGCCCCGGCTGTCGCCTTGACATGGGAGATCTCCCTGTTTCCAAACAGTTTCAGGATGCGCATCGCCTCTTCATTGAGTGCTTCCATCGACCGTAAAAGCGGCGTCTTGTGGTCCAGCGCCTCACCTCCATAGGAACAGAAGATGGTCGGGATGCAAAGCACATGGTCCTTGATGAAGGCGTAAGAAGTCGGATCCCAGGCCGTGTAGCCTCTGGCCTCAAAGGTATCCCTAAGTCCTCCGGAAGGGAAGGATGAGGCATCCGCCTCGCCTCTGACCAGATTGTTCGGCGAGAATTCCAGGATGATCTGACCGCCCCCGGCAGTCGAAACGAAACTCTCATGCTTCTCAGCCGTCGCACCGCTCAAAGGGTGGAACCAGTGGGTGAAATGCGTCGCGCCATTCTCGATCGCCCAGTCCTTCATCGCAGCAGCGACTTCCCTGGCGATCTCGTAGTTCAGCGTTGCACCATCCTTGATCGTCTTGCGCAGCTTCTCATAGGTCCGCTTTGACAGCTTCTCCTGCATCACCCTGTCGTTGAAGACCTTTGAACCGAATGTCTCCATGATCTTTGTCATTTTCTTGTCTCCTTTCTCTCCAGCGAAGACCTGACCAGACCCGTGAAAAGCGGATGCGGCCGGTTGGGACGGGACTTGAATTCCGGATGGAACTGCACGCCTACGAAATAGCTCTTGTCGCCATATTCGACCGTCTCCACGATATAGTCATCGGGAGATGTTCCCGATATGACCATCCCATTTTGCGAGAGGATGGTCCTGAACGCATTGTTGAACTCATAGCGGTGCCTGTGCCGCTCGCTGATCGCCTCTTTGCCATACGCACTGCGGATCAGGGTGTTTTCTTTCAGGATACAGGGATAGGCGCCAAGACGCAAGGTCCCGCCCTTGTCTCTCTCGTCCGACTGATCCGGCAGGAAGTCGATGACCTTGTGCCTGGAAGCCGCATTGAATTCCCCCGAATCCGCATCCTTCATCCCGCACACGTTCCTGGCGAATTCGATCACCGCCACCTGCATGCCCAGGCAGATCCCCAGATAAGGGATG
>JAEEGI010024228.1_pt1 | contig 11845 bp, 11 predicted proteins | sample 8958751 | NCBI WGS metagenome assembly JAEEGI01 (sample SAMN16246545, study PRJNA631951) | gut metagenome | biome: gut microbiome; feature: rumen; material: KS-attached | host: Bos | place: Iran: Karaj | collected 2018-10 | reverse complement strand
CGGAGAACATCGAATCTTTTGAGGCTGACATTTTTGATGGAAATGGTCTGCGCGCATATGCGGGATTTATCGACGCGCATTCCCACATCGGTCTGGCCGGGTATGGCATCGGTTATGAGGGTACCGATTACAACGAGCACAATGACATAGTAACCCCGCATCTGCGTGGCATCGACGGCTTCAAGCCCATTCAGCCGCCTCTTGAGGAAGCAGCCAAAGCCGGTGTAACTACAGTCTGTGTCGGCCCCGGCAGTGCAAATGTTCTGGGCGGTACATTCTTTGCTGTCAAGACAGTCGGACGCCGTGTTGATGACATGGTCGTCAAGGACCCTATTGCCATGAAGTGCGCATTTGGAGAGAACCCGAAGCGCTGCTACCGTGACAAGTGTGATTCCAGCCGTATGACCACTGCTGCACGCCTGCGTGAAATGCTGTTCAAAGCACGCGAGTATGAGCGCAAGATCGTTGCCGCCGGCGATGATGAAAGCAAGCTGCCGCCCTTTGATATGAAGCTGGAAGCGCTGCGCCCGGTGATCCGTGGGGAGCTCCCGCTCAAAGCGCATGCCCATGCCACTGAAGACATCTTTACCGCTATCCGAATCGCCAAGGAGTTTGGCGTCAAGCTGACTCTTGAGCATGTCACTGAAGGCCACATGATCGCAGAAGAGCTGGCTAAGGAAGGCTATCCCTGCGCCGTCGGTCCTTCCCTGACCGATGCCAGCAAATGGGAACTGCGTAACAAGAGCTGGACCACGCCCGGCGTACTGGCGCGTGCCGGCCTGCAGGTCAGCATCATCACGGATGCTGATGTCATTCCGCAGCAGTATCTGCCCCTATGCGCAGGGCTGGCCGTCAAGAGCGGCATGGATCCATTTGACGCACTCCAGGCCATTACAATCAACCCTGCTAAGCATGCGGGAATCGAAGACCGCGTCGGCTCGCTGGAAGTGGGCAAGGATGCCGATATTGTACTGTGTGCCGGTGATCCGTTCGAGGTCAGCACACAGATCAAAGCCGTCTTTGTCAACGGCAATAACATTCTTAAATAAGTGAGAGGAAACTAAAAATGTATACCTTTGATCGCGTGGCAATCAAGAACCATGCAAAAGAGCTTCTGCCTTTAAACCGCAGCCAGTATATCGCAGTTATCATTGTACTGACACTTGTTTCAGTCATTCTGGGCGCTATCTCTGCAGGCCTTCTGGGCGTAATAGTCAATTGCCTGCTTGAGGTCGCCGTAGCCGGGTTCTTCCTGGCTGGCTGGCGCGGATCCCCACGGACAGTCAATGAGATGTTCGTCACGCTCTTTGATGATACCTTCCTGCGGAAACTGGGCGGCATGCTCTGGATGATGCTTAAGGTGTTTCTGTGGTCCCTGCTGTTTGTGATCCCGGGTATCATTAAAGCCCTCAGCTATGCCATGACTCCCTATATCCTTCATCAATACCCCAATGTACCTGCCATGGAAGCATGCAACATCTCAGAGAAGATGATGAAAGGCCATAAGACAGACCTGTTCATCACCGAACTCAGCTTTCTCGGTTGGGTTATTCTCTCCGGCTTAACCTTTGGCATTCTTTATGTCATGTATGTCGGGCCTTATATGGAAATGACCATGGCTGGCATTTATGATGAGCTGGAACGTCTGGCACTGGAAAGCAATATCGTGACCGAAGCCGAACTGAATGGCGAGGTACAGCTGTGATCCTGAAGAAAGGCCTGCAATGGGCGATTCTGGGCGCATTTCTGCTGGCTACAGTGCTCAATGTACTCTGTCTGGCCGGTATGCTTCCGCGCTCTGCCGCTACGGTGGGCGTAGGCGCAGTCATCTGTCTCTGGGCGATCCAGCTGGTGCTCAAGCGTCGCTGGGCAGCGCTTCCGGCCGAGCCGGATACGCCGGCTGAGCGTACACGCGGAATACTGACAGCCGTATTTGCAGGGCTGTGGGTGCTTACTGCTGCATTGAGTTATTTCATTCGGTAATCGCTGCAAACAAATTGGGTGCCGGGGAATTTAGACCCGGCACCCGTTTTTTATGCTATCGCTTATTCTGCATTATACCCTTCAAAGAAGTTTTGACGGAAATCAGCATCGCAGGTATATCCTGCGTCATGCATTGCTTCAACTACTGCACCATACAGCGGCGGTACGTCTGACATTACGCACTCTATCTCCTGCGGGATCATCCGGCACATGGCCTCCGCATACTCGGGAAAATGGCGGAAAATACCGCCGTTGAGTACCAATGTCTTCAGTGCCGTGATACGATGGGCTGTTTGGACCATTTCAGCCAGATCTGCCACACAGTCATCAAATATCCGTGATGCTACTGCATCCCCCGCTTTGCGCGCTTCAAATATAATATGTGCAAAAGAAGCAAAGCATGGCCGTCCGCCCGCATAGATCTCTGGGAGATGGTCAGTCGTGACTCCGCCTATCTGAGCATCGGCAAGCTCGGTCAGGAGTGTTTTTTCGCCACGGCCGTCCGCCTGGCGCACAACAGCTCGAAGCGCACGCCGGCCCAGAACAAAGCCGCTGCCGCACCCGTCCAGAATATAGCCCCAGCCGCCGACCTCATACTGGTTTTCACCATTGCGAATATACACGCCCGAGCCAGTACCACATACGATGGCCGCACCGTCATTATGTCCGAGCATAGCGGAAATCAGCATGAATCCATCCGCCTCAGCACGGATCGGGATGCCTGCATGCTCCTTCAGGTGCTTTTCGATCCTTCCGCCAAAGTACTGCATCGCTGGGATTCCTGCATATGCCGCAATGATCGGAGCTGGCGCTTCTTCACGCAGTTTCCCAAGCAGATTCAGGCAGTCGCTGCACGCGGTGTCAAAGCTGCTGACAAACGGATTGATCCCGCCCACATGCAGGCGATGCAGCAGCTTTCCTTCCGGTGTAAACAGCACGGCTTCCGTTTTGGTCCCACCGGCATCCACTGCGATCAGGCAGCCGTTCTTATTATCCATGGCAGTCTTCCTCCCGAGAAAGCGTTTCCTTGACACGTTTTTCTGCAAATAGTATACTGTCGGAGAAACGAAAAATCAAGAAAACACAAGGATATATATGAGGGAGGTCTCATTGTGACAGTGCAGGACAGTGTCCATATTGAATACGATCTACCTATATGGAAAGAGGCCGATGTTCTTGTTATAGGCGGCGGCCCGGCCGGTATTGCTGCCGCTGTCTGTGCGGCACGACATGGAGCACACGTCATTCTATGCGAACAAAATGGCTATCTGGGGGGGCTGCCAACAGGCGGCCTTGTAGGTCCTTTCATGACCTGTTATGACCCACCCATGAAGCGGCAGGTCATCCAGGGCTTTTTTGAAGAATTTGTTCAGCGCATGATTAAGGCCGGCGGTGCAATGCATCCCTCGCAGATGGAAGCGGGCAGCAGTTACAGTGCCTGGCGTGTACGCGGGCATGCGCACATTACTCCCTTTGACAGCGAGGTTTTTAAATCTGTCGCAGAAGAAATATGTTCGGAGGCAGGTGTGACCCTGCTTTTCAACATGATGTTCCAAAGTACAATAACGCATGACGGACAGATTGATGCCGCTGTGTTTGCCGCCAAGGGCGGACCCAGGGCGATTCGTGCAAAGGTCATAATCGACTGCACCGGTGACGCAGATGTTGCATATGAAGCAGGCGCACCATTTGAAGTTGGAAAAAACAACAATGGACAACCGCAGCCTGCAAGTCTTTTCTTCCTGATCGATGGTGTGGATAAAGAAAAGCTTGAGGCCTATCGTGCGACCTGCTCAGACATCAGTGAAATGTGGTTCATGGACAAGGTGCGCGAAGCACGGGAAAAGGGCGAGTTCCCCATCCCGCGCGAAAAAGTTGCATTATATGAGAGTCTGGACGGCGTCTGGCGCGTCAATATGTCACGCATTGACCATTATGATTACTGCAATCCCGAAGACCTGACGCATGCTCAGATTGAAGGCCGGAAGCAGGTGCATATTATTATCGACTTCCTGAAAAAATATATACCCGGATGCGCTAATATCCGTCTGCTGGGTTCAGCGCCTATGCTGGGGGTACGGGAATCACGGCGTATTATCGGTGATTTTGTTCTGACAGGTGCTGAAATGAAACTGAGCACCCGCCATGGCGATGATATTTTTCTGTCAGGCAACCGTTTTGATACGCATATTGGCAGTAAGGTCGTATATGAAAGCACTCGGGGCGATGATCCCTACGGTGTGCCCTACCGTATCCTGCTGCCGCAAAAGATCAGCAACCTGCTGGTAGCGGGCCGTTGCGCATCCGGTGATCAGGAATGCCTGGCTGCAATCCGTGTGATCCCGCCATGCTTTGCCATGGGACAAGGAGCAGGTACTGCAGCTGCTTTATGCATCCGCGACAATGTGGTTCCTGCCCATGTCAACACAGATGAACTCAGAACATGGCTGCGCCGGGATGGCACTTGCCTGGAGTAAAAATCCTTTGAAAAAGACCGATGGATCACAACCTGGTCCGTCGGTCTTTTCACAATATGATTTTTCTATAGTGCGAGAGTCGGTTCATTCTTACTCTGGTAAGCATACCATGACGCGTTCTCATTCAGGCATTCACGTGCCAGGGAGAGCAGAAGCTCTTCGTTCTCTCCCTTTTCCAGGATCTCTTTCTCCGCATGCTCATACAATGCCAGCATGCGTTTATGGTCATCGATCACATTGGACAGTGACATACGCCCGTAATACGTACCAGTAAAGAGCGTAACCGCAGACATCGTTCCCAGAAGGAACTTGAGCACGCCGCGTGCGATCCCGACCGCATCGCTTGCGGCAAGATGGCTGAATACGCTCAATTCAAGCACTACGGCTGCGAAATAGACTGTCAGGGTCACCAGGCGCACAATTCGGGAGACCCGTTCATCGCGGCCTTCTTTTTTTTCTGTGCGTTTCAATGCTCTCGCATGGTAAGCATGCTGGTCTCGGATCCATACATCCAGTACAGATTGCTTTGAGGCCTGACGCGGCGGAATCTCGGCCAGGACATCTTCAAGCCAGGGTATACCGATCCGAAGTGGCCAGGGCAGGAGTTCTCCCGCATCCCGTTTCGTACCAGACATTCTGAGAAAGCACTGTACGCGCAACGTTTCCGCCAGCACGCGGTACTGCAGGTATTTCTTGTGGCATCCGCTTTTCTTCGCCTGTCTGGCAAGCAGCTGCATGACCAGAAGCACAGCCCCGCAAAGCAGGATCATCACATACAGGTTGATCTCGGAGTACAGCAGAAAAAACGCTGTCAGGAGTGTTCCGACAAAAGCCATTATCCACAGCTGGCGGCGGTATCTTGCCGCGCACTGCAGGCTGATGGCATCCGCTGCACCGAACAGATCGTTTATCTTTTTAAGGTCCGGCATGCCGGGATCCGGTATGATCTGGTATACAGAGCCTTTATAAGCATTCAGCTCCTGCAGCACAGCGGCTTTCGTTTCCATCGTTCCCATTCTTCAGTCCTCGTCTGGCAGACTCATAAGTTCCATATAGGGCAGTTCCTTGTAACCATTCTTCTCATATGCGGAGATTGCACGAGCATTGCCTCGTTCCGCTTCCAAGCGCAGTACAGCCTGCGGCCATTGCTCACGCACATACTTTAGAAACGCACTGCCGATACCCTGTCCACGGAATTCCGGAAGCAGATAGAGATCTTCAACCCACACACAGGGAGCACCTGACTCAGTGGAAAAGCTGTGCGCCAGCATCGCATACCCGGCCATCTGTTCCCCCGATCGCAGCACATAGCCCGATGCATAAGGATTATCTGATACACATGCTTCGATATCATTGCGAAATATCTCTTCCGAACCATTGCTGAGCACGGCAGGCGAAGCATAGAATACACGCATCATATCCAGCACACAGCAGGCGCGTCTTTCGCCATCATGGGCAGGATACTGATTTTTGTTTCATTCACAAAATAGTCTCCATACCATACTTCTGCGGTACAAGCCCGCATTTCTGATAAAACCTCAGCGCGCTTTCGTTGAGCGCCCACACGTTAAGCGTCAGGTTATAGCATCCGATCTGCCTTGCATATTCCCGCACATACTCATACAATGCCCGGCCTATACCCTGCCCACGGCAATCTTCTTCCACGCACAGATCATCAATATACAGTGTGAGGATATCTGTCATGAGTGCGCTGCCCGGATGCTGAAGAATGCAGAAGGCATATCCCTGCACTATATCTTGAGCATCTGTGTATACAAAGACAGGCCGCTCCGTATCAGAGAATATACTGCGCAGCTCATCGGCATTATATTTTGTCGCCGGTCCATGGAACAGATCCGGACGGCCCAAATGATGCACCATGTTCACCTGACGAAGCAGTGCAAGCACACGGGGTATATCCCTTTCTTCCGCATGTCTGATCATCTTGCAACTCCTTACTCCATCATCAAGCCGCGAATCGACATTCTGATGCGGCTGACAACACCATTGGTAAACGTATACAGCAGGGTCGTCGTTGCGTCGTCTTCACGCCAATAGACATACTCCAGCCGTGCAGCGGTCGCGCTTTCCTGATAATACCGTCCATAGCCGACTGCAACATCATAATAGAGGCTGCGGTCACCCTTTGCATTCGCCACTTGGCCTACATCACGGAATACGGAGATAATCTCCTCTGGTTTCATTCCGACCTTGGTATTACGCGGGCCGGTCATGGACGCGTAATTGGTGCTGACAGCATACAGCGTCTTACCAACATCACTGAATAGCGCTTCGCCCCAATCATACACCACACGCAGCGTTTTTCCTGAATAGGTCTCAGGTGTATCAATGTACTCTTCGCGTCCGGGGCCGTACAGACGCTTGAAGTCCTCATATGTGGACTTACCCAGTGTGAATGATTTGAACTGGTCGTCGGTATCACGGAAATATGTCGGCGTTACACGTCCGCTGATGGTATAAGTGCCCACATACTCGTTGCTGATCTTGCCATACTGGTTCACAGCCACTGCACGGACGGTGTACTTGCCAAGTGTCAGGCGGAAGCCTTCGTCAGACTTCAAATCATAGATAGGCGAATCGCTGTTCGGCGTCGTCCCGTCGATAGTATAGTAAATGGTCAGTTCCTGATCTGGTGTATCCGCATCCTCGTTTGGCATATAGAAGCGCACACGGATAGGTTTGTCATACACGCCGGTCAGAATGCGAGAACGCGGTGCGCTGGGAGTAGGATACCAGATTGTATAGCGCAGTGTGACCTCGTCACTAAGCAGTTCGGAAGAAACGCACACGGCACGAATCTCATGCGTACCCTCGCCAAGCGGAATCGGTGTCGTATACAAAATACCATTCTCAGGGAGCTCGCCCTCAGCATCATCCAGCAGATAGTACACATCATAATCCTGCGGCGACGACAGAGCGACAGAGCGTTCGAGCATATATCGCCCTGTACTGGGATCAGAGACTGGTGCAAGCGGCACACGCTGTTCGCGCTGAGACTTGAAGCTCAGCTCGTTTGTCTTCTCGTATGCTATACGCATCAGGTCAGTCGCTTCAAACAAGCGGTTCTGATCCAGCATCACGTCGATAAGGTAACGATATGCCAACGGATTTGCCGGATCGACCTGTTCAAACAGCTGCCGGTACACCTGCTCCGCATCATTCAGATTGCCAATCGCCTCATAAGCATCCGCCAGGCTGAGAAGATGATCGTATAGACCATTGATCTGTGGATATAGCGTATATGCCTGCAGATAAGTTGAGATTGCACGCGTCACCATACCCTCATCCAGTTCTTCATGGCCGATCTGCCACAGCGCTTCAGCTGCCGCTTCTTCTCCAATCAGGCCTATTACCTGTTCCTGACGTTCGGGTTTCTCCCGCGTCGCACGCAAAAGCAACAGATGCCCCTGCGGCAGACGGAAAGCGAGGACCAGCAGGCCGATCGCAATCAGCACTGCCACAACTGCAAGTATCGCAATCAGCAGCGCATGGTTAACACCACGCCGCTGTATGCCATGCAGCTTGGCGCCTTCAGACCTTCGGCGCTGCGGTGCCCGGATTGTCTCTGCTTCCAGCTTGCGCCGATCACCTGGACGTCCTGCGTCCTGTCTGTACTGCCCGTTTTCAGAAGCGGGCATATACGCAGGAGGCATTGCACGCATACGCCCCTGCCGTATGGTCATTGCCCCGTCCTTGCCACTGTATGGGCTCAGCGTTCCACCACAGACTGGGCAGATACGTGCGCCATTTTCCGCCTGCGTTCCGCAGTGCGAACAAATCATCATTGCAGATAGTCCCCGCCGCTTGGTTCTTCTTCTGCTCCATCCTGCTTGCGATCAGGCAATTGCAGGCGTGCCATTGCTTCGTATTCAGGATCTCGCTCATCAAAGGTGCGTTCTGGTGCATCACCGCCCAGTTGTTCGATTGCTGAACGCAGTTCGATATAATCCAGGTATCCCCGATCCTCATCCAACGCCAAGTCGATCAGTGTTTCCAAAGCTCGCTCATCACCCAGTCTGCCCAGGTATCCGGCCAACGTGGCTACGTTTGCCTCAGGCAAACGAATCAGACGCAGTAGCTCATTCAACACTTTCCCGTCTTCATCGTCATAATGAGACAGGACAGAGCACAGTGCTTCCTTGCCTGCATCATTTGCATCATCCAGGAAAGCGCGCATAGGTGCCACAGCTTCCTCTCCCATCTGGGTAAGACGTTCGCAAGCGGCGTCAGCCAGTTCATCGTCACGCTCGCGATGCAGCTGCCAGCTGATATACAGCTGCATAGGCAGTGTGCTTTCCATTTCACCCAACAGGGAGACCGCTGTCATGCGTGCTTCCTGCGGTGTGCGTTCCTTCTGCAGCAATGCATACAGCCGTTTTTCGGCTGCTTCTCCCAGTTCGGTAATGCGGTTGAGCAGCATGTCCGGGACCGGTACATTCTGCTTGTAATAATCTTCCATCCAATCGATCAGCAGCTTGGCATCATCCCACTGTCGGAAGTATTCACCAGGCTTGGCATGTGCGAGGAAATCGGCAGGCTCGTCCAGAAAGCGCTCATATACATCAGGAACAGCCGCTTCCATGACATCATAATTCTTGTATTCCTTAGCATGCTCGCGAAACCACTGTGTGGCATAACGCGCAAAAGCTTTATCGAAATCAATGCATTTCACCGTGCATTCTCCCTTCTGTTATTCAGCCGCCGTAATCCTCGCCGCACACAGCGCGGGCAGCTGCTCTCTTTTTGGATTTTCTCTGCTTCATCCGCTTCACCGGCACGGTAAAGCAGGTATGCGGACAGCACCGTATCCCATGCTCCACGCCCCTGCGCGCAGTGCCTGCGTATACTCTCAGGAAGTGCATACCAAGCTGCCGGTGTTTCCCGTACTACCAGATCCAGCGGAACACTGTCTTTCAGTTCCCGCAGCAAGTGACGAAGCAGGTCATGCAGATCTGCGTCATAAGGCGGCCGCTGCTGCTGGGGTAACAGCATCATATGTCCGTCAACACGTGCCAGGCATGGCAGTGGTGAACCAAGGGATGCGAGCGCACCGAGTATCATCCCCGTCTGTTGCGGAGGCAGATTTCCTCGCAGCAGTACAGAACGCAATCCATATGCATCCCCCATCTGCAGGAAAAGCGCCGCAGCCAGCGAGGTCATGCCCGGCAAAGGCATCTGCATCATAAGAAAAATCTCATCGCGCAGCCTCTGTGGATCTGACCCTTCAGTCCCCAGGCGTTGCAACACTTCCAGGCTCTGTTTGAATTGCTCGGCAGGATCCGGTTGATCTTCAGACGGCATGTTATGCAGCATCTGCACCATGGGATGATCAGGATCGATTGCTGCGGCACATTGCAGCAACTCTTCCGCGCGTTCTTTGTTTATTTCCGACACACGCAGTGTCATGGCCAGCAAAAGCATACAATCTGCCGAAGCAGGTGCTTTCTGCAATGCTTTTTCCAGCATTTCAACTGCGGTTTGCGCACCGCCTATAGCCAATGCATACTGGCAGAAAACAGGCATTTGCACCGGCTCAGTACAAAGCTCGGCTGCCAGTCGCAGCGTCGAGGCACAGGCATGCAGCATTTTCATCTGCCGCAGTGATGCTGCCAGCAGCAAGCGGGCCTCCATATTATCCGGCTCCATTGCAGCTGCATCTTGTGCATAGCGGAGTGCTGCTTCAGCATTGCCCGACTGCAATGAAAAGCGGCATAGCATCTGTGCTGTCATAGGTGTATGTCCGCGCCGCCAGGATCTGCGCAACAGTTTCTGACATGTCTGGGGATCGCCTCTTCTTTTCTCCGCCTGATAAAGCAGCGTTTCCGCACGCCGCATGCGCTTCTTTGGGCGTGATGAACGCGGCATATCCCATAATATATCACGCGCATGATCCGCCTGCTCACCGCAAGGAGAAATTCGCAAATACAGGTCCAGCAGGTCTGCCATTTCCTGGCGGTCGCCTGCCATCGAACGGGTTCGTGCCAGTCCATACAGGCTGTCCGTATCCTCAGCATCTGCCGCCAGGTTTTCCAGATATAAGCGTTCGCTTGCGGAAAAGCAATGCGCATCGGCATACACCTGAGCCAGTTCACGCCGCACACCGCTGCTCTCCTGTACCCGAAGTGCAGCGCGATAAAGACGGATCGCCTCAGGCAGATCACCGCTGCGCTGAGCCCGCTGTGCCTTGCCGCGCCAGAAGGCGGCCGTCATTTGCATAGGAATCACGTCTGGCACAACAGTATCCTCAATTCATTCCTTTGCCAATCAGCGCACGCAGGTCATTTTCATCAAAAACATGACGCGAATGGCAGAAATGGCATGTCATTTCTGCGCCATGGTCCTGTTCCAGCATTTCAATTAACTGGTCACGACCAACGGCACGCAGCATTTGCAATGCCTTTTCACGGCTGCAGCCGCAGTAATAACGCAGTGGCTGACGGCCAAGCATAACAGGTGATAGGTCATGAAACCACCGTGCAGCCAGTTCATCCAGTGTATCTTCAAACAGGTCACGGCTGATACCCGAGAACAGCATTGCGCGCAGATCTAGTGTCTCCAGTGTCTCACGGCTGCATCCGGGCATTGCCTGCACCAGAACACCGCCTGCTGACAATACTATGCCATCTTTAACGATTGCACCCAGAGATACGATAGAGGGCGTCTGTTCACTTTGTGTATAATATGCCGCGAAATCCTCACCAAGTTCACCGGAAACCAGTGACGTCTTGCCGATATACGGCTGGCCGACACCGAAATCACGGATCACAGTCAGTTCGCCGTCCTTTCCAACAAGGCCGGCTACATCCGGCGCGCCGTCTGCACGCTGCGGCATCGCCGCATGCGGGTTCGTCATGGATATCTTCAGGTCGCCGCCGTTCGCAACGCATGTAATGCGCCCGGCAGGTCCGCCGCCGTCAACAACAGTAGTGATATGCGCCTGCTGTTCTTTCATCATGGCGCTGAGCATTGCTGTGCCTGTCAGCATACGCCCCATAGCCGCAATTGCGGTATCGGAGGCATTATGAATATCTCCCGCGCGTTGTGTGGTATGTGTGGTCCGCAGCAGCGCTACGCGCGCTTCTCCACCACATATGGTCATGCGCAGCAGGGCATCCTGTTCATCAAAAGCTTGATTCTGCATTATCGTTTACTCCTTGGGACGGATAGCCGTCCCATGCCAGCGAGAGGTTCCGGCAGCAGGTGCACGCATTGTACGGTCACCATAAAAGCGTATATGCACAAAGCCGGCATCTTCCAGGTATATTTTCAGTTCCTCCATAGTATGTGCACGCTGTGTCTGCTCTTCTTCCAGACGCAGATAGCGCCCATCCTGTTCGCGTACGAAAATAGATAAAGCCATCGAG
>JAEEGI010024227.1_pt1 | contig 11846 bp, 14 predicted proteins | sample 8958751 | NCBI WGS metagenome assembly JAEEGI01 (sample SAMN16246545, study PRJNA631951) | gut metagenome | biome: gut microbiome; feature: rumen; material: KS-attached | host: Bos | place: Iran: Karaj | collected 2018-10 | reverse complement strand
TTTTTCGTTAAAAGAATACCAACAGCAGCTATAGCACCAATAGTAACAGTAGCTATAAGAGCAATACCACCAATATTATTAGAGCCTTGCACCTGTTCTGGGACCGGGGTTGGTACGTCATATAAAGCAACCATTGGTATAGGGCTAATCATGTTATACAATTGTCTCATAAAACCACCTCATAGTTATTTTATAATTAAGTCATAATTAAAACAAGACTTGCCAAATTACTTTAGCATTTTCTTCAAAAATTGTCCTGTATATGAGTCCTTACATTTTACAATTTGCTCTGGTGTTCCTGTGGCTATAATTGTTCCTCCATTATCTCCGCCTTCAGGTCCTAAGTCTATAATATGGTCAGCGACTTTAATAACATCAAGATTATGCTCAATAATAATCATGCTATTTCCGCCGTCAACTAACCTATTTAAAATTTCGATTAGCTTATGAACATCTGCCATGTGAAGTCCTGTTGTAGGCTCGTCCAGAATGTACATCGTTTTGCCTGTAGATTTTTTAGCAAGTTCTGTTGCAAGTTTAACTCTTTGCGCCTCACCACCAGATAATGTTGTAGAACTTTGACCAAGCTTAATATACCCAAGTCCAACATCATATAAAGTCTGAAGTTTTGACTTAATCTTAGGAACGTTTTTGAAGAACTCTAGTGCCTCTTCAACACTCATCTCTAAAACATCTGCAATAGATTTTCCTTTATATTTTACTTCTAGAGTTTCTCTATTATATCTTTTGCCTTTACATACATCGCAAGGAACGTATACATCTGACAAAAAGTGCATTTCGATTTTTATTATTCCATCACCTTGGCAGGTTTCGCATCTGCCACCAGGAACGTTAAAGCTAAATCTACCTTTGCTGTATCCTCTCATTTTGGCGTCTTGAGTTTCAACAAACAAATCTCTAATTAAGTCAAACACTCCTGTGTATGTTGCTGGATTTGAACGTGGCGTTCTTCCTATTGGAGATTGATCTATATCTATTACTTTATCTAAGTTTTCTATTCCTTTAATCTTCTTAACCTTTCCCGGCCTATCTGAAGACTTGTTTAGTTTTTGTGCCAAATACTTGCATAGTACTTCATTTATCAAGCTAGATTTTCCAGAGCCCGAAACACCTGTAACTACTGTAAGAAGTCCTAGTGGAATTTCTACGTCAACATTTTTAAGGTTGTTTTGTTCAGCACCAATTATTTCTAAGAACTTTCCATTGCCTTTTCTTCTTTTTGAAGGAACTTCAATTTTTAGCTTTCCGCTTAGATATTGTCCAGTAATAGATTCCGGAACTTTCTTGATTTCTTCGGCTGTTCCTTCTGCTATAACATATCCTCCATGTATTCCTGCGCCAGGGCCTATATCTATAATATGGTCCGCTGCATACATTGTATCTTCATCATGCTCTACAACAATTAGTGTATTTCCTAAATCTCTTAACTTCTTTAGCGATGCAAGTAGCTTTTCATTGTCTCTTTGATGAAGTCCAATACTTGGTTCATCCAAAATATACAATACTCCCATAAGTCCTGAACCAATCTGAGTTGCAAGTCTAATTCTTTGAGCCTCTCCTCCAGATAGAGTTCCTGCATTTCTAGAAAGTGTTAAGTATTCAAGCCCAACATCTTTTAAAAATCCAAGACGTGCTTTAAGCTCTTTGAATATTTGCTTACAAATAATTTCATCTTTTTCAGATAGTTTTACACTATTTACAAAATCTAATAGTTTTGTAATAGACATATTTGTAAGTTCATAAATATTTTTGCCATTTATAGTGACAGCAAGTGCTTCTTTTGAAAGCCTTGCGCCATTACACTCAGGGCAATCAGCAGAAGACATATAGTACTCATAGAATTCTCTCATTCCATTAGAAGATGTCTCTCTATATCTTCTTTCTAGAGTATTAATAACGCCTTCAAACGGAGCATCAAAAGTTCTTTTGCCAGTAGAACTTTCATACACAAAATGAATTTTTTCGTCTCCTGTTCCATACAAGATTACATCTTTAAAGTCCTCTGGCAAATCCTCATAAGGAACACTTATATCTATGTCAAAATGCTCTGCAAGTGACTTTAAATACATAAGTCCCATTGAGCCTTCTTTGTCTTTGCTCCATCCCATACCATGAATTGCACCATCTAAAAGTGAAACTGATTTGTCTGGTATAACCCTATCAGGGTCCATCTTCATAAGGTTTCCTATTCCACTACAAACTGGGCACGCTCCAAAAGGATTGTTAAAAGAGAACATTCGAGGCGTTAGCTCATCAATTGAAATATTACACTCTGGGCAAGCATAGTTTTGAGAAAATAGCAATTCTGCATGATTTGCTTCTTCCTTCTTTGCCTTTTTCTCTGATTTTATGCTTAGGTTTGCGATATTTGTGCCATACTCTAAATCTCTATTTTTAAATGCTTCTGGAATAATATATTTTCCATTATCATCAGTGCCAAATATAACATCTACCAAAACTAGCTTATTAGCATATTTAAGTGCTGTTTCAAGAGAATCATTAAGTCTGTTTTTAATATCGTCTTTTATAATTAATCTATCTACAACTATTTCAATATTATGCTTTTTCTTTTTATCTAACGTTATCTCGTCTTCGCCTAATTCATATATATTTCCGTCTACTCTAGCTCTAACAAATCCATCTTTTTTTGCATCTTCTAGAAGCTTAGAATACTCGCCCTTTTTACCTCTAATTACTGGTGCCAAAATTTGAATCCTAGTTCCATTTCCAAGCGATAAAACACTATCTACAATTTGGTCAATAGATTGTTGTTTAATCTCTCTTCCACAATTAGGACAATGTGGTACTCCTACTCTTGCAAACATTAGTCTTAAATAGTCATATATTTCTGTAACAGTACCAACAGTAGAACGTGGATTTTTTGAAGTTGTCTTTTGAGCTATAGAGATTGCTGGAGACAAACCTGTTATATACTCAACATCTGGTTTCTCCATAATTCCTAAGAATTGCCTTGCATATGCACTTAAGCTTTCAACATATCTTCTTTGTCCTTCGGCATAAATTGTATCAAATGCTAAACTTGACTTTCCTGAACCCGATAATCCTGTAACAACGACTAGCTTGTTTCTAGGTATTTTCAAGTCTATGTTTTTTAGATTATTAACTTTTGCTCCCTTTATTTCGATATACTCGTTCATTGTTTTCCCCTTATATATTATTTGTTGCTTCCTGGCCTTCAAAACCTCATAATCAAATAGATATTTTATCACGAAAATGTGTTTGCTTCAAGCCGTATTTTGGAGTTTCGGCACTCATTCGTAGCGGCGAGCAGAGGCAGTTCATTTCGTAGCGGCGCTACTCACGTGCGCCATACACTATGAATAAACAATCTATACTGGCATCTCTTGCCCCAGGCAAAGCCAAAAACAGTGCGAGGGTATAAATGTTATAGAATGAAAAAGTGTAAGAGTTTGATGGAGCTTGTGGAAGGAAATTTTGCAAGGCAAAATTTCCAACTACGAATCGGGCGACCACTTTTTTATTATATAACATTTATACCTAAGCGATGTTTTTGGCCTTAGCATGGAAGCTTCAACAGTTCGTAGCTGCGAGCATTGCTCGCCATGGACAGCGTTGCTGTCCGCTACAAATGGAGACATTGCCTATGGCGCACTCTAGTGCGCCGCTACGAAGAATGAGGGGGCGCAGTCCAAAAAAATATGCTAAAGCAATTGACCAATTTATGTTAACGTGGTAAAATTTCTATGCAAAATTCATTTAAGGAGGTATCCCGTGTATGGCTAACTACAAGTACGCGGTAAAAGGCAAAAGTGGTGGCGGTTCTCGTTACAACTATGACGTAAGCGCCTCGGGCGGTGGAATTTTTGACCCGTACATCTACCCCAATGGAACTCTTAAGAACAAGCTCAATATTACCGACTATGAAGAGCTTCGGGATGTGGAGTACAAGCGTCTGAAAGACAAAGTCATTTCGACCGAATTTGTGCACTCCCGGCGGCTCGATCCCGATCTGCTTCGTGCAATCCACAAGTACATCTTCGGCGAACTGTTCGACTGGGCTGGCGACTACAGAATCATCACTCTTTTCAAGGCAGAGGAATTCTTTATTCCTGGGCTTTCTATCAACTATGCTCTCCCCACCGAAATTGACATGAAACTCCGTAAGGAAATCTATATGCTCAATAGCATCAGGTGGTCTGAGCTTTCTTGTGATGATATCGCAGTAGAGCTTGCAACACGGATGGCTCGTATCTGGAAGATTCATCCTTTCCGGGATGGAAATACCAGAGCACTCCTCGGTTTCCTGAAGGTTTTCGCCTCGGAACATGAATTCATCATGGACATGGCTGTCTTTACCAGGCTTCTTTCTCGTCCCAAGAAAAACGGCAAGGTTATTGGTTACTCCGTCCGCGACATGTTCGTGGCGGCATGCCTGGATGAAAAACCCGAGCCGGAGCATCTCATTAAGCTTTTCCGGAGAGCTATGCATCTCGAGTAAACCCAAAAAAGAATTCTCAAGCAATGCTTGAGAATTCTTTTTGTATATAAGATATTATCTCTTACTGAATTGTGGTGCTTTACGAGCTTTCTTAAGACCTGGCTTCTTTCTCTCCTTCATACGAGGATCTCTTGTCATAAATCCAGCAGCTTTTAAAGCTGGTTTAAATTCTGGGTTAGCCTTAACTAATGCTCTAGATAGTCCATGACGAATAGCTCCTGCTTGTCCAGAAAAACCACCGCCTACTACTTTAACGATTAAATCATACTTTCCTTCTGTTCCTGTAACTACAAGAGGTTGTTTGATTATAATCTTAGCTACATCTGTAGGCATATATTCATCAAGTGACATTTTATTGATTTCGATATTTCCTTTACCAGGTACGATTCTAACTCTAGCAACAGCGTTCTTTCTTCTACCTGTGCCATAGAAAACATTTGATTCTTTTTTAGCCATCTAACTTTCCTCCTTAAAACTCGTATACTTCTGGTTTTTGAGCTTGTTGTTCGTGCTCGTTTCCAGCATATACTCTTAATTTCTTAAGCATATCTCTTCCTAAGCTGTTCTTTGGAAGCATTCCTCTAACTGCATGCATCAAAATGTCTTCTGACTTCATATCTTTAGCCATTGTATACTTCATGTTACCAATGTAACCTGTGAAGTTTGTATAAAGCTTATCTGTTGCTTTCTTTCCTGTAAGAATCATTTTATCTGTGTTAATTACTATAACAAAATCTCCCATATCCATATGTGTTGAATATGTAGGTTTATGTTTTCCTTTTAATAGTTTGGCAACTTCTTGAGCTAGACGACCAACTACTTTGCCATCAGCATCAATAACATACCATTTTCTTTCAATTTCGCTAGCCTTTGGGCTAAATGTAGTATTATTCATGGTAATACTAGTACCTCCATTCAAATAAAAATTAACCATATTATTATCACATAGAAGTAAGCCTTCCGGGTTAGCCTACCTTTTCCCATGCGGAGATTATTTTAACTTAAAAATCCGCTCTTGTCAATTATTTAGAAGAATTTTCGTAAACATTCGTATGCAATGACTATAACCCAATAAAAAAGGAAAAGCTCTGCTTTTCCCCTTTAAATTCTATATTCAAAATTAAAGATCCCAAATATGTGAAAACAAAAGTCCAAACGCAATGCCAACTATTACTCCCACAAGGACTTCAACCGGTGAATGGCCTAAAAGTTCAACTAACTTTTCTTGAATATTGATGTTCTGACCGTCACTTTCAATAATCTTATTAAGCACTCTAGCTTGCTTTCCAGCTGCTCTCCTTACTCCAGCTGCATCATACATAACTATAAAGCAAAAAACAGCCGAAAGTGCAAATAGCGGTGTTCCAAAGCCTTCTGATACGCCTATAGAAGTGGCAAGTGATGTAACGCAAGCTGTATGTGAGCTTGGCATACCCCCAGCCCCCATGATCCTCTTAAAGTCCATTTTTTTGTTCTTTAAGCACTCTCGTATAAGCTTAAATAGCTGAATTATAAACCATGTCGCAATAGGAATCCAAAGCCATTTATTTGTTAAAAAATCTTTCATTTTGTGTCCCCCTAAAATACTACCTATACCTTAAATTCCTCTTCCTTCATATTGCCTTCACCATCTTTAAGCAAGATTGTTATACTTTTTTCAGCCTTTTCAAGTAATTCGTTGCAATGTGTAGAAAGCTCCATGCCTTCTTTATATTTGTTTACTAGTTCTTCAAGCTTTAAATCTCCATTTTCAAGTTCTTCTACTATTTTTTCAAGCTTTTCCATAGAGTCTTCAAAACTTAGCTTTTCGTCTTTCTTCATAATACTTTTGCCTCCACATCACCATCATGCATGGTAATCTTTATTTTGTCATCTTTTTTCAATGTTTTTTTTGATTTTACAATATTGTCGTTTTCATCTAGCACCATGCTGTATCCTCTAGATAGAATTTTAAGAGGACTTAGCCCATCTAGTGTTGCAATTTTTTCAACCAATTTAATCTTTTTGTTTTTGATGCCAAGCTTTACATTGTTTTCTATATGCTTGTTTAATCCTTCTAGCCTTAAAATCCTTGTCTCTAGCATGCTTAAAGGATTTGAAAAAGGTTTTGATTGCATTAAACTGTCTAATTTCACTCTAAAATTTGAAGTTTCTTTAACAAGTGCCGTTTTCAATCTTCGCTTAAAATTTTCTATCTTCCACAAAACTTCATCTAATTCTGGAACAGCAAGTTCGCCTGCAGCGGAAGGAGTTGGTGCTCGTAAGTCTGCTACAAAATCTGCTATAGTAAAGTCCGTTTCATGACCTACAGCAGAAATAACTGGAAGCTCTGACTCATAAATTGCATATGCAGTTTTTTCTTCGTTAAACGGCCATAAGTCCTCTAGTGAACCTCCACCCCTAGCCACGATAATAACATCAACATTTTTTTCTTTATTAAAATATTTAATACCTTCACATATTGTGTCTGCTGCTCCACTTCCCTGAACTTGTGCAGGGAAAAGCTTAATATTTACCTTAGGAAACCTTCTCGTTGTAACATTGATAATATCTTTTATAACTGAACCTGTTGAAGAAGTCACAACTCCAATCGACTTTGGCAAAAGAGGAATTGGTTTTTTATTCTCTTCATCGAAGAGTCCTTTTTTAGCAAGTTCCTCTTTTAACTTCTCAAATTCCTTATATAGATTTCCTAAACCATCCTGACTAATTGCTTTAACATAAATTTGGTATACTCCATCTCGTTCATATACGCCACAAGTTCCAAGTATTACTACTTGCATTCCATCTTCTGGTTCAAAATCAAGTGTACTTGTGTAAGATTTAAACATGACACACTTTACAGCAGCGTCTTTGTCTTTAAGAGTAAAATAAAGGTGCCCTGTATAATGTCTTTTATAATTTGAAATCTCACCTTTTACATATACATTGTTTAAGAAATCATCTCTGTCCAACAAGTCTTTCACATACAAGTTTAATTCTTTTACCGAAATCGGCTTCGCTTTAGCGTTTCCAGCTTCATCTATGTCAAATGATAATTGTTCCAAAATAACGTTCTCCTGATTTCTATTTTTCTTTAATGATTTCTGCTAATACTCCATTTACAAATGAAGGCGAAGAATCATCTGAATATGATTTTGCTATCTCTACAGCTTCATTTATTGAAACTTTAGTAGGGATATCGTCTTTGTAAAGAATCTCATAAATAGCAAGTCTCAAAATAGCAAGATCTGCTTTACTAATTCTTTCAAAGCTCCAGTCTTTAAGGTGTAGCTTAATCTTCTCATCTATTGTTGCAAGATTTTCCTTAACTCCTGAAAGAACGGCCAATATATACTTTTCATCTTCTTCGTCTAAATCTAATTTATCCTCTTGTAATTCCATAAACTTTGCAAATATATCACTTGCCTCTTCATCTTGAAATGCCATTTCAAATATCATTTTGAAGGCATTTTCTCTTGCAACTTTCCTACTCATAGCTTAGAAGTCTACTCCTTTCTAAAACCTGTCTATCCAATTCTTTAGTTTTTCTTTAACAGAATCTTTGTTCATTTGAACATATCTTCCAAACCAACCAAGTGCAAAGCAAAGAACGATGCACTCACAAAGATAAACTGCTTGGCAAACTATTATAATAATTGCTACTAGTACGCCTATTATTATTCCTAGGTATTTGTCTAAAAACTCTTTAAAAGTCATATATATACCTCCTTGAAATCCTATTACTAATTTTCCTCATTTTGAGGTTCAGCAGCTTCTAAAACTTCTCCTGCAACTTGCTCTACAGGTTGTTCTTCTACTGCAACTGCCTCTTTAACTTCTTCTACTTTTGGCTCGGCAGCTTTTACTTCTTCTACAGCAGGAGCAACTTCTTCAGCCTTCTTTTCAGGCTCTGGCTTTTTACCTGCATAAACATTCTTAACTCTAATGTTAACGTCTTGAACAGTAACGCCAACTGTAGATTTGATAATATCTTTTACACTATACTGAATTGCTTCTGTAAGTTCATTAATGTTTGAATTAACATATACTTGAATAACTTCGTATATAACAATTCCCATTCTCTTTTTAATCATTCTAGCTTGAACATCTTTTACATTGTCAAAAGACAAAGTAGCTGTTTTAGCAGTATTAACGATTGTTTCTTGAGCAATTTGAACTTCACCATTTTTATGTTTAACAACTATTGGCTTTTTATCATTAATTTTGAACAATGATAAAAACACTGTTGTCTTAAGTGAACATAGAAGCAATACAATACCTGTAATTGTGACAGGATTAAAAATTCCTGATTTAAGAATTTCTTGATTAAACACATATTGATTAAGCAGCCCTTGGCACATTTGTGGTTCAATTGCCCCTATTCCAAGCATAATAAGAACAACTGCCAAAGCTAAGAACAAAAGTGAAAAAATGAATGAAATTAATCTATCTAGTAATCTCATAAGTAACATCTCCTTATTACAAAAATAATCATATCTCGAATCAATTCTATTGTAGTATTATCCTTTAATAGGTTCTTCATCATTAGTAGCCTCAGCTTGTGGAGCTTCTTCCTTTGGCGCTTCTTCCTTTGGCGCTTCTTCTTTAATAACCTCTTGCTTTTTCTTTGGCATGCTAATTCCTTGTACATGCACATTTACAGAAGAAACGCTAAGTCCAGTCATTGTCTCAACTCTAGTCTTAACTCTGTTTTGAACTTCCCAGCAAACGTCAGGAATTCTTGCACCATACTCTGTTGTAAGAGTAATGTCTATAATAACGTCTTTGTCTCCAGATTGAACTTTTACGCCCTTTGGTTTTCTTCCAAGAACTTCTCCAAGTCCACTAGCATTCATTGAAGCTACGCCATTAACCTCTTGTGCTGCAAGTCCTGCAATTGATGCAATAACATCTTCTGAAATGTTAATGCTTTTGTCATCGCCATTAATAATTACGTCTGTTTGACCATCAATCTCAACTATTTCATCTGTTGCTTCGTTTTCAGCTACATTAGTCGCAACTTCTTTTACTTCTTCAACTTCCTTCTTTTCATTTTCTTCCATCTCGACCACTCCTTTTTATTATTTTAAAATTGTTCCCTCTTTAATAGCATTTCCTCTAAGGAAATCCAAAGTATTCATCTTCTTACTGCCAGGTGCTTGAATTTCTGTAATGCTAATAGCACCATCTAAAGTCTTAATAATAAGTCCTTCTTTGCTGTTTGCCTTAACAATCGTTCCTGGCGCGCTTGCCAAATCAATGCTCTCTTGATTAGCCTCTTTCGCGTTCCAAACTTTGTAAACTTTTTCTTCATACTCTGTCCAAGCCACAGGTGCAGGATTAACCCCCCTAATAAGGTTGCAGATATCTCTTGATGTTTTGTTAAAATCTATTCTACATTGTTCTTTGAACACCATTGGTGCGATAGTAAAATCTCCAGTTTGTTGTTTAGCAGTAACTGTTCCCGCTTCAATTTCATCTAGCGTTTTAACAGCTAGCTTAGCACCCAAAGTTTTAAGCTTTTCATATAATGAGCCATATGTTTCATCTGGCTCTATAGATATTTCTTCTTTAAGATAAGTATCACCTGTGTCCATGCCTTTATCCAACTTCATCGTAGTAACACCTGTTGTAGCCTCACCACTAATTATTGCCCATTGAATAGGTGCTGCTCCCCTTAATTTTGGAAGAAGTGATGCGTGTACATTCATACAACCATACTTTGGAATATTTAAGATTGATTCTGGAAGAATTTTTCCATAAGCAACAACTACTATAATATCAGGATTTAAGTCCTTTATTCTTTGAATAAACTCCTCGTTCTTTTTAATCTTTTCTGGTTGCAAAACCTCTATATTGTTCTTAGTAGCAAACTCTTTTGTAGGAGTAGGCATTATCTTCATTCCTCTGCCACATGGCTTATCAGGCTGAGAAACAACAGCTAAAACCTTATGTTTTGAATTATATATCTCTTCCAAAGTTGAAAGTGCAAACTCTGGAGTCCCCATAAATACTATATTCAATTACTCACCGCTCCTCTTCTTGTAATTCGTCTTGGTCAAATATTTCAGTTGCTTTATCTACAAATAAAATACCATCTAAATGATCTATTTCGTGGCTTAAAACAACCGCAAGTAGGCCTTCTGCCTTTATCTTAACTTTTTTTCCGTTTTTGTCTAACGCTTCAACAGTAACCTTTTCTGGTCTTGTAACATCTCCTAATTTGCCAGGAACACTTAAGCAGCCTTCTCTACATACTTGAGAACCACTTTGCTTAACAATGACTGGATTAATTAGGAAAAATGGTCCTTGAGGATTTTCCTCTTCCATACTTAAATCAACTACTATTGCTCTTCTTAATACTCCAACTTGAGGTGCTGCAAGCCCTACGCCATCCTTTGTAACCTTTAATGTATCATATAAATCTTCTAATAATTGCCTTGCTTTATCGTCAACAGTTTCAAATGGTCTTGACTTTTTTCTAAGCAGATTATCCCCAATTTCTCTAATTTGTCTGACAGCCATTTGTTTCACCCCTTACATCATATTATTAGGATTTATGTCAAAACTTAATTTAGTGGTTTTAGACTTAATACCCATAAAGCTATCTATACAAAAATTCAATTTATCAATGTTATCCTTAGCGGACTCTGTTTTTGCAAGTATCCTCCACCTATAATTCTCATTTATTTTTGAGATTGGTGCAGGCATTGGATTATACGTTTCAAATTCACCTTTAAAAACCTCATATAATTTCTTGCAATCCTCTGCCACATCCTTTTCTTCTGTCCCTGAAATAACCGCTATAATTATATCGCAAAATGGCGGATAATTCAACTTTTCTCGAAGTTTTATTTCTTCACTATAAAACTTAAAATAGTCCTGTTCTTTAGCTGTCTGAATGCTAAATTCGTCCGGCATATAAGTCTGTATTATTGCTCTTCCCTTTTTGTCTCCTCGTCCAGACCTGCCACATACTTGTGTAAGGAGCTGGAACGTTCTTTCTTGTGCTCTATAGTCTCCAATATTAATTGAACTATCGGCAGCCAAAACTCCAACTAGTGTAACATTTTCGAAGTCATGACCTTTTGTAATCATTTGGGTGCCCAATAGGATGTCTATTTTTTCGTCTCTAAATTTGTTTAGTATTATCTCATGAGAGTTCTTCGTTTGAGTAGTATCTACATCCATTCTAAGCACCGAAGCTTCTGGGAAAATCTTATTTATCTGTGCCTCAATTTTTTGTGTCCCTGTTCCAAAATATCTAATGTTATTTCCGCCACAGCTTGGACAAATAGAAACATTTTTCTTTTCGGCACCGCAATAATGGCATAATAGCTTGTTTCTTGTAATATGATACGTC
>JAEEGI010024226.1_pt1 | contig 11846 bp, 6 predicted proteins | sample 8958751 | NCBI WGS metagenome assembly JAEEGI01 (sample SAMN16246545, study PRJNA631951) | gut metagenome | biome: gut microbiome; feature: rumen; material: KS-attached | host: Bos | place: Iran: Karaj | collected 2018-10 | reverse complement strand
CGCCTCGCGGCGGAGCGCTACTTTTCCGCGGTGACCGCCGCGATCCGCCGTGCCGACCCGAACCACATGGTCCTGGGATGCCGCTTCGCTGGCGGACCGAAAGGCGTTCATCCAATCGTGATGGAAGTCGCCGGCAAATACTGCGACATCGTCTCCTTCAACCACTATCCGTGGGCCGATCTCGACAAGGGAGTCGTTTTCGACTCCCGCTCCAACCAGACACCGGTCACGAATCTCTACCGACAGGCCCACGACCTCGCGAAGAAGCCGTTTTTCCTCACCGAGTGGAGCTTCCCGGCGCTAGACACGGGGCGCCCCTGCCTCCACGGCGCCGGCCAGCGTTTCCGCACCCAGGCGGAGCGTGTCCAGGCCTCAGAGCTATACCTGAAGACCCTGCTCTCTCTGCCGTTCTTCGCCGGACACTCCTTCTTCCGCTGGGTTGACCTACCGGCTCTCGGCATCCGCAAAAAGTTCCCGGAGGACAGCAACTACGGCCTCGTGAGCGAGGAGAATGTGCCATACGAAGGGCTCACGCGGATGTTCGCCCGACTACAGTCGGGCGAACATCCGCGAATGCAGAATGCAGAATGCAGAATGCAGAATGTGGGCACGAATACCGCACCGCACCTGTCAGAGCGCGAAAGATATTTTGCCGATGCGGCGCAGTCACTTGTCACTCGGCACTCGTCACTCGTCACTCCATCTTCCGTCGTTTTCGCTCGCGAAAACGACGGAAGATGGACCATGTCCAATGGACTTGTCCGCCTCTCCGGCCGAGTCGGCGGCCGATACATGGCCGATGAAGTCGCCTATTCCCGTGGCGATGGGGCGTCGTCCTCCGCCGTCGGCCGCTGGGGGGCGCTGCTTCAGGGCGAGAGTGATGACATCCCGTATTGGATTGACATCTCGCGCGTGACAGACGTTTCATTCACAAACGACACAGCCACAGGCATCGTCTCGGCTACAATTCGCGCCGAGGGCGTCGCGGGGGAGGCTGTAGCTGGCGGCGCCGCGCCAGCCGCGCTCCGTTTCGCCTTCACGCATAGGCTCTCGCTCGCTCCCGGAACAGCCGATATCCTGGCCGAAATCCTTTCGCTTGAAAACATCGGGGAAGTGCCTTTTACCGTCTCCGCTCTCTTCATGCGGCCATTCGCAATTGAACGGGAGCCTGGCGAGACGTTCTCCGTCCCCAATCTTTGGAAAGGCCCTGTCGAAGGCTACTGGCTGCTTTCCGACGGCTCGCGCTGGGGCGTCTCATCATACGATCAGGGAGTCCTCAAGGCCAGACTTTGGCGCAAGGACGGTCAAACGGCGCAGCACCCCGACGTGCGCTGCATGTCCGGCGGCCCGTTCACGCTTGCCCCCGGCAAGACATACGCGCCGCCCGTCCCGATGGGTGCCCGCATACTATTTCTCCTCAAGTGACAGCATCCCACACCGATGCGTTAAGCATGGTATAATCAATTACCTTTTCAAGGAGAACGACAATGGGAACAGAATGCGATTTTTCTAATGTGGCACATGATTCATGCGCGAGAATCGGAAACGTGCGTCTCAAGGGCTATGTCGGCGCGCGGCTCGACGCGATGATCGCCAACCATGTGGCGTCCACCGATCCCGACTACATCACCGCGCCGTTCATGGAGAAGACCGAGACCCGGCAGTGGTGGCAGACCGAGTTCTGGGGCAAGTGGATGCACGCCGCGGTGCCTTTCCTCGTCTATTCCGGCGACGCGGCGCTCCGCGACAAGATCGAACGCGGAATCGACCGCATCCTCGCCTCGCAGGAACCGTGCGGCTACATCGGCAACTACCCCGACGAACTCCGCTGCGGCGACGGCTGGGACGTCTGGGGCATGAAGTACACGATGATGGGGCTGATGCACTACTATGACTGGGCTGTGGCCCAAAAGTCAGTTGGAGAAATGAGTTCGAGTTCGAGAAAGGAGAGTCCCAATCTCCAACTCAATACTCCAACTCCAACTAAAGCCCTCGAGGCTGCGAAGCGCCTCTGCGACTACGTCATCGGGGAGATCGGGCCGAACGGCAGGCGCGGGCGCGAATTGTGGCAGACGGGCAACTGGAGCGGCTACGCCTCCTCCTCGATTCTGGAACCTGTCGTATGGCTTTACAAGCGCACGGGCGAGGAGAGGTACCTCGATTTCGCGACCTTCATAGTGAAAGGGATGTCCGAACCCGAAAGCGGACCGCGCCTGATAGATCTCGCGCTCAAGGGCGTCTCCGTCGCGGACCGCAACGGCTACGGCAACAAGGCGGAACTTGACGGCGGCTATGTTTGCAAGACGAACCGCTGGAAAGCCTACGAGATGATGAGCTGCTACCAGGGGCTTTTGGAATATTGTGAAATTGTGAAATTGTGCAAATATGGAAATAACCAATATCCAATTCCCCCGGCAGGAGACATATTGAAAGCCGCGGTTATGGCGGCGGAGGACATCGTCAAGGAGGAGATCAACCTCGCCGGCGGTTGCACCACGAGCGAGGCCTGGTTCCATGGCGCGCGCCTGCAGCACCTTCCGTACACGCGCCTTCAGGAGACTTGCGTCACGATTACCTGGATGCGTCTCTGCGAGAAACTCCTTTCGGTCACTGGCGACCCGAAGTGGGCGGACGAAATCGACCGCACCTTCTTCAACGCCTACCTCGCGGCACTCAAGGCCGACGGTTCGGAATTCGCCGGCTACACGCCGCTCACCGGCACCCGCTATCACGGACAGCATCACTGCTTCATGCACACCGACTGCTGCACCGCCAACGGTCCCCGCGGTTTCCTGACTTTCCTTCGCGCGCTGTTTACCGCCGAAGGCGACACCGCCACACTCAATTTCTACACGTCCGCCATCATTCGCGCCACTCTCGGCAACGGCAATGTCGCGATGTTCGACATGTATTCGCTCTATCCGCGCGGGAACACGGCGCGCCTGGTCTGCCACTCGACCGGCACTTTTGCCATTCGCCTTCGCATTCCTGGCTGGTGCAAGGCGGCCACGGTGTCCGTGAACGGCGAGAAGCAGGAAGTCTCCACCTCCGGCTACTTCATCGTCCGTCGCGAATGGGCGTTGGGCGACATCATCGAAATAGCTTTTGAAATGCCAGTCGTCGCGCATCTGCTCGAACACCATGCCGCGTTCACGCGCGGTCCGGTTCTGCTCGCCCGCGACAGCCGCTTCGCCGACGGCGACCTTGCCGAGCCGTTCCGCCCGAACGCCATCCAGGACGGCGCCGTCTGCCCGACCTTTGTCCCTGTCCGCGCGCCTTCGGACGACATCTGGATGGCCTTTACGGCAACGCTTCCCATCGGCGCCCACCACGCAAACCCCGAAGGCGCCCTGCCTTCGTCCGTGACCTTCTGCGACTACGCCTCGGCTGGCAACACATGGCGCCGCGAAGACTACTACCGCGCTTGGATTCCGATTGAATACGCCCCGTGGGAGCGCAATCCCAGCGCCAGAACATGAAGCGTGACTCACTACTATTGGCGCTTTGAGCAGGAGGAATAAGGCATGAGCAAGACAGTCAATCCGCTCCCGGATTTCACATGTGCGGAGGGGGACGTGCGCTATGTCGCCGCCAACGGCGACGACGGGAACGATGGCAAGTCTCCCGAAACGGCCTGGCGCAGCTTGTCGCGGCTGAACGCGGGGCTTCCCGCTGGCGGCACGGCACGTCTTCGCCGCGGGGATGCGTTCTACGGCACGCTGGAAGTGAAGGGGGGGATCGACCACGACCACCGCACGACAGTCACCTCGTTCGGGGAGGGGCCAAAGCCGGTCATCTCGTGCACCAAGAACCTGCTCGACGATCCGGGAATCTGGGATTTGAAGTATCCGAACTTCAACATTTGGTCTATGGACTTGACCAATCACGCGAACTACACGGGAGTGGACTCCGCCGACGCAAACCCCGGCTTCCTGCTCGTCGACGGGGCGGTGATGCCGTGGAAGCGCTTTTCAAGCGACGATGTCAATGGCCAATGGGATTTCGCCGGCGAGGGCGGGAGGCTCCATGTCTACAGCACGGACAATCCCGCCCTGCTTTCGCACGACATCCGTGTGGCCGTGCGGGAGCATGGCGTGAAGCTTCATTCGCACACCGTCGTGAGCGACCTTGCCGTGAGGGCGGTCGGAGCGCATGGAATGTTTGCCGGATGGGGCGGCACGCCGACGACTGACATCCGCATCTCGGACTGCGCCTTCGAGAACATAGGCGGTTCGGAGCTTGTGAACTTCAGCCCTGAAATCAGGGTCAGGTACGGCAATGGCGTCGAGTTCGGCTCCAATTGCGCGGACGCCGTCGTGGAACGCTGCGAGTTCAGAGGCGTCTATGACGTTGCCTTCACCATGCAGGGCTATCCCTCGGCAATTGGCTGGAAGAACATCTTCATGAGGGACTGTCTCGTCATGGACTGCTCGCAGGCGTTCGAGATCTGGTGCAAGAAGGCGCCCCCCGGGATGGGCTTCGAGAACTGCTCGTTCACGGGCAACCGCACGATAAACGTCGGCGGCGGATGGGGTGCGCTGACGAGGCCCAACAGGCAGTGCGCCACGCCGCTCCTCGTTTACTGTACCGAGACGGACACAATGGACATCGACGTTTCGGGCAACACATTCGAGAACGCGCCCCGGGGACTGATCTTCAGGAGCGGCGGCATAGACACTCTGCCGCCCGGCTACCGCATCCACGACAATACAGTCAGGTGACGCCCACGCCGTCGGCGGAAATTGAGTCCGTGAAGGGATCTCATCACCATCAATGTTGCGACGGGCGGGACTACTGGCGAAGTGTGGCGAGGTAGGACTCGTAGTTGCCGATGTCGGCCTGCGGGATGGCAAACTCGCGAAGGTCCGGCACGATACCCGTATGCTCGGCTTCGTAGAGCTTCCAGATGAGCTGGAGGCTCTTCAGCGAGGTTTCGCCGTCCGTGACAGGTTTTTTGCCGTTGAGCACGCAGTCGGCGAAATGGTCGATCTCGAAGTGCGTGAACTTGCCGCTCCCGCTGCCGCGCGGCTGTTCCCAGATGACCTGTCTCTTCGAAGCCTCATCCACGCCGGGTCGGTGGTTGGCGAGCTGGTCGTAGAGGAATATTTTCTCCGAGTCGAGAGTCGTGCTGTATTCGAGCATTCCCTTCTCGGTCTGGACCTGGATGTCCCAGCCGAGACGGGTTCCGCGCGCGCCCCAGGTCGCGCCATGGTAGGCGAGGGCCCCGTTCTCGAACTGCATGACAACGGCGCTCGTCCCCTCGCGGAGCATCCAGGGCGTTCCGGTGTTCGTGCCGAGGTGGAAGCCGCGGACGGGCGTGCCGAGGAAACGCAGGATGACGTCGATGTAGTGGCAGCCGTGGCTGAAGAACTGGCCTCCACCGAGGCGGCCATCGCAGTGCCAGCAGGTGTCGTCCTTCTTCGTGAGCTGCTCCGTCCAGACGGACATCTGCATTATGGCTCCGTATTCACCGGACTTGACCAAATCGTAGAGCTTGCGGACGCCCGGATAGTGCGGCACGGGATAGGCGCACATCAGGACGACGCCGGCGTCATGGCAGGTGGCGATGAGCTTGCGGCACTCCTCCTCGGTGTTGCAGAGCGGCTTCTCCATCAGCACATGCCGCCCGTTGCGGGCGAAGAACATCCCGCACTCAAAGTGCAGGTGGTGCGGGAGGGCGACGAGCACGGCGTCGACCTTGTCCGCCAGCTCGCGCCAGTCGGTTGTGACGAATACACCGCCGAGCGCCTCGGACATCTTCTCCGCGTTCTCGCGGACGACATCGCAGGCGGCGACGAATTCGACGCTCTTCACCTGGTCAACGCCCCTCATGTGCTGTCGCATCATGTTGCCGCAGCCAACAAGTCCCATTCTGATTTTGGCCATATCAAATCACCTCTATGCAATAAACATGTCACACCACTGCGCGAATCGCCGATTCGTCAGTTTCCAAAGTCATCATCTAAGTCCGGTGGCGTTGTGGATGCGGAGCCAGTCATTCGTGAGAATGGTGTCCATGCCCATGTCGAGAAGGTTCTTCGCCTCATTCGGATCGTCGCTCCAGAAGCAGTTGGCGTGAAGGCCTAGCTCGTGGGCCCTCGCCGCATCCTCCGGCGTGAAGTGCGGCTTGAAGAACTGCAGCCCGAAACAGCCGAGGTCGTGGGCGAGCTGGACGTGCTGTGCGCCGCTCTCGCAGCCGCTCCATCCCAGGACGCGCGGGATGTCTGGCGCGAGTGCGGCGAGGCGCTCTTGGAAGGACGCCCCGCTGACCATGAAGTAGACGTGGCGGCGGGCGTCATGGTCGTCGATGATGCGCAGAACCTCGTCTAGCGCCTCGACGCTCCACGGCTCGCCGATCTCGCCCTTGCCCTTGATGTGGATGTTCATCGCGCAGTGGCAGGCGAGGCGGTCCATGAGTTCGGAGAACGTCACGGGGCCGAGACCATGCCAGCGGTCGCCGGATTTCGCTCCGAAGTCGATTTGGCGGAGTTCGTCGAGCGTTTTGTCCGTGACCACCCCGCTGCCGTTCGAGACGCGCTCCAGCGTACAGTCATGGATGGCGATGGCGACGCCGTCGCGCGACGGCCAGAGGTCGAATTCGATTTCAGCGGCCCCCATGGCGACGGCCGCGCCAAGCGAAGGCATGCTGTTCTCAGGAAGCGTGGCGTTGTGGATGCCGCGGTGGGCGCAGAGGCGCTTTTGGGGGAGTTCCGCGAAGAACGGGGCAATCGCGCTGCCGCCCGGACGGTACTTGCAGGGACGCCGCCCGCGCTCCACGTATTCCGGGTGCGTTGAGACGACGTTGCCGACGTAGCCGGCTTTCTTGAGGAACTTCTTGTGCGGGTCGAACTCCACGTCGAAGTGGCCGACCTCGTTCGTGAAGGCGCCGAGAACCGTGCCGTCCGGCGCGATCGCGCACGAGCAGCCGCCGGTCAGGGAGTCTTCGCCCATTGAGACCGAGGCGCGCAGCAGATAGGCCCCGGTCACGTAGGCGCAGTTGCGGTTCTGGAAGGAGAGCGCCTCGTGCATGTCGGTGCGCTGGCGGGAGCAGCCGATGATCACGTCGGGCTTGACGCGTGCCAGCGCGGCCCACTGCTCGACGAAGTAGAAGTCGTAGCAGGTGAGGAAGGCGTAGCGGACGCCGGCGATTTCAAGGACTTTCGGCGCGTTGAATTCGCGCGTGTAGGAATCGTCGAGCTTCCTGTGCTCGCCCGGTGTCAGGTTCTGCTTGTCGTAGCGTCCGGCGAGGGATCCGTCCGGCGCGTACGCAAATGTGCTGTTGCGAGGTCCGGTCGGCGATTCGTAGCGGGCGTTGACGAAGACGGCGGCATGGCACCTTCTCGCCGTCTCGCTCGCCTTCGCCAACACCTTCTCATTCTGCATTCTGCATTCTGCATTCTGCATTCCTCCAGCGCCGATAGGCGCAGGGTCATGGCAGCCTTCCGGAAGGACGACGATGTCGAGCGACGGATCGCAGGCATCGAGTTCCGAGACGATCCAGTCGAAGTTCTTTTGGAGATCGGCCGCCGTCGGGCCGAAGCGGTATTGGATGATGCGTGCTTTCATGATCAAGCTCCAAGCAAAACCCCGGCCACGTTCGTGGCCGGGGTTAAAGCGTCCTACTCTTCAGGAATGACCGCCCTTACGCGGAAGAAGCGCTGCGGTGCGGCTCCGGTCGGTTGCGTCGCCTGCGTCCAGACGTTGGTGCCGTGGTCCTGGAGAATCTGGCCATAGCCGGTCGCTGGCGACCAGGTGTCGTTGACGAGATCCTCGACCTCATCCACAAAGTAATGGCTGGCGTCGGCTTCGCCGTTGAAGTACAGCCTGAATCTGCCTTCTTCGTCGAAGTCCGTGGCGAGGATTCGCAGGAAGTCCAGGGCGTCCCACGGGTCGGTTCCGGCCGCATATTCGTCGCGGGCGGTATGCGTGTCGCCGTCCATGTCGTGGGCCGGGTCCCAGGCGAGTCCCTGGTCGTTAAACCAGGAGTAGGGGACGCCATTGGTGGAGGTCCCGGCGCTTGTGTCGAATTCGAAGTCGCCGGCGGCGTCATAGAGCGCAACGTCGTCGACGGCGCCAAAGCCGATCAAGGCCAGCTGTGCCACCTTGCCAGCGGCGCCGTTGTCAAGGGTGCGGTACCATGCGCCAGGCGAAACGGGATTCGCCGGGGACTGGACGCCGGCGTCCGTCACACACGGCTCGCCGTTGAGGCGCACCTGGCACCAGGCCGTGCCGGTGGGGCCGTTGACGTAGTCGAAGAGAAGGCTTGCGCGCACCCAGTCGTTGTTCGCGAAGACGCGCGACGAAAGCGGTGTGCGCAGACGCGTGCTGCCGTTCGCCGACTTGTGCTGCAGCGTGGCGCGGCCGTCTTCGGCGAAGAAGACGGCGACTTGGCCTTCGGCGTCCTCCACTGGCGAGTCGGTGGTCTCGCGCGTTACGCGCAACATGACGTCGACCATCGCACCGACACCGGGGACGGTCGCGTAGGAGCGGACCGCCTCGCCATCGACGACGAGGACCTGGGAGTGCGTTTCGTCTTGGAGCGGGTAGCCGGGGGGAAGCGCCGGGGTGTAGGATTCCGCCGTGACAACGCCGTCGCCGCTCCAACCTGGAAGCTCGGGGGCTTCAGTTCCGACGACGATGCGCTCGAACGAATCGGCGCCGAGCATCGGCAAGCCTGTATTCGTCGTCGTCGACCAACGAAGGGTGTCGTCAGCCGTGATCGAGAACGTCGCGACCGAGCCTTGGCCGGAAGAATGGTTGGAGGTGGTCCAGGTCGGATGGACGCGGAGGCTGGCTTCGTAGGGGCTTCCCCCACCGGGGAGGGTGACCGAAACCGCCGATTCGTTGAGGTAGCGGTACGGTCCGCCAATCGGTTCGGAATTCGCATCGCCCTCGACGTAGAGCGTCCGCATGTTTAGACCGGAGAGCTGAAGGGTGATGACGCCCTCCTCCGCGTAACTGCCGGCGTCCGAGATGAGGACGAGGACGCAGGAACCGTCATCCAGCCGTGGGCCGAGGCAAATGCCCTCGTAGTTGGGCATGTTGTTGGCATGCGTGTACTCCCACAGCAAGGTTTTCGTTGTTGCCGTGTAGGAGGCGTTCTTCAGTGCGGTGATGGAGGAAACGTCTGTCGCGCCGCTGAAGTTTACCTGGTAGACTCGGATGTTGAAATCGGGGAAAAGACCGCCCTGGTAGCAGCGCCGTTCAAGCGTGAGCAATGTTCCGTCGGGAAGGGCGCAAAGGCCCGCCACGCCGCTGCGGGTGTTGGAGTCCTTGGCCGTGCCAATCGGCTGCGTCACGTATGCCCATTCCCCGTTCGGCGTCCAGTTGTCGCGGACGGAACTGCGGGTGAACCGCGTGAGGCGAATGACGGAACCGACGCTGTTGGTCGCAAGTGGCCCGTCGACTTTCAGCGCCTCCTCGTTGGCCGTCCACATCGTATATCCGTCACCGGAGATGGTGAGCGCCTCAAGGCTGTAGTTGCCGACGTACTGCTTCTGGATGGCGGGGACGGGGGCGGAGCGGAGAAGCGTTCCCGTACTCGGGTCGTACTCGCGAATGAGCGCGCTCGTCTCCTGCGAAATCCACACATTGCCGGAGGCGGGGTCGAACGCGCAGCCCTCAGTGTCATTGCCGCCGGATATCGCAACACCCGTGCCAATTGAGATGCCGGACGAGGCAAGCTTACCGTCGGAGCGGCTGATATTGAGGGTGAGGGGATAGAGTTTGTTGTCGTTGTCGTCGACGGCGTAGAAGAGATTCCCGCCGGCGTATGTGATGCCGCTGATCTGTTCGGCCCCTGAGGGGCGTGTCACTTGCGATACCTTGGTGACTGTGAGCGCGTTGGCGGCGGCAGGGATGAATAAGGCTGCGGCCAGTAGTGCAATGCTTGTGTTGGTCTTGTTCATGCGTGGGGCTCCTTAAAGATTAAGGTAGTATAGCACAACTGCGGGTTAAGAGGAAAATGAAAAAATCATTTGATGGTTTCCAGTAGTGACGCAGTGTATGTAAACGAGAAAAAGGCCACGCCCTGTGACGTGACCTTTTTCACCACCAACACAACGTGCGGGAAAATGGTGGGAGATACTGGACTCGGACCAGTGACCTTCTGCATGTCAAGCAGACGCTCTAACCAAGCTGAGCTAATCCCCCGAATTGAATATAAAAATAATAGCACTCCCTGCGAGGTCTGTCAATTGTTTTTTCGGGTAAAGCGGTTTTGAAACCCTTTTACCCGAAAAGAACCTCGCTAAATGTTGGATGGGGCGGCGTGGCGTTGCCGCAGATCTCGACGGAAGCCTGCGCTATGAGTTCGGAGGCTCGCGGTCCCGCGATTTCCACGCCGACGAGGCGTCCGCTGTCTTTATCGTACACCCTCTTGACGAAGCCGCGTCCCTCGCCTTCGGCAAGAGCGCGACCGTTCCAGGCAAAGTAACCTTTGGCGGTGCGAACGGCAATGCCGGACCTTGCCGCCATCGTCTCCGTAAGCCCCGCGACAGCGATCTCCGGGTTTGTGAAGACGCATGAAGGGATGAACTCGCCGCACGAAGCCTTAAGGCCGGCAATGGTTTCCGCCGCGACGACTCCCTGCATTGTCGCCCAATTGGCGAGACGCGGGCTACCGCACGTCACGTCGCCGACGGCGAAGATGTTCGCCGTGGAGGTCCGGCACTGCGCGTCGACTGGTATGCCTGCGTTGTCCGCGACGATGCCGGCGGCCTCCAGACCGAGTCCTTCGATGCGGGGGCGGCGTCCCGTCGCGACGAGCATGATGTCGCCGTAGACCTCGGTCTCGCCGACACAGCCGTACACACCGTCGGCGTCGGCTTCGACATCGCCGAGCGTAGCCCCGGTCAGCACTTTCACGCCAAGGGAGGCGAAGGATTCGAGAAGAAGCGAGCGTGCGTCGTCGTCGATGTCCGGCAGGATGGAATCGGCCTGTTCGACGAGCGTCACCGCCGAACCGAATTGAGCGGCGAGAGTCGCGAATTCGCATCCAATTGCGCCCCCGCCAATGACTATGAGGCTTGCAGGAAGGGAATCAAGCGCAAGAAAACCGGCGGAATCGACGATCCGCGGAGATTCGGGCAAAAACGGGGGGCGCGTGGCCGAACTTCCCGTGGCGATAATGGCGTTGGCGAAAGCGATGCCAAGACTCCTGCCTGATTCGTCAGCCACGGCAAGCTCATTCGGCGATGCGAACGAGGCGACGCCCTTCACGACGTCGACTTTGAGCGCGGCGAGGACCTGGCGGATGCCGGATTGCAGGCGCGAAACGATTGCGGCGCGGTTGCGGAGGATCTTCCCGTAGTCAAACCGGACATTGTCAGCGACAACCCCGAGCGCCGCCGCGCCAAGCATGCGGCGGTAGAGGCCCGAGGCGGCCAGCATGACCTTTGTCGGTATGCAGCCTCGATTCAGGCATTCGCCTCCGAGGGCGTCTGCCTCCACAAGCGCAACCCGTTTTCCAAGCACTGCCGCGCGGACGGCCGCGGGATATCCGCCAGGCCCTCCGCCAATCACCGCCACATCGTATTGGGAAATCGCCATGAATGAATGATACCACAAAATCGGTGCGGGCGTGGCCGTTTTGTAGTATCATTGTAGAGTTATGATTTACGATACCATTGAAAACCTCGCGCAGTATGCGCCGCTTCTGCCGGGGCTGGAGAAGGCGATTGCCTTCGTTACCAGGAAAGACTTGGGCCAGCTTCCCGACGGCCGCGTCGAGATCGATGGCGACCGCGTCTTCGCCAATGTCCAGACCTACGACACCAAGGCCATAGACATGCGCGGCTTCGAGGCTCACCGCAAGTACGCCGACGTGCAGATTGTCATAGGGGGCG
>JAEEGI010024219.1_pt1 | contig 11848 bp, 13 predicted proteins | sample 8958751 | NCBI WGS metagenome assembly JAEEGI01 (sample SAMN16246545, study PRJNA631951) | gut metagenome | biome: gut microbiome; feature: rumen; material: KS-attached | host: Bos | place: Iran: Karaj | collected 2018-10 | reverse complement strand
ACAAAAGTAGCGCCTTAGAGAGCGATGTAGCTACAGGCAACAGGCTGAAAGACAGTTTGCTAGCTGTCAAAGTAGCTCCTGTAGCTCGTTTTTCTCGCGCGCGTATTACGCGCGCGCGTAGTTTCGCCTTGTCTCAACGATTCCGTGCCTGGGAAGTGTCCATGCCAGCCCACGCTCAGCAGCTCCGAGAGGGCACGAGCAGCTCCAGCAGCCGCTGACAGCCTTCGAGCACATCACGCCATGTGGCATCGAAGTCGCCGGTGTACCAGGGGTCAGCCACGTCGCCTGGCCTGTCGGTGAAGTCGAGGAGCATGTGGATTTTCCCCTTTCCTGCCAGGGGTCCTGACAGTAGCCTCTCGGGGTCGCCGCCGCAGATGCGGCGGATGTTCCGGATGTTCCATGAGTCCATGCCGATGAGCAGATCGAAGTGGTCGTAGTCGCGGCGGGTCATCTGGCGTGCCGTCTTGCCCTTGCAGCTGATGCCATGCTCTGCCAGCTTCCGGCGGGCAGGAGGATAGACTGCGTTTCCCAGCTCCTCGGCCGATGTGGCGGCAGAGGCTATCTCAAACTGCTCTTCCAGACGTGCCTTCGTGACGAGGTGCTTCATAACAAACTCTGCCATGGGACTTCGACAGATATTCCCATGGCAGACAAAAAGGATTCTAATCATCATGACCACAGAGGCTCAGTTGTTCACGGAGCCTCCCACAATGTCGAGCAGCTCGGAGGTAATGGCTTGCTGGCGGCTCTTGTTGTACTGCAGGTTGAGCTGGCGGAGCAGCTCGTCGGCATTGTCAGTGGCGGTCTGCATGGCCACCATGCGAGCGGCATGCTCTGAGGCGACGCTGTCGAGCAGGGCGGTGTAGAGCATGAGGTGCGCCAGCTTGGGTATGAGCTGCGAGAGGACGGTGTCCATATCAGGCTCGACGATGAAGTTGTCGTTGAGCGGCTTGGTCTCCTCCTCCTGATGCACGCGCTGACGGCGGTTCTTCTTCAGATAGTCCTGAGCCTTCTTCGTGGCGAGATTAGAGGTGAGGTCGCGCTCATGGTCGCGCTCCAGCTCGGTCTCTATGTCGATAGGCAGGAAGGTCTTCCGTGTGAGTATCTGCGAACCGGCACTCTTGAAGTGGTGATAGATAAGCTCCACACGGTCTATCTCACCATTCTTGAAGCGACGTCCAAGGTTCTTGGCCAGTTCGATGCAGGGAGCTACGGAGGGATGATCCACCATGTCGGCGCCATTGCCTATAGTTTTCACGCTGTAGCCCAGCTTCTGTGCCTTCTCTGCCACCTTGCGGCCTATGGGATAGACCTCCACGTTCTCCTTACCCAGCTGCTCGACATAGCCTTCGGCCGCTTGCTGCATGAGCTTGATGACGTTCGCATTGAAGCCGCCGCAAAGCGAGGAGTTGCTGGAGAAGACCACCAGTGCGACTCGCCTGACGGGCCGCTCACGGTCGTAAGCTGACTGGGCTTCTGCCTCGGCAGCAAGGAAGCTCTTCAGGATATGCTCGAGGAGGGTCTCGTAGGGCAGCATGTTCTGTATGGCCACCTGGGCATGGTGCAGCTTCGACGAGGCCACCATCTTCATGGCGGAGGTAATCTTGCGGGTGGAGTTGACCGAAGCGATGCGGCCTTTTATTTCTTTCAGACTTGGCATCTTGGGTATTTACAATTTAACGATTTACAATTTACAATTTATTTTTGTCATTTAGCAATTTGACGATTTCCCTGAGCAGGGACAATAAATTGTACAATCCACGAAATTGACCAATCAATTGTAAATTGTAAATCGTCAAATTGTAAATCATTACTTGTACGTTCCGGCGATGTCGGCCATGACGGCCTCTATCTTGGCGGTCGTCTCGTCGTCGATCTTGCCGGCACCCAGTGTTGCGATGACTTCAGGGGCGGTGGAGCGCAGCTTGTCGAGGAACTGCTCCTGGCACTGGCGCACCTTGTCGATGGGCACTTCGCGCATGAGTCCGTGTACGCCGCAGTAGAGGATGGCCACCTGCTCGCCTACGGGCATGGGGCTGTACTGCGGCTGTATGAGCAGCTGGTTGTTCTTGCGGCCACGGTCGAGGGTCATGGCGGTGACGGCGTCCATATCGGAGGAGAACTTGGAGAAGGCCTCGAGCTCGCGATACTGTGCCTGGTCGATTTTCAGCGTTCCGGCCACCTTCTTCATCGACTTGATTTGTGCCGAGCCACCCACACGACTGACGGAGATACCGACGTTGATGGCAGGACGGAAGCCTTGGTTGAAGAGGTCGCTTTCGAGGAATATCTGTCCGTCGGTGATGGAGATGACGTTGGTGGGGATGTAGGCCGACACGTCGCCAGCCTGCGTCTCGATGATGGGGAGTGCTGTGAGCGAGCCTCCGCCGCGCACGTGTCCCTTCATGCACTCGGGCAGGTCGTTCATCTTCTCGGCCACCTCCTGCTGCTCGTTCATCTTGGCAGCACGCTCCAGCAAGCGGCTGTGGAGGTAGAACACGTCGCCGGGATAGGCCTCGCGCCCTGAGGGTCGGCGCAGGATGAGCGACACCTCGCGATAGGCTACGGCCTGCTTCGACAGGTCGTCGTAGACCACGAGTGCTGGCAGTCCGCGGTCGCGGAAGTACTCGCCGATGGCGGCTCCTGCAAAGGGGGCATAGTACTGCATGGCGGCAGGGTCGGCGGCTGTTGCCGATACCACGATGGTGTAGGGCATGGCTCCATGCTCCTTGAGCGTCTGCACCAGTGCTGCCACAGTAGATGCTTTCTGGCCTATGGCCACATAGATGCAATAGACGGGCTTGCCCTGCTCGTAGAAGCTCTTCTGGTTGATGATGGTGTCGACGGCGATGGCGGTCTTGCCCGTCTGTCGGTCGCCGATGATGAGTTCGCGCTGTCCTCGTCCGATGGGAATCATCGAGTCGACGGCTTTCAGTCCTGTCTGCAACGGTTCCTTCACCGGCTGGCGAAAGATGACGCCCGGTGCCTTGCGGTCGAGTGGCATTTCGAAGGCATTCGTCAGGTCGATGTCGCCACGGCCGTCGATGGCCTGTCCCAGCGGATTGATGACGCGCCCCAGCATGTTGTCGTTGACACGGATGCTGGCGATGCGGCGTGTGCGCTTCACCACCATGCCCTCTTTGATGCCCGACGTGGTGCCGAGCAGCACGCAGCCAACGTTGTCCTCTTCGAGGTTCATCACGATGGCCATCGTGCCATTCTCGAACTCGAGCAACTCGTTGGCCTCGGCATTGCGTAGGCCATAGATGCGGGCCACACCATCGCTGACGGTGAGCACGGTGCCCACCTCGTCGAACTGCTGGGCGTCGCTGATGCCCTTGAGCTGGGAGAGCAGCACCTGACTGACTTCGCTTGGTTTGATTTTATCTGACATAACTTGTGCCCCCTAACTTAGGGGGCTTAGTTACTTCCTTAATGTGTTAAGAATAGCGTTGAGCTTCGACTTGACACTTGCATCCATGCGATACGTGTCGTATTCGAGGACAAAGCCGCCGATGATGTCGGGGTTGACCTCGGTCTCGAACTCCACAGTTCCCTTCGTCTTGCTCTCCACCATCTGGCGCATCTTCTGCTCGGTGTCAGGTGCTACGGCCACGGCGGTGGTGAGCTTTCCACGGATGATGTTCTTCTGCTGCCGATAGAGGGTGACGTATGAGTTGGCCATGAACTGTAGCATGTTCTCGCGGTCTTCCTTCAGCACCAGAGCTACAAAAGCCTTGCTGAGCTGCGAAGCGCCATCGCCTCCCACGGCTGTCAGGAGCAGCGTCTCCTTCTTCTCCTTGTCCAGCATGGGGTTGTCGATGGTGTGGCGCAGTTCGGGCACCTCGATATAACACTTGGCCAGCAGCTGCATCTCCTGATACACCTGCACGTCGATGTTGGCATCGAGGGCGCTCTTGAGCAGCGCTCTGGCGTAACGTACCGAAATGATTCCTATATCCATAAATCTAACTCGGTGTTACTGTTTGTTGACATCATCCAGCATGCGGTTGATGAGCTCCATCTGCGCCTTGTCGCCCTGTAGGTTCTTGCGGAGCACCTTCTCGGCAATTTCGACGCTGAGCGTGGCCACCTGCTTGCGTATGTCGGCAATGGCGGCCTTCTTCTCCTGCTCAATCTCGGCCTTGGCATCGCTGAGCAGTCGTGCGCCTTCCTCACGGGCTTTGACCTGTGCCTTCTCCACGATGGCGTCGCGGGTCTCGGCGGCCTCCTTGAGTATCTGCGCCTGCTTCTCGCGGGCCTCCTGCAGGATGGATTCACCTTCTTTCTGTATATTGGCCAGCCGCTCGTTTGCCTCATGAGCCTTGCGCAGCGAGTCATCGATGAAAGCCTTGCGCTCCTTCACCATGTTGGTGATGACAGGAAAGCCGAACTTCCACAGGATGAACAGCACCACGAAGAATGTCAGCGACATCCAGAACAGTAGGCCAGTACTCGGATTCAACATAGACTGAATGGTTTTTGTTTACTTTGACGTATCTGTCAAAACCAATCAATTAGATGCAGAGGAATGCGATGACGGCTGCGAACAGGGCCACACCTTCGATGAGGGCGGCAGCCACAATCATATTGGTGAAGAGCTTGCTCATCACTTCGGGCTGACGTGCCATAGCGTCCATAGCCTGTCCACCAATCTTTCCAATTCCCAGACCAGCACCAATGGCTGCGAGACCGGCGCCCACTGCGGCACCCAACTTTGCTACGCCTTCAACGGCTAATAATGTTGTAATCATAATCTTTGAAATTTAAATTGTTAAATATTTGATTCTTTTTGTTATTCTTGCTATAGGTAGGAAAATAGGCGGCTCCTTACTCGTGTGCCGGCTCCATGCGTGCCAGTCCGATGAACACGGCCGAGAGCATGGTGAACACCATAGCCTGGATGAAGCACACCAAGCACTCAAGGCACATCATGAACACGCTCATGACGATTGACAGCGCCGACATCGACAGCTGCACGGCCACGGCCTTTGAAGCCACGAGGAAGATGATGCAGGTGATGGCCACGGCGATGGCGTGTCCGGCCATCATGTTGGCAAAGAGTCGAATCATCAGGGCGAAGGGCTTGGTGAAGATGCCCACGAACTCGATGATGGGGATGATGGGTGCGGGGCATTTCAGCCATGTGGGCACGTCGGGCCAGAAGATGTCCTTCCAGTAGTGCTTGGTGCCCGAGAACTGCACGACGACAAAGGTGCAGAACGCCAGGAAGAGCGTCACGGCGATGTTGCCCGTCACATTTCCGCTGCCCGGAGGGAAGGGTATCAGTCCCATCACGTTGCAGGTGAAGATGAAGAAGAAGCAGGTGAGCAGGTAGGGCACATACTTCTCGTAGCCCTTCCCCACCCCAGGCTTGATGATCTCGTCGACCACATACATCACCAGCATCTCGATGAACCCCACGAATCCTCCTGGTGCGGCGTCGCTGGCCTTCCGGTTCTTGTACCATCGGGCGCAGCCCAGGATGATGCATAGCAGCAGGATGACGTTGATGAACATCACAGCCACGGTCTTGGTGATGGAGAAGTCGAGCACTGGCTCGCCATTCTCCACAATCTTGCCGGCGTTCTCTCCCTCGGTGGCGATGGCCAGACCCTGAATGTCAGCAGGGGCGTCGGCCTTCACGTGGCGCAGCCCGTCGGCACCGGCATGATGCTCAAACCTGCTGGAGCAGAACACATGCCATCCCGTGGAGCTCTTCACAATCACCGGCAGGGGTATGACGAGCGGTTTGCCCTCGCCAATGTCGGTGATATGCCACTCATGCGAGTCCCTGATATGCTCCAGCACCACGTCCTTGGCCGAGAATTCCTCAGCCTTGGCGGCGGGTGTCAAGGCCAGCATCAGCAGGGCCATCAGGAGTAATCGTTTCAATTTGTCGTTCATAATAATCGATATACAATTCCGAAAATGTCAGTGTCTCAGTTTCAGCGTCACCGCCATCATCACCACATACATTATTATAATAATGAGTGCGAATCTCACGGCGTCATCTCTGCTCTTTGCGATGAGCAGCACATAGATGGCCACTGCCGTAGCGACGATGAGCATGCGCACCGTTGCCATGATGAGGTAGAAGTGCACCAGATGCTGTGGCGAATGACGTTTTACCACGTCGTAGCCTTTCACGTAGGCCATTCCCAGCATGGTGAAGAGGAAAACGGCAAACAGCAGCTGGGTAGCCATCATTCCTCGGCCTTCTCCACGCAGATCGACACCTCGTTCTTCTGCACGGCAACGAATCCGCCCAGTATCTCTATCTGCTTGCCGTCGTACTCCACAACGCCTTTCTGCAGCGAGGAGATGATGGGGGCGTGGTCGGTGAGAATCTCGAAGTTGCCCAGCGAGCCGGGGACCTTCACGCTCTGTGCCTCGCCGCTGAACTCAATCCTCTCAGGAGAGACAATTTTCAGTTTTAGCATTCTATTCTTGTTTTCTAATGTTGCCAGATGTTCCAGATGATATAGAGCGTGGCAAGCTTAACCCTTGGCAGCCTCCAAGAGCTTCTTGGCCTTCTCTTTGGCGTCGTCGATGGTGCCCACGTTGAGGAAAGCCTGCTCGGGCAGGTCGTCCACTTCGCCGTCGAGGATGGCATTGAAGCCCTTGATGGTGTCTTCCACAGAGACCATCACTCCCGGCAGACCCGTGAACTGCTCGGCCACGGTGAAGGGCTGGCTGAGGAATCGCTGCACGCGGCGTGCACGGTTCACGGTCAGCTTGTCTTCGTCTGATAGCTCGTCCATACCCAGGATGGCAATGATGTCTTGCAACTCCTTGTAGCGCTGCAGAATCTCCTTCACGCGCTGTGCGCAGTCGTAGTGGTCCTTTCCCACGATGAGCGGGTCGAGGATGCGGCTGGTGCTGCCCAGCGGGTCAACGGCGGGGAAGATGCCGAGTCCGGCAATCTTTCGGTCGAGCACCGTGGTGGCGTCGAGGTGTGTGAACGTGGTGGCGGGGGCAGGGTCGGTGAGGTCGTCGGCAGGCACATAAACAGCTTGTACCGAGGTGATTGACCCCTTCTTGGTTGAAGTGATTCTTTCCTGCATGGCACCCATCTCCGAGGCCAGCGTGGGCTGGTATCCCACGGCGCTGGGCATACGTCCCAGCAGTGCCGACACCTCTGAGCCAGCCTGGGTGAAGCGGAAGATGTTGTCGATGAAGAACAAGATGTCGCTCGAAGCGCCGTCCTTGCCACCATTGTCGCGGAAGCCCTCGGCCACCGTCAGTCCGCTCAGCGCCACCGAAGCACGTGCACCGGGCGGCTCGTTCATCTGGCCATATACCAATGTGGCCTGACTCTTCTTCAGCTCCTCGGGATCAACGAGCGAGAGGTCCCACTTGCCTTCGTCCATAGCTTTCTTGAACTTCTCGCCATAGCGTATCACTCCGCTCTCAATCATTTCGCGAATCAGGTCATTGCCCTCACGCGTGCGCTCACCCACACCGGCAAAGACCGAGAAGCCGTCGTGGCCCTTGGCGATGTTGTTGATGAGTTCCATGATGAGCACCGTCTTGCCCACGCCAGCGCCTCCGAAGAGTCCGATTTTTCCTCCCTTCATGTAGGGTTCCAGCAGGTCGATCACCTTGATGCCTGTGGTCAGGATTTCCTTCTTCGTCGACAGTTCTTCGAACGTGGGAGCCTCGCGGTGGATGGGGTATGCCCCACGCATGTCGAGCTGTTTCATTCCATCGATAGGCTGACCTATCACGTTGAGCATGCGGCCTTTGATTTGGTCGCCGGCAGGCATCTGTATGGGCGAGCCCATGGGCTGTGCCTCCAGCCCTCGCTGAAGGCCGTCGGTGTTGTCCATAGCCACGCAGCGCACGGTGTCCTCGCCGATGTGCTGCTGCACCTCTACGATGAGCTGACGTCCATCTCCACGGTTGATGCACAATGCCTCGTGAATCTTTGGCAGCACCTTCTCGGCATCAAGCCCCTTCGTGTCGAAGAACACGTCGATGACGGGACCGATAATCTGGCTGATGCGCCCTGTAATTTGTGACATAAGCTTACTGTTTTATGATAGTATTATTTGTTTGTTTGCGAATTTTTGGCAAAGATATGAAAAAAAAGCCAAACGCCCAAATGGTTTTGCGAAAACTTTGTGAAATCAATCCATATGTTCTTTGATGAAGAGCTTTTTCACGAATCGCAAGTCGTGTTCGACCATGATTTTCACCAGTTCGCTGAACGATGTCTTGTGCGGATTCCATCCCAGCTGTGCCTTGGCCTTCGATGGGTCGCCCAGCAGCTGGTCCACCTCGGCGGGGCGGAAATACTTGGGGTCCACCTCCACGAGTGCCCTACCTGTCTGCTTGTCGTATCCCTTCTCGTCGATGCCATCGCCTCGCCACTCCAGTTCAATGCCCACCTCTTGGAACGCCAGTGTGCAGAATTCGCGCACAGAGTGGTATTCGCCAGTGGCGATGACGAAGTCGTCGGGCTGGGGCTGCTGCAGTATGAGCCACATGCACTCGATGTAGTCGCGGGCATACCCCCAGTCGCGCAGCGAATTGAGGTTGCCCAGATACAGCTTGTCCTGATAGCCCAGTTTGATGCGTGCCGCCGCGAGGGTTATTTTTCGGGTGACGAAGGTCTCGCCGCGCCGCTCGCTCTCATGGTTGAAGAGGATGCCGTTGCAGCAGTACATGCCGTAGCTCTCGCGATAGTTTTTCATTATCCAAAATCCGTAGAGCTTGGCCACGGCGTAGGGCGAGCGGGGGTAGAAGGGTGTCGTCTCGCTCTGTGGCACCTCCTGCACCTTTCCATACAGTTCGCTCGTCGATGCCTGGTAGATGCGGCAGGTTTGTGCCAGACCGCAGATGCGCACGGCCTCCAGCAGTCGCAGCACACCATTGGCGTCGGTGTCGGCGGTGTATTCAGGCACCTCGAAGCTCACCTTCACGTGGCTTTGTGCAGCAAGGTTGTAGATTTCGTCGGGCTTCACCTCGCTGATGATGCGTATGAGCGACGACGAGTCGGTCATGTCGGCATAATGCAGGTTCACCAGTCGCTTGCGCTTCATGTCGCGCACCCACTCGTCGAGATAGAGGTGCTCTATGCGCCCCGTGTTGAACGACGATGAGCGGCGCATCAGTCCGTGCACCTCATAGCCTTTTTCTATCAGAAATTCGGCCAGGAACGAGCCGTCCTGCCCCGTGATGCCAGTGATGAGTGCTTTCTTGTCCATTCTTTATTCTGAAAATTGTTTGATGCGCTGCTCTTCCGAGAGCTTACATATTAATAATGTGTTGTCGTTTTCGGCCACGATGTATCCATCGAGTCCCTGCACCACCACTTTCTTCTCCTGTGTGGTGTGCACGATGCAGTTGTGGGTTTCGTAGAGATGGATGTCGTTGCCGATGGTGGCATTGCCGTAGAGGTCGTGGTGCGACTGCATCAGCAGCGAGCCCCACGTGCCCAGGTCGCTCCATCCGAAGTCGGCGGGGCAAACGAAGATTTCCTCGGCCTTCTCCATGATGGCATAGTCTACGGATATGTTCTCGCATTTGGGAAACTGCTCGTTGATGGCTTGTTGCTCCTGCGGCGTGCCATATACGGGCAGCAGGGCCTCGAACAGTTTTGCCATGCGGGGCTGGTATACGCGGAATGCGTTCACAATCGTGTTCACGTTCCAGATGAAGATGCCCGCATTCCAGTAATAGTAGTTCTTCTTGATATACTGCTGGGCGGTTTCCAAGTCGGGTTTCTCGCGGAAGCTGTCCACGCGGAATATCTGTTTGCCTTTGCGCAGCGATGGTGCCGACAGGTCGGCCTGTATGTATCCATACCCCGTCTCGGGCCTGGTGGGTTTCATGCCCAGTGTGACGATGGCGTCGCTGTCCTCGGTGAAGGCCATGCAGTCCTGCACCACGCGCTGAAACTCCTGCACGTTGGTCACGATGTGATCGCTGGGCGTCACCACGATGTTGGCCTTGGGGTCGCGGCTCTTGATGCGCCAGCTCACGTAGGCAATACACGGGGCCGTGTTGCGGCGGCAGGGCTCGCACAGGATGTTGCTGGCAGGCATGTCGGGCAACTGCTCTTGGACGATGGAGGCATACTTCTCGTTGGTCACCACCCACACATTCTCGGCAGGCACCAAGTTGCCAAAGCGCTCCACGGTGAGCTGCAGCAGCGTGCGCCCAGTGCCAAGCACGTCGATGAATTGCTTGGGGCGCTCGGCTGTGCTCATGGGCCAAAAACGGCTGCCAACGCCACCTGCCATTATCACCAAATGATTGTTTGTCCTTGCCATAATGATGTCGATTTTTGAAATATTCCGCAAAAATACAAAAAAAAATAGAATGGAGCAAACGAATAGGCAATATATTTTTCGAGCGGACAGAATTAGCGGCAATTTGGAGTGCTCCATACCATCATCATGCGGGGGTTGGGGAAAAAACTGCGGCGTTGACTTTTTGTTGGATTATCCAGAAAAACTGGCAAAAAGTCAACGTCGCTTATTGCAATCACGACAGGAGAGAAAGGCTCCGCCGTGCTTGATGGATGAATGGCCGTTAGATGTTGGCGATGGACATGATGTTGGCAAACACGCCCGCAGCGGTGACCCCAGCTCCTGCGCCATATCCCTGTATGAGCATGGGATATTCGCGGTAGCGCTCGGTGGTGAGCAGCACGATGTTGTTCGAGCCTTCCAGTCGATAGAACGGATGTCGCTGGTCGACGGCCTGTAGCGACACGCTGCAGCGCGCCTGCATGTCCTTCCCTTCGTCGGCTGTGGTCTGTGTTTCCATCTTGGCCACGAATCGCCAGCGCTTCTTCTCGGCATCCATCACCTGGCGCCGCTGCTCAAAGTCGGCATCGAGCTGAGGCAGGTTCTTCCAGAAGTCGTCAAGCGAGCCCTCGAAGAACGACTGGGGCATGAACAGGTGTTTCTCCACGTCGTCCTGCTCCACCACATATCCAGCCTCTCTCGCCAGTATGACCAGCTTGCGTATGACGTCCTTGCCGCAGAGGTCGATGCGTGGGTCGGGTTCGCTGTAGCCCCGCTCCTTGGCCAGGCGCACCGTCTCGGAGAAGGGGCAGTCGGCGGCGATGGTATTGAAGATGAAGTTGAGCGTGCCACTGAGCACGGCCTCGATGCGCAGGATGCGGTCGCCGGAAGCCAGCAGGTCGCCGATGGTGCCAATGATGGGCAGTCCTGCTCCCACATTGGTCTCGAAGAGGAATTTGATGCCCTTCTTCAGGGCCGTCTTCTTCAGTCGGCTGTAGTCGGCATAGGGCCCCGAAGCGGCAATCTTGTTGGCCGTGACCACCGATATGTTGTGGTCGAGCAGCTCCTGATAAAGTGCTGACACATCGGCCGATGCGGTGCAATCGACGAAGACGGAGTTGAAGATGTTCATGCCCACCACTTCGTCGCGCAGCTTGCGTACGTCGCTGTCGTCGGCTTGTGCCAGCTGCTCACGGTAGGACGTCAGGTCGATGCCGTCGCGGTTGAAGATGGCCTTCTTCGACGAGGCGATGCCCACCACGTTGAGCTTCAGCTGTCGCGTCTCCTTCAGCGTCTCATACTGGGAGCGAATCTGGTCAATCAGATTGCCGCCCACGGTGCCGATGCCACAGATGAAGAGGTTGAGCACCTTGTATTCCGAGAGGAAGAATGAGTCGTGGAGCACGTTGAGCGACTTGCGCAGGTACTTGGCGTCGACGACAAACGAGATGTTGGTCTCGCTGGCGCCCTGTGCACAAGCGATGACGCTGATGCCGCTGCGCCCCAAGGTGCCGAAGAGCTTTCCGGCAATGCCGGGCGTGTGCTTCATGTTCTCGCCCACGATGGCGATGGTGGCCAGTCCGCACTCG
>JAEEGI010024218.1_pt1 | contig 11848 bp, 10 predicted proteins | sample 8958751 | NCBI WGS metagenome assembly JAEEGI01 (sample SAMN16246545, study PRJNA631951) | gut metagenome | biome: gut microbiome; feature: rumen; material: KS-attached | host: Bos | place: Iran: Karaj | collected 2018-10 | reverse complement strand
TGGCTGAAGGCGACCCCTGGTGTTCCTATGCCAACTCCCGATATCGAATGGGCCTGGGAGTTCTGCATGCCGAACCTGCTTGTCTCTACTTTCGTCCTGTTCCTGGTGTTCTCCTGCATCGAGCGCAATGAGGCTCCCTCTCTGGTCACGAACATATCGAAGCGTTCTTACGGAATGTATCTTATGCATATGCTTTTCCTCATCCCGATCTCGATGCTGGTGGTTGGCGGCGACACTGCCAATCCGCTTGTGCCGATGTGGCTGGCCATCCCGCTCATTGCGGTTGCCACATACATCTGCTGTGCCGTGACGACTAAGCTTATCTCGTTCATCCCCGGCAGCAAGTGGGTGATTGGGGCGTAAGAATCAGGCAACTTCAAGAGTTGGCTTTACTGCTGTTCAGCAACCTGGTACTTGAAATCCTGTCTGTAGGGATCATCCACGGTGCATCTCAGAATGCGCATAGGAGCCGCACCGAAATAGCCGACGACGTTATCTCCTGAGAAGTTGCAAGGAAGATTGGCCGGCTGGCTGGAAATAATGGGAATGGATATAGTGGTGGAACTCTCCACGAGAGCGAACATGAATCTGTAAAAATCCAACGAGAGATCGTAAACCATCAGGGTTACCTCGTCACCGGTCTCAAAGGGCTTTGCACAAGGGCCCAGAGTCTTCATCTTTTCAGCCGACTGGCTGAAGACAGAAATCGGAAAACCAGAGACGGAACCACCGGTGAAGTAGTGGTCTTCAAGAGGAAGAGTGTTGTCCATGGGATAATAATAACCATTCAGGCCGGGTATGACAAGATACTGGTCGGGAGCCGGGCCGTCAGTACCCCAGATTCCTATGGTCCACAAACTGTCAACCAGCGAGTTGGTATATTTATAATCTATAGCCTTGACGTCGAAACCGAAGGGAATCATAGTAGATGTGGCTTCGTAGACATGGATTTTCCCTCCGTTGTCCTTGCGTTCAACCCTGAGCGTGTATGTTCCGCCAGGTTCACCGCTGAATAACGTGGGAGTGGTATAAAGCCCCGGATGAGAAGGGTCGGCTATATACTCCACTACGGAGTCTGAGCTGCTGATGGTTACAATGGCGTCGGTGACAGGTTTCACCTCCTCGGCAGTATTGTATTCTATGGACTCCGACAATGTTACAGTCTGATAAGACGGGACATCCGTCAGGATTGCATTGATTGCCAGATACCTGGTTGAGCTGGATTCCTTTTTTATTTCAAACGGCTCCGAGCAAGAGGCTGCAAGGATCAGGATTATTGCAAAATATATTACTTTTTTCATATTCCTAGAAATTAAAGGTGTAAGATACAGAAGGAACTACTGCAAAAATATAGATCAGCGTAGAAGACATCCTCTCCTCCTTGCGGTTGTAGCCGCTTGAAATAGACCAGGCGTTATGTCTGTTGTAGGCATTATATACAGAGAAGTTCCATTCTCCTCCTTTTCTTGAACCCTCGGCTAGCCGTTTCGACTTGACAGTCAATGACAGGTCGAGTCTGTGATAATCCGGCATCGAATCTGAATTACGGTCGGAATAGATAGGAATGTATGTATTGTTGTAAAGATATCTGGCAACAGGAAATGTTGTCGGGGCTCCACTGTAATAAATCCAGGTGGCAGATGCGTCTACCCGTTTTGACAGGTTGAAGGTAATTACGAAGTTGACCGCATGTTCATGGTTCAAAGGAGAGCGGTACGGATTGCCATGGTTGTTCTCCGGGATGTCGTACATAGCCTTGGACCAGGTGTATCCTACCCAGCCGTTGACCCTCGCGAAATCGTACTCCACCATGGCCTCTGCCCCATAGGCATAAGAGGTGCCTTTACGGAGCAATCCCTCCCTGTCCTCATTGTCAATGACAAGCCCTGGATTGTCTTTCAAGTCGACTGTATTCTGGTTGTACTTATAAAAACCTTCAAGAGACAATTGAATGGCATCATTGGCGAAATTTTGGTTGAATCCCACAGAAACCTGATCGGCGATGAGCGGATCGACGTTGGGCGATGCGGAGAACCACGCATCGATAACTCCGGGAGACGTACTTACCGAAGTCTGCTGGAGAAATTGATGGGTTCTTGCATAGGCTGCCTTGAATGAAGCGTTCTCCGAAATAGAGAGTGATGCCGAAAGGCGGGGATCGAGACCCGAGAAACTGCGGATTACTTCTAACTTGTCGTAATGTTCGGATTTCGTCCTCTCATGGGTTTTCTCATCATAGAAATACTGGTCTGTGGGGCCCATTGTCAGATATTTGGAATAGCGCAGTCCATAGCGGACTGTCAGTATTCCCATCTTCTGTTCATTCTGTATGTATGCAGTGGGCTGAAAAGCGTGTTGCTTGGGATTGATGACCTCCAGAACGATTGATTCTTCACCGACCGGATGAGTTTCCGAAGGATTCAGGTTCAGGAGAACCAAGTTGAGCCCCATTTCCAAGGTATTGTTCGAATTGAGATGCCAAGTGAACGCGTTCCTGATACCAGTCTCGTTGATTACGTTCTTCCAGTCGAAAGGCGCCTGATCCATGTCCGCCTCGATACCGGCCATGTACTGGGAATTGTACCCTGTAATCGACCAGCTGGTCTTGGGCCCGGATACGTGACTCCATTTGAGCGACTGCACGTTGTTTCTATACCGGAATGTCATTAATGTGACACCCATATCCTCAAGATTGACACCGAACAGGTCCTTGCTGCTGAAAGCACTGGCCATCAGCCTGTTCTTATCGTTGATTGCCCAATTGAGCTTGGCATTTATATCCCAGAAAGCCAACTTTGTGTTGCTGGGGATGTAATCCTTAAGCAAGGGGAAGAAAAGATCTACATATGAACGGCGGGCCGCTACCGCAAAGGACAACTTGTTCTTTACGATGGGGCCTTCGAGGAATATTTTCGAAGTAAGAAGACCCAACGAAGCACTGCCCGACAATCTGTTCATATTGCCGTCGACAGTACTGATATCAAGGACAGACGCTACCTTTTCACCATATTTCGCCGGAAAGTCACCCTTATACAATTTGACATTCTTTACGACATCTCCGTTGAACATTGAGAAGAATCCCAAGAAGTGGCCTGAATTGTATATCGGGGCGCCATCCATAAGAATCAGGTTCTGGTCGACGCCGCCACCCCTGACACTGAACCCCGTAGAACCTTCGCTGGGGCTTTGGACCCCGGGCATCATCTGGATGACCTTAATCACGTCTGTCTCACCCAAAAGGGTCGGCATCCGCTTGATAGTCTCTACACCGACTGACTTCATTCCCATTTGCGGGAGTTTGAGCATCTCTTTTTTTGATATCGAGAATACACTTGCGGCCTCCAGCTGTTCTTTGTCTTCGGCGATTTCTATGTTGAGGATTATATCGGAATCCTTTATTTCAATTGAAGAAACAGCATTCGTATACCCGACGCAAGAGCATACTATCTCATACTTTCCAGGACGTAGAGAAAGGACATAGCGTCCCACATCATCCGTCGTAGTTCCCACAGTCTTGTCAGATGTGTAGACGGTGGCTCCAATCACAGATTCACCGGTGGATGCAACAGTGACATAACCTGAAACTGTCAATTGTCTGTTTTGGGGAAAAACACTAAAAGTGGAAAGGCCTGTGGCCAGCAAAAATACAAGAACCCTTCTCATATAATTCACTTTATTTAAAAATCAAAACCAAAACCAAAATATGCACCGAAACTTCCGCTGTCAGTGCAATAATGGATATTTGCAGTAACAGGACCGAACCGGGTGTCATAGCTGCCTTTCAATCCTATCGCGAAAACACTGTATTCCTGCCACCCTGCCATATAGTCGGGAGTGTCGTTATATGCAGAGCCTATCAGCGAGAGATAGCCATTTTCAACAACCTCACAACGCAGTTCAAGATTGGCGAGCAAAAGATTGTCGGAAACCGGTTTGACGCTGTTGATCCCGAAAAACGGAATGAGGTCCTCAAAATATCTTCCAAACATATTTCCTCCGATCATATTGCTTCTGAACCAATTGACCCGGGTGCACCCATCGTGTTCCAGCACGAAACGACCATAGGCGGAGGGAAGGATCGCAAACTTGCGCCCAAGGCTCAGCACAGGGCTGAAACTGAAAGCGAAATAGTCGGTCCTGCAGCCTGGAGTCAATCCATAATCGTATGATATACTGCCCTTTACGCCCTTTCTGGGAAAATATGCCTTGTCGAGGGTATTGATCGATGTATTTGCAAAAGCATAGGCAAAATAACTCGTGAACGATGCCGAAGACAGCTTTGGACTGCCGGCCCATGCAATGTATGGTTGATTCTCGACCTTGGCTCCTAAATTGAAATCAACACTGCTCTTGCCGTTTCCGGCAATGAAAACCGACACCTGATTACGCTGGAAACGAAGCACTGGCTTAGATGCCTCGTCAGAATAAATTGAAGAGTCGAATTTGGCCGCTGTATAAGACAATTTTGCGGCAGCGTTGATAGAAGGCCCGTACTTCGGGACATATCTCCATCCCAGATTCAGGGAGGAAGAAGCGCCGATCCTGGCCAGGACTTCAAACTTTGAACCCCACAGCTTCGTACCATTGAATCTTACTCCGGCAAGAACTGAAAGATAATCTTCCGTATCACCCCTTACTCCGAGAAGCAGCTGGTGCTCGGGATTCCGGATGCCGGTGAATTCCAAGTCATATGGTTCCCTGCTTCCGAGAAGGCTGTACCTTACGCCTTTGTATGCACCGGTACCGAAAATACCGGCGACCTCTTTCTCGAAATCTTTTTTGTCGTAGGACTTGCCCGGTTCAAGCTTTACTCTCCCGGCGAAAAAGTCGGCCTCTTCATCAGTAAAACCATTGAATGAAATGGAGGCGATACGGACGCTTTCCTTGCCGGTATCCGTAGCCTGGGGATTGTTCAGTTTGCGCTCAGTGGTTCCGGTAATGGCGACTACGGAATCGATCTGACCAGCGACTTTCAGGGCCGCATCATAACCCCTTCTTATAATCTCATCAACCGCCTTGGTCGTAAAACTTAAAATATTATAATCATCCAGCTCGGGATCTATCAATATATCCACATCCTTGCGGTTATTCCAATAGGACTCCGAAGCTCCGGGCACAATCAGCGACATGGCGCCTATCTGTGCAGCGCTGCCGGCTTCCTGCAGTGTGCTGGGCAGATGCAGATCCACACCGATTATTATGTCGGCTCCTGCAGCCCTTGCGATATCCTCCGGGAAATTATTTCTGATTCCTCCATCTATATACACCTTGTCCTCCGATCGGATAGGGGTGAAAAAGACAGGGATGGACATCGTCGAACGAAGGGCGTCGACAAGAGAACCGGACATCCAGTTCTTCATCCTTCCACTTGCGATATCGGTTGCCGTACAAATAAAGGATGTGGGTAAATCCATAAAGTCGATATCCCCCTGATAACCTACCGTGAGAGAAGATATCATATTGAACACGTTCAGTCCGTACAGATAACCTTCCGGCAATGATGCGAGAGCGTCCTGAATCCGTGGCGGTTCATCTGTACCGACGCTTTGTCTGCGTACCCATTCTTCTTCATCATAATGGAAAGGGATATCGGCCAGGAACTGTTCCTTATCCTTGCGTTTCTGAACTTCATAATAACGATGGGGTACGCAATCGCTCATGATAACGCTCCAATCCAGGGATCTGATAAGCGAATCCATCTGGACGGCAGACATTCCCGTAGCGTAAAGGCCTCCCATCAAACCTCCCATGCTGTTACCCACAACAAGATCGATGGGTACTCCTTTCTCTTCAAGATATAGTAATGCCCCGACATGAGCTGCACCTAAAGCACCGCCTCCTGCCAGTACGATCGCGACGGTAGGGCGGTTTTTTTGGATTTCAGCCAACCTGATACGGATCGACTCGAGTCCGGCATCATCAGCAAGGGAATCTACACTAGGCACTCGCAGAGTATTCTGAGAATAAAGGCCAAACGTGTTGAAAAGCCCAAAGAATATGAATAGTACATCAAACAGTAAACGTTTAATGAGAATCATAAAATTGAATTATGGATTTTGCCTCAAAGATAACATATAATCCAATAATCCAAAATCAGACTGTTGTTTACAGAATTATTTAGATCGGCAGCGGCGGTTTGAAAGCAACTGATCCTGGACAAGAGGCTCATCTCGAATTAAATAGTTGAATACAGAAATGGAAAAAACGACTGACTGTCACTGCCGCCGTGTCACATACCTGACTTGCGGCGACCTACGTTCGCTTGCGCTCACTCCGACCCTCCCATTGCCTACTTCGTCATCGCTGCGCGATAACTCGTATCCAACGGGCCCCTCCCTCTTTACTACCGAGGGCGGTAGTGTCGCCTGCAAGTCAGTCTGTTCGGGCGGCTGCCGCAGGAAAGCAAGGCCATTTTTATTTTTATGCCGTTACCTGACGGCTTTTTTTATGCTCTTTTACAGGTAATCTTTCAATTGTAGGGTGCCGGCGGCTTCTTCGATGCCGAGGGCGGGGACGTATTCAACCATACGGGTGGCGCCGCTTTTCTTGTCGATGTAGAAGTGCACGTATGCTCCGGTATAGCTGCGGAAGACTACCTGGTATTCGGTGTCTGTCTCCTCTCCCATCTCGAGGGTCATTATGGAGTCATTGTCTTCTGCTGCGCTCCAGTCGTATTCGCTGCGGCAATAGTTGCTTATTCCTTCGAAGGCCTGCTGCGGGGTTATCCCGTTCTTGGGGCCGTTCGTGCGGCACGAGCAGCACAGCAGCGCTGCTACAAGTGTCATTGACAGTGCTATATGTTTCATAAAACTGTGATTTCGTGAAGGGTGAACAATCCGTTTTCATCGATGGTGATTGGGGCAGACAGTTCGGGCATATCGTCATAGAACAGAATAGGTGCCGAAGCGTATTTCACGCCAGGTATTAAAACGACTTTGGGGTCGCCGCCGCTGACGTCATAGTACAGCTGCTCGCCTATCCATAACGGCTGTTCGGCTTCGAAACTGCCCATCTCTTTGAGGGTACTTGTGACTGTCGCCAGCAGCTTGTCTCCGTCGTAGAGCGAGATGGTTTCTCCTTTGATGCTATAACGCAGGCGTTGCTGCAGTTCCTGCTGTACGCCGTAGGGGTTGACTTCTGTCTTTACATACGCCAGGTCGTTGTCGCCGAAGCGGATCTGATGGAGCCACTCTACCCGGACGCCGGAGCCTTCCATAGCGGAGCTGGTGAGCCAGAGGTCGCCTGTTGCGGCATTGTAGCCGGCCTGTGGTTGACGGGTATTGCGGATGTTCGGGAAGGTGGTGGATATCGCCCCTTTCGTCACATTGATGCCGTAGCCCTCCGTTGAAGTCTCGTCAACCTCGTCGATGCTTGCCACCAATATTTCGTTCGCAGCGTCGTTCAACAGATCGTGGCTATGGTACTTCATCGCCTTTGCCATAGCCTGCTGTACGCGGTCGGGCATCACGTCCGACGGCACGGGCGTTTCCATTGTGACTGCCAGTTGTTTCTTTTCTGCACGGGCATTCCTGCACCCCGCAGTCATCATAGCAATCGCCAGGATTACTATGGCAAAACTGAAATAAGTCTTTCTTTTCATATTGTGCGAATATACTGAATCTTGAAGTAGTCAAGCAACGCCTTGTAGTTGTCCTGGGCCGTAAGGCAGGTGTCTGTGAGATAGCCATTGACGTGCCCCCACTCTCTGAGACCTCTGTAATAGAATAGCTTGAGGTCTTCGGTAATGATAAACGGTACGATTCCGTTCGCTAGGCATTCCTTGAACATTACCAGTCTTCCGACCCTGCCGTTTCCATCCTGGAACGGATGGATGGCCTCAAACTTTTGATGGAGGTCGATAATGTCCTCCAACGACCTGGGTGCTTTTGCGTTGTATGAAGAAAGGAGGGCTTTCATCCGTGCGTGGACCTCTTCCGGAGGGCAGGTGGTGTTTCCGCCTACCTCATTGGGCAATTTCTTATAATCTCCGACATTGAACCAGGACTTGCTGCTGTCTGATGTCCCTGTCTTGAGTATTCTATGTATTTCCTTGATAAAAGGCTCGGATAGTTTTTCTTCTGCCCGGTCAATGATAAGGTCGATGCAGCGGAAGTGATTGGTTGTCTCTATGATATCATCGACATTGATGCTCTCGTCTCTTATGCCGATTGTATTTGTCTCAAAAATAAACCGGGTCTGTTCGTGTGTAAGACGGCTCCCTTCTATATGGTTGGAGTTATACGTGAGGTCTATCTGGGTACGATGATAGATGCCGCCGCTAATCTTGCCTTCTTTTTCTTCACGGAGTCGTTTCAGTAAAGGACTTGCTTTATGCTTGCCCTTTCGCGGCAACGGGGCATAGGCAGGAATGTTCCAGGTCTTTCCGACAAGCACAGCCCCTGCAATCTTCCCGGTCGCACACCAGTTCCTGACGGTACGCTCGGGGAGTTCATGTTGTTGTGCAAATTGGCTGACTGATATGAGTTCCATCCTTATCGGCAATTATTGCGTGATAACCGAGTACAAATATACCAATTCTTGCCGATATCGGCAAGAATCAGCATAAAAAGCGGCCAGTTATTCTAAGCGAGAATGCGAACAGGCTGCCTCGCCTTTTGCGCAGGAAGCATTGTTTCTTTATACCTTACCTGTTCTGATGAAATGTCCTTCCTGAATAGCGGCGAATGAAGCGACACTGGCAACGATTGCAACAGGCACAAAGGACCAGAACACTGTAGGGACTGAGAGGAAGAGCAAAAGACCTGTCAATTTGTTTGCCTTGGTGTGAGGAAAGCAGAAGCGTCTGCTGACAATCAGAGCCGAAACTTGATTAGTGATCTTGATGGCTACTATTACCCCTGCCCAAATCCACAGCCAAGTCGGGATCTGAACAACGTGGATAAGCCGTATGGCGCAAAAAGCGACAAAGCAGATGTCCGCCACACTGTCCAGCACAGCACCGGTCCTGCTCTCGGCGTTCATTTTCCGCGCCAGGTAACCATCCAGCATATCGCTTATCCCACATAGGCCATAGATTACCCAAAATGCAACACCTGCTGGGTTACAGAACAACAGACTGGTGGCCCCAAGGAATCTGAAGGCAGTTATTATGTTGGGGATGCATTTCACCCTTCCAGGTTCTTCTTCGCCTGAGGATTATTCTGCCGAATGGCACCGACCTTAGTGCAAATGTCCTTCTCCGGGCATCTTGTTATCCTGAAAGTGCAACGTTCGCCCCCTCGGAGTATCGTATTCACAATCTGGACATCGAACTGACTGTCAGACTCAAGCTGCGAAAGAATGAATAATATGCTTTGCCTGGAACACTCGCATTGCTCCGGGTTGCTCCTGAGCCCGCACTTCACCTTGGGGCAGGAACATTCCAGATAACTCAGCTCGTAAACCTTCCCCGGTTCAATCACCCTACCCTGATACGACTTGCTGTTGTACCCTTCCGAGTAAATCCTGTCGAAGTCTCCATCATACTTGGCATATATTTGCTGATGGATCGGGAGAACTCGGTCTTTAACGCATTCTATGGCTTCTTTTCGGTAATCCATATAATTAGACACATTTATGGAAGGAGGTCGGAGAGTATGGAGTCGAGGTCCGGGTGGGGATCGTTGACAAGGATTTCCCCGGTCTTGCAATCTATCAGGAATACGGCCGGAATAGTCTCGACTCCATATTCCCTGAGTGCCTTAAGGTCTTTGCATAAAACATTGACCCATGTCATCTCATTCTCCGCAACGAAGGTTTTCCACTCCTTGGTTTTGGAATCCTGGGAAACGCTGAATATCTCCAGTCCCTTATCATGATAACGGTCATACACATCCTTCAACATGGGAAGGGATTGCACGCAGGGGAGGCACCAGGTCGCCCAGAAATCCAGGATGACATAGCGGTTTGCCGGATTGGCAACAACTGAACTCAGGCTGACACGATTGTTATCCATATCCGGATACTCCATATCGATGTAATGTTGATGAAGGAGATTCACGGCTTCTTCTGCAGCGTTTTTCCTGCGTTCTTCCGCTTGCGCCCGACGAACCCACCTTTTTTTCATGGTGGCGATATATTTCTTATAGTCCTTGGCCTGGTCCGGGGACAAATGGTTCAGTATCTCCGACGCCCTGGTAAGATCGCTGGATTCCCTATTGGCATATGCCAAGGCCAGTAGACTCGTCCGTCCATCCCTGACCGCTTCTTCCCAAAGAGCTTCTTTGGCATCGTCATCCGCAGTCTGGATCTTATGGTAGGCGTCATTCAGGACCGTTCCTGTCGCACCGGTGTCCATATCAGCCACATCATCGGCGTGGACATCGACAATAACGGTACCGGGCTCCAGGAAGAAATCCTTCAATTGGCCCCCATCCAAAGGATTGGCATAGACATCCTTTGGATCGATGGCATACAGGTACACGTGGGTCGGAGCCTTGAAACGAGGATGAAACTCGAAGGTCCCATTTTCGACAGTGGCCGTGCCGACAACCTTAAAGTTGTTCCATTCATCCTGCAATTCAAGTTCTGCTCCATCCTTGACTCCTTGGATGGAGCCTTTCACGGTGCAATATTCGGACTGGGACTCGCAACCGACAAGGCTGATAGCCAGAACGAACAGGATTGAAATTATGTGAATTTTCTTCATTTAATTCCGATTGATCGTTGGATATTATCTTATTTTCCGGGAGCGGCCCAGAAAGCGTCGGCATCTGTTGTAACAATCTCTCCATCGTTGTTAAATACGCCAAAGTTGAATCCGCCAAAGCCTGACGGAACAAGATAGATGTAACGGCCGCTCTCGCGCTCTCTGTTCTGCCCGTCTTCCTGGTAGTATGACAGTGTTTCCCAGCAACTAAACCAGTAGGTATTCTTGGCCATATATGCGTAGTGCCCGCTCACCTTTGTGGTGGCTTTATTGAATCCCGGATGATATTGTATCTTTTCACCGGAAATGTAATGTTCCCTGATCTCCCTGAGGGAAAGCGGCGTGCCTTCCTGATCGGATGCGTAGTTCCCACCCATATCGCTGTCTATCATCGCCCATTTGCCCAACTCGGGAAGCCAGACTTCATTGACCACGTGGCAATCATTGTCATACCTGTCTTCCGGCATGCAGGTCACGAAGCGTGCGTCCAGTCCGGCGGCGAGCATCAGTTCGAATGTGAGTATGCTGTGCAGACGGCAGTTGAATGCGGGTGCGACCTCCTTTGTATACTCCCAGAGGTCGATGGCGTTGCGGTGCTCGGGTTCTATTGCCTGGTTGTCGTGCGGGATGTTTGATGCTACGAACTTGCCGATGGCGAGTGCTTTGGTCCAGGTGTCTGCATCTGCGTCGTACAGTGTGTCGAGCTGGAAATAGTCTCTGATCTCTTTCGCGCGGACGGGGTCCTGGATTATTTGCATTTCAAATGCAGCGGTGTCTTTGGCAAATGGTCCTGAGGTGCGGAGCAGATCCACATATTCATTGAACCTTCCTTTAGTTGACGGATGGATTGAGATGGTGGTATTTCCATTAAGCAAGAAAAGGACACGCACGGTGAACAGAATTCCAATCACGGCGAATATGCCCCAGATAACTTTCAGAAACTTTTTCATTGGCCACAAGATTATCGCTGCGAATTTAGAGATAATCAGCGAGAATGGAAACAGACGCCTCGCACTGCCGCCGTGTCACAGACCTGACTTGCGGCGACCTCCGTTCGCTGACACTCACTCCGACCCTCCCCTTCCCTGTTCGGGCGGCCATGTTCCCTCAGACCTTCTTTCCTGTTTCCAATGCTTTTATGCACCAGGCAAAGGCTGCGGACAGGCGTTTGTCAGCGTCCTTAAAATGGTTTCCAGAATT
>JAEEGI010024212.1_pt1 | contig 11850 bp, 7 predicted proteins | sample 8958751 | NCBI WGS metagenome assembly JAEEGI01 (sample SAMN16246545, study PRJNA631951) | gut metagenome | biome: gut microbiome; feature: rumen; material: KS-attached | host: Bos | place: Iran: Karaj | collected 2018-10 | reverse complement strand
CTCGTCGGTGATTTCCTCGTACATGTCGAAGAGGTTGCCGTAACGAGCTTCGATTTCGTCACGGCCGAAGTCTTCGATGGCCTGCGAGAAGTCGAGGAACACGGCCAGACCGGTGTTGTTCACACCGAAGCCCTTGTCGCAACGTTCCTTGGCGGCGCGGCTGGCCACGTCGCGGGGAACGAGGTTACCGAAGGCCGGGTAGCGGCGCTCCAGATAGTAGTCGCGGTCTTCCTCGGGGATGTCCTTGCCCTGGATTTCGCCGCGCTGCAGACGCTGGGCGTCTTCGAGTTTCTTGGGCACCCAGATACGGCCGTCGTTACGCAGCGACTCCGACATCAGCGTCAGCTTGGACTGCTTGTCGCCGTGTACGGGAATACACGTCGGGTGTATCTGCACGTACGAGGGGTTGGCAAAGAGCGCGCCCTTGCGGTAGGTGGCGATGGCTGCGGAGCAGTTGCAACCCATGGCGTTGGTGGAGAGGAAATAGGTGTTGCCGTAACCGCCGGTGGCGATGACGACGGCGTGGGCAGAGTAGCGTTCCAGCTTGCCGGTAACGAGGTTACGGGCGATGATGCCGCGTGCACGGCCGTCAATGATGACGAGGTCGAGCATCTCGTGGCGGGTGAAGAGTTCCACCGTGCCTTTGTGCACCTGGCACATCAGGCTGCTGTAGGCGCCGAGCAACAACTGCTGTCCGGTCTGGCCCTTGGCATAGAACGTGCGGCTCACCTGGGCACCGCCGAAGGAACGGTTGGCCAGCATGCCGCCGTATTCTCGGGCGAAGGGAACACCCTGGGCGACGCACTGGTCGATGATGTTGGCGCTCACTTCTGCCAGACGGTAAACGTTGGCTTCGCGGGCACGGTAGTCACCGCCTTTCACGGTGTCGTAGAACAGGCGGTATACGGAGTCTCCGTCGTTCTGATAGTTCTTGGCGGCATTGATACCGCCCTGGGCTGCGATGGAGTGGGCGCGGCGCGGAGAGTCCTGAATGCAGAAGCTCTTTACCTTGAAGCCCATTTCTCCCAGACTGGCGGCGGCGCTGGCACCGGCCAGGCCCGTGCCGACGATGATGACGTCGAGCTTGCGCTTGTTCTTCGGGTTCACCAGTTTCTGATGAGCCTTATAGTTGGTCCATTTTTCAGCTATAGGACCTTCGGGAATTCTTGAATCTATAGTAGGCATAATTCTTTATTTTTAAGGTTGACCATTGATTAATTGCAGCACAGGCTCGGGGCGCACTTGAAGGCGAAGGCCAGCACCACGAGGAGGAATACCACCATGAGCAGTGTCACGTAGACCAGACCGATGGCTTTCCAACGGCTGAACCATGTCTTGCCGCTCCAACCCAACGTCTGGATGGCGCTCCAGAAACCGTGGCTCAGGTGGAACCAGATGGCGACAAGCCAAATGATGTAGAGCACTACAAATACCGGGTTGCTGAACGTTTCCTTGATGTAAGCGAAACCGTCGGCGGGGTCAAAGGCGTTCACGGTGCCCACCAGTTCGGCAAACATCATGTTGTACCAGAAATTGAACAGGTGCAGCAACAGGCCCAGACAAACGATGACACCCAACACAAACATGTTCTGACTGGCCCACTCCACCTTCTCGGGACGGGCGGTCACGGAATACCGGCTCTGGCCGCGTGCCTTGCGGTTCTGAAGCGTGAGCAGAAACGCAAACACAATGTGTATTACGGCCAGAGCGGCCAAACCAAGTGTTGCCACAAGGGCATACCAATTGGCGCCCAAGAGCTCACACACCTCGTTGTAAGCATCGCCGCTGAAGAGTGCCACGGCATTCATGGCGGCGTGGAACGTGAGGAAAAGAATCAGCGCGATGCCGGTAACCGACATGACTACTTTCTTTCCAATGGATGATTTAGTTAACCACATAATTAATTGAATCGTTTAGTTATTATAAAATTAAATTTTCAGATTTCAGAGCCTTTTCTGTCCGTGGCACACCGAGCACGGGTCTCTCCCGTACGGGCGCACACGACCTAATCAAATGCAAAATTACTTTTTTTCATCCGCTTTTCAAGCTTTTTTCACCACGAAAACACAAAGATTTTTTCAAAAACGCATTCCCAAACCGTGTTTCCCGTGGAACACCATACCGTAACAACCTGCTGCCCAAAACATTTTACTCTCCACAAAAGAACAATCCTCCCTTTGTCCGCATCGCCTGAAAAAGGAGGGACTTCGGAACGCAGAAAAGGCGTTTCAAAATGTCGAGACGCCGTTTCGACACGCCGAACCCAGGATTCCATTTTAACTCCCCAGGCCGCAGCCCCAACACTTCTGACAGCAGCCACCCTACCCTTTGCTGCCGCCGGCCGGAAAAATAGACCGCCACAAACGGGCATTGTCTGACGAAAATAGCGTAATTTTGCAGCATTATGAACGAAACATTGCGCACCGACCCTCTTTTCCATTACGACATCATCGTGGTGGGCGCAGGCCACGCCGGATGCGAAGCCGCCAGCGCGGCGGCACGCATGGGAGCCGAAACCTGCCTCATCACCATGGACATGGAAAAAATAGCCCAGATGAGCTGCAACCCGGCCATCGGCGGCATTGCCAAAGGGCAAATCGTGCGCGAAGTGGACGCCCTCGGCGGCATGACCGGACTCGTCACCGACGAAACGGCCGTACAGTTCCGCATGCTCAACCGCTCGAAAGGACCGGCCATGTGGAGCCCCCGCGCCCAGTGCGACCGCAACCGCTTCAGCGCCAAGTGGAGACAAGCACTCGAAAACACACCGAACCTGCACATCTGGCAAGACCAGGCCGAGGAACTGCTCGTGGAAAACGGCCAGGCCACCGGCGTGCGCACCATCTGGGGACTGGAGTTCCGCGCCCGTTGCGTCATCATCACCGCCGGCACCTTCCTCAACGGACTCATGCACATCGGGCGCGCCAAAGTGCCCGGGGGGCGATTGGCAGAACCGGCCGTGCCTAAACTGTCAGAATCGATTGCTGCACATGGAGTTAGAGTAGACCGTATGAAGACCGGCACACCGCTGCGCATCGACGCACGCACCGTCAACTTCGACCAGCTGGAACGTCAGGAAGGCGAGGACGATTTCCACCGCTTTTCGTTCCGTTCCCAACGCCGCGCCCTACCCCAACTGTGCTGCTGGCTGTGCAACACAAACGAAGAGACGCACGACATCCTGCGCGGCGGACTCGCCGACTCCCCGCTCTACAACGGACAGATACAAAGCATCGGACCACGCTACTGCCCGAGCATCGAAACCAAGCTGCAGACGTTTCCCGACCGGACGCGCCACCCCTTGTTCCTCGAACCCGAGGGAAACGAAACCAACGCGCTCTACCTCAACGGATTCTCATCCAGTTTGCCGCTCGACGTCCAACTAAACGCCCTCCACACCATACCGGCATTTAAGGACGCACGCATCTTCCGCCCGGGATATGCCATCGAGTACGACTTCTTCGATCCGACACAACTGGAACACACGCTGGAATCGAAAGTCATCGGCGGACTGTTCCTCGCCGGACAAGTCAACGGCACTACGGGATACGAGGAAGCGGCCGGACAAGGCATCGTGGCCGGCATAAATGCAACCCTCAAATGCAGCGGCGGCGAGTCTTTCGTCATGCATCGCGACGACTCCTATATCGGCGTTCTCATCGACGATCTGGTAACCAAAGGCGTGGACGAACCTTACCGCATGTTCACTTCACGCGCCGAATACCGCATTCTGCTCCGCCAGGACAATGCCGACACCCGGCTGACTCCTTTTGCCAAACGCTTCGGACTCATCTCTACGGAAGAATCGGAACTTTTCGAAACGAAACAAACGGTCATTTCCGACCTCATACATTTCTGCCAGAACTTCCCGATAAAACCAAAGGAAATCAACAGCAAACTGGAAGCTTTCGGAAGCACTCCGTTAACCTATGGATGCAAATTGAGTGAACTTATCGCGCGACCGGAACTTTCCTTCGATAAGTTGGCCGAAATGATTCCTTCTTTCAAAAGAAAACTTGACGCCATTACTTACCAGCAGAAAGAAACAGCCGAAGCCGCCGAAATCGAAATAAAATACAGCGGATATATCTTACGTGAACGTCAGGAAGCTGAGAAAATGCACCGCCTTGAAAACATCCGAATCCGCGGGCATTTCAACTACGACGAAATCCATCAGCTCTCCACCGAAGCCCGGCAAAAATTGTCCCGTATCAATCCGGACACATTGGCACAAGCCAGCCGCATTCCTGGGGTTTCTCCAAGTGACGTCAATGTCCTTTTGGTTCTTATGAAACGGTAAATGTTCCACGTGAAACAACACATCGGAGATGACCCGCACAGATAATTCAGAACGCATCAAACGCCTTAAAAACATCGTGACAAGCCTCCCGGAAAAACCAGGAAGCTATCAGTACTACGATGCTTTAGGAGACATTATCTATGTGGGGAAAGCCAAGAATCTGAGACGCCGCGTCAGTTCGTATTTCAACAAGGACCAACAAAGCGCAAAAACCAGTATGCTGGTTAGCAAAATCCATGACATTAAATACATCGTCGTCAAATCGGAAGAAGACGCCCTCCTGCTCGAAAATAACCTTATCAAACAATACCAACCCAAATACAACGTCCTGCTGAAAGACGACAAGACTTATCCGTCCATCTGCATCACCAAAGAAGACTTTCCTCGCATTTATAAAACACGAAACATAGAACTGAAACGAGGACAATACTTCGGTCCCTACTCTCACGTCGGCACCTTGTATGCCCTGCTCGACCTGCTCAAGGCAATGTACTTTCCTCGTCCATGCATGATGCCCATGAACGAAAAAGGCGTGAGGGAAGGGAAATACGACATCTGTCTAAATTTCCAAATTAAGAAGTGCAAAGCCCCGTGCATTGGAAAACAGTCGCGTGAAGACTATTGTGAAAACATTGACGAGTGTCGTGAAATTCTGAAAGGGAACACCGACAACGTGCTCGCAAAAATGAAGGAACGCATGGATGAACTGGCCAGCCAACTCCGGTTTGAAGAAGCTCAGACCATAAAAGAGCGCTACGACATGCTGCGGTCCTTCCAGGCAAAAAGCGAGATTGTTCATCCGAGCAACACAAATCTGGACGTATTCAACATTGAAACAGACGAGAAAACCGCGTTCATCAACTATCTCCACGTCATTCGTGGAAGCATCACACAAGCCTTCACGTTCGAATACCGGAAAAAGATGGACGAGAGCGAAGCAGAATTGCTTACACTTGGCATCGTTGAAATGCGCGAACGCTTCCATTCAACATCGAAAGAAATTGTGGTTCCTTTTGAACTCGATCTGCCGCTCCAAGGAATCACGCAAACTGTTCCCCAGCGCGGCGACAAGCGAAAACTGCTTGAACTTTCAGGACTTAACGTCAAACAATATAAATTTGACCGTCTGAAACAAGCCGAGAAACTCAATCCGGAGCAAAAGAGCGTACGGCTAATGAAAGAAATCCAGGAGCACCTGCATCTACCAAAGCTCCCCCTCCGTGTAGAACTCTTCGACAACTCAAACATTCAGGGCAGTGACGCCGTGGCAGCCTGCGTGGTGTTTGAAAAACTTCGGCCGGCAAAGAAAGAATACCGAAAATACAACATCAAAACCGTCGTTGGCCCCGACGACTACGCTTCAATGCAGGAGGTGGTGCGTCGCCGCTATTCACGCATGGCGGAGGAACAACAACCGTTCCCCGACCTCATCATCACTGACGGAGGCAAGGGACAAATGGAATGTGTCAGAAAAGTGGTGGAAGACGAACTGCATTTGGAAATTCCTATTGCAGGACTTGCAAAAGACAACCGTCATCGGACGAACGAACTGCTCTATGGTTTCCCGCCCATCGTTGTCGGCATGAAACAAAACAGCGAACTCTTTCACTTGCTCACCCGAATGCAGGACGAGGTTCACCGTTTCGCCATTACCTTCCACCGGCAAAAGCGGGCCAAAAGCCAACTGCACTCTGCGCTTGACGATATTCCCGGCATTGGAAAAGCAACCAAAGAACTGCTTATCAAAGAGTTAAAGAGTTTCAAACGTATTCATGAAGCTCCCTTGCAAACTCTACAGACCATTATAGGAAACAAGCGGGGGCATCAACTCTATTCTGCCCTCCACCCTTTCATAGAAATCACTGAACAACAATAAAATAATTCCAAATGAGAGCCGTCATACAACGTGTAAGCCATGCGTCGGTCAGCATCGCCGGACAAGTGAAATCCGAAATAGGCCAAGGGCTGCTTGTGCTGCTCGGCATAGAACAAAGCGACAGCGAAACCGACGCCGACTGGCTGGTAAACAAGATTGGAGCCCTGCGCATCTTCGACGACGAAAACGGTGTCATGAACCGCAGCGCCATGGACGTCGGAGGCGACATTCTCGTTGTCAGCCAATTCACCCTGATGGCTTCCTACAAGAAAGGCAACCGCCCTTCCTGGTTCCGCGCCGCCACGCACGACATATCCATTCCTCTTTACGAACTGTTTTGTTCAAAAATGAGCGGTTTCATCGGGAAAAGTGTCGGTACGGGAGAGTTTGGCGCAAACATGCAGGTCTGTTTGACCAACGACGGACCCGTAACCATTTGCATGGACACGAAGAATAAGGAATAAAAAGGTAAACCAAAGATAATCATTGCTCTAATGAAAGAAGTACTTACTCTGAACGATCTGCAACGGCTTGTTGACGATTGGATCAAACAGTACGGCGTGCGCTATTTCAGCGAGTTGACCAACATGGCCTGCCTCACCGAGGAAGTCGGTGAACTGGCACGCGTTATGGCACGCCGCTACGGTGACCAGAGTTTCAAAGAAGGCGAGCCGCAAGAGCCGGCCGAAGAAATGGCCGACGTGCTGTGGGTTCTTGTCTGCCTGGCCAACCAGACGGGCGTCAATCTCACCGAAGCCTTTCATAAAACACTGGAAAAGAAAACCAAGCGTGATGCCACGCGACATATAAACAACCAGAAACTACATTAAAGATTCAAACTATGACAGACCATCACCATCATCACCACGACGAGACTTGCGACTGCGGCCATCACCACGAACATGGTGCAGAACATTCCAAATACGATCAAATGTTGGCGCAATATGACCTGCATTTGCACGATGAAATCGTACAAAAAGAAGTACGCACCATTGTTGAAAAACGGCTTGCCGAGAACGACACGCCTGAAGTCAAGCGTTTCCTCTTCGGTTGCATCGAACTCACGTCGCTCCGTGTCACCGACAACGAAGACGCCATCCTGGCCCTCACCGAGCGCGTCAACCGCTTTACCGACGCCAACCCCGACTTCCCCCATCTGGCCGGACTGTGTGTTTATCCGCGTTTCGTCAGCCTTGTCAGCCAATCCCTCGAAGCCGACGGCATCGAAATAAGCACCGTCACGGGCGGATTTCCCGCTTCACAGACCTATCCCGAGGTGAAAACCATCGAGACTGCCCTGGCACTCAAGGACGGGGCCACGGAAATCGACACCGTGCTGCCCGTAGGCTATTTCCTTGACGGCGACTACGAAACCGTGTGTGACGAAATACAGGAAATCAAGGCCGTCTGCGGCGAAGACGTTCCTCTGAAAGTCATTTTGGAAACCGGTGCACTGCAAACGGCCGTGAACATCAAAAAAGCCGCGCTGATGGCCATATACAGCGGTGCCGACTTCATCAAAACGTCCACCGGCAAGATTGAACCGGGAGCCACACCCGCCGCCGTCTATGTGATGTGCCAGACCATCAAGGAATACTATGAGAAAACCGGCACGCGCATCGGTCTCAAAATAGCCGGAGGCGTGAAAACCGCAGCGCAGGCCGTAGATTACTATTCCATCGTCAAGGAAGTGCTCGGACAGGACTGGCTCACCCCCACCCTGTTGCGCATCGGCGCCAGCGGTCTGGCCAACAACCTGCTCAGTGCCATCAAAGGCGAAAACGTCACGGCCTTCTAAGGCCGAACCTGCCGGTGAAACCGTACAAAATGGCGGGCACTTCACAACTGAAGTACCCGCCGTTATTTTATCTTTACCTAATGAAAAGGTATTCTTTTTGTCAAGTTCTTTACGTTCCAAAACAGAAGCGGCGTTTCGAAATTTTGAGACGCCGTTTCTAATTTCCAAAACGCCGTCTTTGCGCGTCAAACATGTGGCCTCTTTTTTGAAGATAAAAATTTCACCACAAACAGGGCTTTGTCAAATGGTACGTGAGGAAACGAAATCGATGTAGGAGAGAAGCGCCTGCTTTATTTCTTCCTGACGGAAATCGGAAATCAACGCTCTGGCTTGTGCCGAAAGTTGTTCCATCACCGTGTAAGAATCTTCGATTCCACCGGAGGTTTTGGTAAATTCCACCAATCGTGCAATGTCGTCTTTAGAAGCCAGGCAAGTCTTTACCTTGCGAGCCAAAGCGCGCCACGCATCGTTGCCGTGACTTTTGAGAGCGAGTAGGGCAGGGAGCGTCAGTTTGCCCTCGGCCATGTCGCTTCCTGTAGGTTTTCCGATGTCAGAATTGGCGGAATAATCGAAGATATCGTCCTTTATTTGGAAACACAGTCCTATGATTTCGCCGAAACGGCTCATGCGCTGCACGGCCGTTTCGTCGGCGCCGACAGAAATGGCTCCGAGCATGGCGGCTTCAATGAAAAGAGAGGCGGTTTTGAGGCGGATGACATCGAAATAAGTTTCCTCCGAAAGGATGTCGGTTTCGGTATTTGAGAGCTGGATGATTTCTCCCGAAGCGAGGTTCTTGCCAAGTCGCGAAATATGCTCTACGATACGCATGTTGCCCGTCTCAGCGGCCTTTTCGAGCGAGGAAGACAGGAGATAGTCGCCCACAAGCACGGCCACGTTGTTGCCGAAATCGGAGTGCACGGCCGACTGTCCGCGACGTTCGTCGCTCTCGTCCACCACGTCGTCGTGGACCAACGAGGCGGTGTGGAGCAACTCAAGCATGACGGCCGAAAGATAGGTGGCTTCGGTGGGCTGGCCGAACTCACGGGCCGAAAGGAGCAGCAGGGTGGGGCGCATGAGCTTGCCCTTACGCATCAGAATGTGCTGGAAAACACGATGCAGCAAGGGATTCGGATGTTTCAGAGTGCCGTCGAAAATCTCGTTGAAACGCACCAAATCTGCGGCTATGGGTTGCTTGATTTGCTCTAACTGATTCACTAATTTGCAAATTTATTGCGCAAAATTACGAATAAATCGCGAACACCTCGTTTATTTTTCCTATTTTTACAGCAAAATAGACGAAAGAAATGGGAAAACTGTATTTACTCGACGCCTACGCACTGATTTACCGCGCCTACTACGCGCTGATACGCGCCCCCCGCTTCAATTCAAAAGGCCTGAATACATCGGCCATATTCGGCTTTGTAAACACGTTGGAAGAAATCAGGCACAAGAGCGACCTGACCCACATCGGCGTGGCCTTTGACCCTGCGGGACCAACGTTCCGCCATGAGGCTTACAAGGAATATAAGGCACAACGCGAAAGCACGCCGGAGGATATCCGTAAATCGGTTCCCATCATCAAGGACATCATTCGCGCTTACAACATTCCCATACTGGAAGTGCCTGGTTTTGAAGCCGACGACGTCATCGGAACGCTGGCCACGACAGCCGAAACCGCAGGAATGGAAACCGTCATGGTGACACCCGACAAGGACTACGGCCAACTGGTAACGTCCCACATCAGCCAACTGAAGCCCACCACCGGCGGACTCGTCATGATGGGACCGGAGGAAGTGAAAGCCAAATACGACATCGAATCACCACAACAGGTCATCGACATCCTGGGACTCATGGGCGACGCGTCCGACAACATTCCGGGCTGCCCCGGCGTGGGGGAGAAGACGGCCGTCACGTTGATAAAAAACCACGGAACTATCGAGGGAATTTACGAACATCTGAATGAAATTAAAGGAAAACTGCGCGAGAAAATTGAAGCGAACCGCGAACAGGTGATGTTTTCAAAATACCTGGTGACCATCCGTCGCGACGTTCCTCTGGATTTTAATCCGGACAACCTCCAAAAAAAGGCCCCCGACATGGAGACCTTGAAATCGATTTTTGAAGATTTGGAGTTCCGCTCGCTCATCAAAAAAATCTGTGGCGAGACTCCCGCGGTACAGAAAAACGAGGGAGATCTGTTCGCTCCTCCCGTTGAGCCTGTCGCCGAAAAAACACCTGTGCAGGCAGTCGGCAACGTGCAACAACTCGATCTCTTTGGCTCAAATGCGGACGAAGGGACGAGCGGTCCAAAATACGAGAATTTCAAGCCCGAAAAATTCGAAGGTTCAACGGCTCAAGTCTGTGATACTAAGAAGAAAACGAAAGAATTGATCGAGAAAATCCTGTCGAACAAACAGTGTGCATTTAGCCTTGCCGCCTCCACTCAGGACGCCATCAACGCCGAAATCGTCGGCGTGGGCATCGCCCTGGCTCCCGGCGACACATGGTACGTGGACTGCGACAACGACCCCACGCTGTTGGACGAACTGCGACCCATGTTTGAAAGTCCCGACATCGAAAAGACAGGACACGACATCAAGTTGGCCATGGTGATGCTCGGCAACTACAATATCCTTCTTGACGGTCCGCTCTTTGACACGATGCTGGCTCACTACCTGATTCAGCCGGAACTGAAGCATTACCTCAGTTACATCGGCACTATCTACCTGCACCACGGCGGACGTACGCTTGACGACTACTTCGGCACGAAGTGGGAAGAGGAGCGCGACATGCGTTTCCTGCCCGATGAACTGCGTGCGGCATTTACCACCGAGCGAGCCGACATGATTTTGCGTCTTCGTCCGCGACTCGAAGCGGAAATGCAGCGCATGAATACCGAGAAACTGTTCCGCGACATTGAAATGCCCCTGGTGCCCGTTCTGGCGCGCATGGAGCAAAGCGGCGTGCTGCTCGACACCGCCACCCTCCGCGAAATTTCAAAGATACTCACCCGACGCATGCTCGACTACGAGCAACAAGTATTCAAACTCTCCGGTCATCAGTTCAACCTCTCTTCACCAAAACAAGTGGGCGACATCCTGTTCGGCCAAATGCACCTGTTGGAGAAGCCCAAGAAGACCAAGGGCGGGCAGTACGTCACGTCGGAAGCCGTGCTGGAAGAACTGCGGGCCAAAGAACCCGTCGTGGACAACCTTCTGAAGTACCGCGGCATGAAAAAGCTCGTCAGCACCTACGTGGATGCGCTGCCCATGCTCATCAACAGCCGCACGGAACACATCCACAGCACATTCAACCAAGCCGTGACGGCCACGGGACGTCTCAGTTCCAGCAACCCGAACCTGCAGAACATCCCTGTCCGCGGCGACGACGGACGTGAAATACGCCGCGCCTTCATTCCCGAGCCCGGCCAACTCTTCTTCTCTGCCGACTACTCGCAGATTGAGCTCCGCATCATGGCCCACCTCAGCCAAGACGAACACATGATCGACGCCTTCGTAAAGGGGCACGACATCCACGCTGCCACGGCCGCACGCATCTACCACAAGCCCATCGACCAGGTGACCGGCGACGAGCGCCGCAAGGCCAAGACCGCCAACTTCGGCATCATCTACGGCATCACCACCTTCGGACTATCCCAGCGCATCGGTATCAGCCGTTTCGAAGCCAAGGAACTTATCAACAGCTATTTCAACACCTTCCCGGGCATCCGCCGCTTCATGGACCAAAGCATCGAACAGGCACGCAAGAAAGGCTACATCGAAACCATTTTCGGCCGGCGCCTCTACCTGCCTGACATCAATTCATGCAACGCTGTAGTGCGCGGCTACGCCGAACGCAACGCCATCAACGCCCCCA
>JAEEGI010024211.1_pt1 | contig 11850 bp, 12 predicted proteins | sample 8958751 | NCBI WGS metagenome assembly JAEEGI01 (sample SAMN16246545, study PRJNA631951) | gut metagenome | biome: gut microbiome; feature: rumen; material: KS-attached | host: Bos | place: Iran: Karaj | collected 2018-10 | reverse complement strand
GTGCCCTCCATGTATCCAGGGATGCGCCCCTTGGCCACGACGAACGCCTTGTCAACCGAATAGAAGTCAGGAAGGGCCCTCGCCTCGGCCACCACGCTGTAGTAGAATCTCAGTATGTTGCTGTCGAAGGAGCAGATCCAGTTCCTCTGAACAGAGCTGGAGGACTCCCTGACGACGAGCCCCTTGTTCTCCATCTCCCCTATCGCTCTGGTGCAGGAAGACGGCGGAAGCCCGGAGATGGACGATATGTTGCGGAGGTTGTCGGCTCCTGAGGCCATGGCATGCATGATCCTGACGCTGTCCGATCTGACGGAGATCTCCGAGTTCACCATGGACTCGGCCTCCATGAACAGCGGCGACATCTGCTCCAGGAAACATCCCTTGATGGATTCGACGGGGTCGCCTTTCACGATCTCCTGATACTCGGGAGTCCCTCCCACCATCCCGTACGCCTGAAGATGCTGCATAGGCGTGTATTCCGGATGGAACCCGGTGCATTCCAGATAGCTCATCGGCCTGACCTCGATCAGGTTGGAGAACCTCCCGAACACGGATACGTCGGAATCGCAGGCTATGAACAGGACCCTGGTGTCGCGGATGTCGCGGGAGACGAAGCGGTTCACGTGGTTGTACAGGTCCGGGAACACCTCCAGGAGATCGGAGTAATGGTCGAGGATGACGACAGTCTTCTTGACGCAGTGCTTCTTTATGAGATAGAACAGGTCCTGTATGTCCTCGAGCCTCTCCTTGGTGCCGGTGTACCTGCTGACGGCTTCGGAGATATTGCGAAGGCAGTCCTCCGGCAGCATGTTGGATCCGGAGATGTAGATGTGGCGCTTGAACTCACAGAACTTCTGCAGGAGAGCGGTCTTGCCCAGACGCATCCTCCCATACACCGCGCAGCTCTGCGGAACCGCCTTGTACAGCTCCTCGAGCATCTTCAGCTGCTCCTCACGACCGACGAACCCGTCCATGTTCTGTAATCGGAATCATATTTCTTAAACATACACACGGACCGCGAAAGATTCAATTTTTAGGAAAGCCTAAATTTAAATATGATTTAGCCATTCCTAAATACAAGATAAGCCGAGGAGGTGCGTAGGGAAAAACCGATGCCGATGCCGAAAAACAGCCGGTCCGTAGAAGTCCAGTGGCATAAAGTAGTATCACACGGACCGGCGCCGTATACCACAAAACCCGAAGATCATTTCTCATACAGTTCTGAACGACGCTTGGAAAGGTAGTGCACGTTCCTCATGCTCCTGTACCCGTCGCCGTTCCTTATCCTATCCAAGGATTCAGCGCGAAGGTCCGCTACGACCATGCTCTCGACGTCGTCGTGAGTCTCCGCCATGACGCGTCCCAGGGGGTCGAATATCATGGACCCACCTCCGAACACCACTCCGGCCCCGTTGTCCCCTACGGCGTTGCAGGACGCCACGAACACCGAGTTGTCGTATGCACGGGCCGGGAGTATCCTGCCCCATACCTCCGCCCTGCGCTCCTTGGAGAGCCCGGACGCGGTCGGCATCAGGACGACGTCCGCTCCGCGCATAGCGTAGGTGCGGGTTATGTCGGGGAAATGGGACTCCCAGCACAGCTGTATCCCTATGTCGGCGACGGAGGTGCGGATCACGTCCAGGGAATCCCCCGGCCTCATGACCTCCGCCTCTCTGTACCCGAGATGCGTCTTCCTGTAGGCCCCGACTATCCTTCCGTCCTCGGCCACGACCTGCGTCATATAGCCTTCGTAGTCCGCGAATCCGAAGCATACGATCGTCCCTTTCGAGGCCTCGGACACCGCACGGACTTCCTCCGAATCGAAGGACAGACCCTCCAGAGGGGAAGCCATGGAATAGCCCGAGAGCGACATCTCCGGGAATACCACCATGCCGGCGCCTGCCGCTTCTGCCTTGTCGATGTAAGCCAGCATGGAGCGGAGATTCGCTTCGGCATCCCCTGCGATGGAACGCATGCATACGGTCGCGAGCCTGAAATCCTTCATCTGATCGGCTTCGGAATGCTTGCAAAAGGTAAAAAGAAAGAGGTTTTAGGAGGCGGCCCCCGGGATCAATCCTCGGGGAGCACGACCTCGTTGTCCTCGTCGTGGTTCTCTTCGACCTTGAAGACGAGCCCGATGAGAGCCAGGAGAAGTATCAGGCATCCGCCTGCGATGAACGCGAAGTCCACGCTGTTGGCGAAGGCCAGAAGGATGTCGTGGACGGTCTGCGCTATCTGATCTGCGGTGTAGTGCAGCTGGGTGTAGAGCAGGGTGAACAGCTGTGGCACCCCAGTGGCGTCAGGAGCCAGCATGTCCAGGACCCCGGAGTTGTGAGGCACCAGATCGTAGACCTCGGGCGGGAGCAGCGTCTGGAGCTCTCCGTTTATCTTGTTGGCGATCAGCATCGCGAAGACCGCGGTACCGATGGTGGCTCCGACCGACCTGATGAGGTTGACGGCGGATGTGGTCATTCCGATCTCGGACTGCTTGGAGCTGTTCTGGACAGCCGTCATGATAACTCCCATCATGCATCCGAGGCCGAGTCCGAACACGAACAGGCACATTATGTAGTATTCCACGGTGGTCCCCAGGGTCATCTGGGAAAGCATGTACATTCCGATGAAGGACACGATAGGCCCGACGATGACCCAGATCCTGTATCCGGTCCTCAGGAGGAGAGCACCGCTGGAAAGGGCGGTGATCATCATTCCCGCGACGAGAGCCAAGGAGTAATACGCGGAGTCCAGGACGGAGAACCCGAGCACGTAGATGGAGAACATGGACGAGTACGTCATGCCTCCCATCATGGCCAGTCCGAAGATGAACATGAACAGGGCTGCCTTGACGACGACCTTGTTGTGGATGAGATGAGGAGCGATGATGGGTTCCACAGCCTTGTTCTCTACCTTTACGAACAGAACCAGAAGCACCAGCGCGAGCGCGATCATGGCGAAGGACGTGACGCTGACCCACTCGAACTTGTCCCCGCCGAACTGGAAGAACAGAAGGACGTCGATCAGCATCACGGACAGCAGGAGGATTCCAGCCTTGTCTATATGGACCTCGCTGTTGTTGTTGATGGGGGTCGGGAACTTCTTGAGCGTAAGGATCGTGGACACGATGGCCATGGGAATGTTGATGTAAAAGATCCAGTGCCAGCTGATGTACTCGGTGATGTATCCTCCGATCAAGGGCCCGATTCCGCTTCCGATCCCGAAGACGGCTCCGAGAATTCCTTGCATCTTCGCCCTCTCGCGAGGAGAGTACAGATCGGCCACAGCGGCTGTGGCGACGGGTATGAGGATACCTCCGCCGAGACCCTGCACGGCACGGCAGACGATGAACATCTCCATGCTGGTGGAGAGACCCGCTACGAAGGACCCGGCGACGAACAGCCCGAGTCCGATGAGGAAGAGAGGCTTCCTCCCGTACAAGTCGGAGAGCTTCCCTGAGATGGGTATCATCACGGTCTCGCAGAGCATATAGGCCGTGATCATCCAGGCGTAGAGCTCGGCGCCGTGGAGATCCTCGATGATTCTAGGTGCGCAAGTACCGACGATGGTACCGTCGAAACAAGCGATCAACATAGCGAGCCCGAGGCCCAGCATTATCATCCTGCGGACCTTGGGGTCTATGTTCTTGTAAGTGATTTGTTCTACAGCCATAGCAACTTTGTTGCGCAATCTGTTATTGTATATAAAAGAAAGGGTGGTTTATGATGCAACCTGCGAATCAAGTGTCTTTGAACGTATCGCCCCCCGACAGCTCATCTATGTGCTGGGAGAGCTTCGAGGTGAGAGCCAGGAAGGTCTTCGTCTCCTCCTCGGTCAGAACTGAGAATATCGAATCGTCCATCCTGATGGTGATCTCCATAGCGATTTTGTAAGCATCCATGCCCTTCTGGGTGAGGTTCAGCGCCCATACTTTTCCAGTGCTGCTGTTGACGGCGAGGCCGAGGCTGATCAGCTCGCGAACGACGATCGACACTCTGGATTTGTCGAGCGGAACCCTCTCGCAGAGCCCTTTCTGGGATATTCCGGGGGAGCGGGCTATGGAAATCAAGAAGGGGATGTGGTAATGTCTGAACCCCTGACTGTCCACATCCTCAGCTGCCGAATTCCTCACGAAACGGGTGGTTTTATCTAGAAACTGGTGAAATCTGACGGAGTGTTCCTGCTCCATAAATAGTCTAACACATTAAGAGTTATTTAAACTGATATGAAAGATATAAGAGTTTGTTGACAGTACGGGAGTCTGGCGATTTAATGCAACTTTACCACGACAAAGACGTCGACCTCGGAATATTCGATGGAAAAAAGGTCGCTGTGCTCGGATACGGCGCCCAGGGAAGGGCCCAGGCCCTCTGCTTCCACGACTCCGGTATCGACGTGACGGTTGGAGCGAGAAGGACTGGAAAGTCCTGGGAGAAAGTGAAAGAGGACGGACTCAAGGTTGCCGAGTTCGCCGACGCGGTCAAGGACGCGGACGTCGTGCTCATGCTCCTCCCCGACGAGATCCAGCCCGACATCTACAAGGAGTACGTCGAGCCCAACCTCAAGAAGGGCGCCGCTCTCGAGTTCGCTCACGGATTCGCCATCACCTACAAGCTCATAGTCCCCCCCAAGGATGTGGACGTCATCATGATGGCCCCCAAGGCTCCCGGAGACATGGAGAGGCTCGTCTTCACCGAGGGATTCGGAGTCCCCGCCCTCATCTGCGTCTACCAGGACGTCACCGGCAACGCCAAGAAGATCGCTCTCGGCCTCGCCAAGGGACTTGGGGCCACCCGTGCAGGAGTCTTCGAGACCACCTTCGACAACGAGACCTACACCGACCTCTTCGGAGAGCAGGCGGTCCTCTGCGGCGGACAGACCGAGCTCATCAAGCGCGGGTTCGAGACCCTCGTCGAGGGCGGATACCCTCCCGAGATGGCCTACTTCGAAGTGCTCCACGAGACCAAGCTCATCGTAGACCTGATCAACAAGGGCGGTTTCGAGCTCATGTGGCACGTCGTCTCCAACACCGCCGAGTACGGCGGACTGACCAGGAGGGAGAGGGTCGTCACCGAGCAGTCCAAGCAGAACATGAAGCAGATCCTCAAGGAGATCGAGGACGGCACCTTCAAGACCCAGTGGAGGCAGGAGTGGGCCGACGGCCTCGTCAACCTCAAGGCGATGGAGGAGAAGGAGAAGCAGCTCCAGCTCGAGGTCACCGGAAGAGAGATCCGCAGGCTCTTCGAGAGGAAGAAGTGAACCTGAAGGGGCGGAAGGATGAGCAGGATATCCATAAGGAGCCACGCTGGAGAGTTCATAGGAGACCTCGACCAGTCGGACATCTCGAACGCTATCTGGCTCTCCCCGCCCATCACCCTCGAGACGAACATGCTCGGAGGGATGATGTACTGCGAGCTCCCCTTGGACGTCATACTGCCCAAGGAGGGCCGCATCACTGAACTTGAAACCGGGGACATAGCGTACTGGCCAGGTCCCGGCGCTTTCTGCGTGTTCTTCGGACCTACCCCCCTCAGCGGGGAGGACGGGAAGCCTGTCGCGCCTTATCCTGTCATCAGGATCGGAAAGATGATCGGAGACTGCTCCCGCATGGACGACATCGGGGACAGGCAGAGGATCATCGTCCAGCCGATGCTCTGAATCGTTAGATGACCTATTATTTGTCTGAAATCACGCCTCGATAAATTGCTCAGTTATCGAGACGGCATCGTCCTTTCCTACAATCGGCCTATCCGCAGCGTTTATCAACCGTCTATAGTCCTTTGACGGTACGCCTGCATCATCATCTATTATCACCACAGTACGATAGCTATCTCCAGAATCACGGACGAACATCAGGTTTATGAAAACCTCTTTAGCCTTTTCTGTATTGTTCACTCCGAACACCAACACCGGTGACTCGGACTCAATATAGATATCGGGTTCGATGACGTCGCCTGTCTTGGAATGTATTTTTTTCTTAATCTGACACCGGTCTTTCAAAGAAGAAGAAAGGTATGCGGCAAGGATGTCCTCGACAAAGGTGCTAGCTACGTTAGCATGACTCAAACGTCTCATATCGGCTACCTGTATTACCGCTTGAACTATAGATGACAGAGAAGAACCGAAATCGTGAACAGATTTTACACTGACCGTTATCCTCCCATCCTCGAAAGATACGTTGTTCTGACCGATTATCCTACTCAAAATCCGTTCTCTAGTAGGAGTCAGATTGAAATTCTCATAAGAAAGCCACATCATGGTATGCCCTTCATCAGACAACACCATCTCCCCGTCCGTTTTCAGAACTATATGCAGCTCGTCGCCATCGTCGAAATACTTGTCAGTATGAACTAAGTAGTCCCCTCCATCGAGCTTCTCCAGACTGAATTGATCACAGACAGACTTCCTCAACAGGTCCTCATTGACCATCATAGTAATCCTCCAAAGTTCTGTTGTGTTCAAGCCCTTTGACTCTAATTTTAGTATCTCTCATGAAGATACGAAGCGCTTCCGAAAGGGTTCTATACTCATCAGTCGGAACAGCATAACCGTCAGGGTGAGTGGTTTTCTCTTGGTAACGTTCTGTAATTTTATGAATGTGCGGGCCTTTAATGGTTTCATTTTCCAAGCGATTCTTGTGGGACCCATGATTACCATTGTAGCGAAGAATAGTTACTTCGCGTCTATTGGAAAAAACACAAACTAATATCACTGAAAAATTATCGGGACGATCGACATTTTGCCTAACAACCATCTTGAAATCGTATGCATCACACTCTAGATTGTAAGTTCTAAATTTTTGCCGACCGTCGTTTGACATTTGGAGATCACTTAAATCCACATTTTTATCAATCAGCTTAGGCGCTCTAATCATGTCTTCTGCAACAGACTCTAGTATGATGTCATCCGTTTTCATTTCAGCTAAGAAAACAGCGAACGAAATCGTATTTAATGACTGACCTCGGATGTTTGCTAAAACACGCGTCAAAAATAGGAAATGAGGGCGGGAGACCCGCCCCTGGTTTCAGTTCCCCACGAGCTCCGTTCCGGAGAAGCTCATCGTGGGGACGGTTATGACGCCCATCTGGGCAGGGTCGTTGCCTATGGCCTCGATCCCCTTCACGGCTTCGAGCATGTTTCCCATCAGGAGGGCGTTGTTCACCACTCCGGCGATCTCTCCCTTCCTGATTATGTATCCGCTCCTGACGTTGAGGCCGAACCTTCCGGTGAGCTCGTCGGCCTCCGGCCAGGCGAACTTCTCCACGAGGATCCCGTTGTCCGTCTGCTCGATGATCTGCTCTCTGGTGAGGTTACCGGGCTTCACCACGAGGTTCAGAGGCTTGATGGTCGGGGTCCTCTCGTAGGCTCCCTGGGCCTCCACGCTGGACCTGCGCATGCCGTTCCCGGTGCTTCCGCCGCAGTAGGTGTCCTTCAGGAACCCTTTCAGGACGCCGTCTTCGATGACGGGCTTCCTCTCGGCAGGGACACCCTCGTCGTCGAACACGCATGAGAGGGGAGCCTTGACGGTGGGGTCGTCGACGATGTCCAGACATCCGGATGCGACCTCCTTGCCGATAGAGTCCTTCCACATGCTGCGTCCGTACTTGCAGTTCTCGCCGTTGATGGCGGATCCCACAGACGAGGTGAGCATGTCGCCGAGCTCGCTGGGGGGCAGGATCATCGAGAGCTTCTCGGTGCCCTTGAACTCCCTGCAGACGGCGGCGGCCTCGGCCTTGCGGGACAGCTCCTGCCCGATGAACACGGGGTCCAGGCATAGATGGGACCCGTGGTAGGTCTCCATCCCCTCTCCGGGGTGGTCCCTGACGGTCATCGAGGTGAAATGCCCGTAGACCAGGGTGCTCCTGTGGCTGACGTCCACGCCGTTGCTGTTCACAGTGCGGGTCTCGGTGCAGGACACGCGTATCTGGGCGCGAGGGATGTTCACCCTGCAGCTCCCTATGAGGGTCTTGGCAAGCTCCCTGAGCTCGTCGGGGGTGATGTTCTCGACCTTCTTGTCCCACACATCGGGAGCGGAGATCTTCGCCTGGGAAGGCTGGGCGTATCCCTGGAAGACGTTGTTCACCGGAGAATACTTCAGGACTGTCTCGGCCATCCTCAGGCAGTCGTCCACCGATCCTGGGGAGTTGAGCGAGACAGACGACTTCCCCATCTTGCCGTCCTTGGCCATGCGGAACATCATCCCCGACTCGGTCTTCGTCTCGATGTTGCTTATCTTGGAGTCGTCGATGTAGACCGTGTTCACTATGGTTTCCGACACGTAGGTCTCGGCCTGGTCGTACCTCTTCAGAGCCTGGATCGCCCTGTCGTCGGGATAGACGGTCACTGTCCTCCCCCCACGATCATCCTGGCGCGCATGTAAGGCCCTCCAGACGACACGCGGACCCAGTCCTCGATCCCCTTTCCGCACATGCCTCCGTCGAGGATGACCTCCTTGGTCAGAGCGTCAGCGGAAGACAGGATCTCCACCGACTTGCCGGTCAGGGTGAACGACTGGAGCATGTCGGTGATCTCCCCGTTCTCGATGAGGAACCCCCTCAGGCACTTGGCCTCGAAGCATCCTCCCACAGGGTCCTCCATGCCGTTGACCATCTTGTCGCACAGGATGCCGTGCTTGGTGTCGGCGACAAGGTCATCCTTGTCCCAGTCCCCGGGACCGAAGTACGTGTTGGTCATCCTGACCCAGGTCCTCTTCCCGAAGCTCTCCGCCCTTCCGTTGCCGGTGGGCTTGCATCCCAGTTGGGATGCCGTCTCCAGGCTGTGCATGTAGCCGTTGTAGATCCCCTTGTCGATGATCTTGGTGCAGGACGAAGGCGTCCCCTCGTCATCGAACGGGATGGACCCGTGGGCTCCGGGAACGGTCCCGTTGTCGTACATGGTGATTATCTCGGAGGCCACCTTCCTGCCGACCGCTCCGGTGAGGAACGAGCGCTTCTTGGTGATCTCGTCCCCTTCGGAGGCGTGCCCCATGGCCTCGTGAGCCAGCAGCCCGGATACCATCGGATCGGAGATGACCGTGAGGTTCCCGGAAGGGGCCCTCTTGGCCGCGAGGGTCCTGATGGCTTCCTCCGCGGCGGTCCTTCCGATCTTCTCGATGTCCGCGTCCTTCACGACCTCGTATCCCAGAGTGCTGTCAGGACCGTCGTAGTAGCGCTCCATTACGCTTCCGTCGAACGCGACGGACATGGCCCTGCACAGGGTGCGGACCTCCTCCCAGCCCAGGTCGGAGCCGGCGGAGTTGACCAGGAGGTTCTCCTTGATCTCCTCGGAATACGCTCCCACGCGGTTGGCGATGCGCTCGTCGATGGTCTGCGCCCTGTCCAGGTCCAGGACGACGTCGATCTTCTCGGACATGTCGACCTTGTCGGGGTGGATCTTCACCTGGGCGGGAATGTGCTTCCTGACGGCGGAAGGCTCCAGCACCAGGTCTGACTTCCTCTCTCCCGAGGCGTTCTTCACAGCATCCTCTGCCGCTTTCAACACAGCGTCCTTGTCGAACGAGGCGACGGTGCCGTATCCCCATCTCCCGCCTATCCAGGCCCTCATGCAGACCCCGCCGGAGCTCTTCTGGACGAGCTGCCTGAGCTCCCCGTTCATAGAACTTACTCCGACGTTCCTGATGGCCTGGGACTTGGCGTCGGCGAACTCCGCGCCCATGTCCTGCATCCTCTCGACGGCCTTGTACAGGACGTCCTGGGACTGCTCCGCTTTGACGAGCTCCTGCATCATACCACCGTGAAGGAATGGTCGAACGAAGTGAGTACCTCGCACCCGTTCTCGGTCACAAGACAGGTGTCCTCGATTCTTATGCCGCCGACTCCGGGGATGTAGATCCCGGGCTCGGCGGAGACGACGTTGCCGGCGTGGAGGATCTGGTCGGACCTGGGCGAGACGGATATGGCCTGGTGGACGTCCATGCCGATGCCGTGCCCGAAGGAATGGATGAACTTGCCCTTGAACTCGGATTCGTCAATGATCTTCCTGGCGGCGAGGTCCGCGGCGTTGGCTTTGGCTCCGTCGTGGTACTCCGCGATCCCGGCCAGCTGGGCCTCGCGGACGACCTCGTACGCCCTCTCCAGGATCTCCGGGGGCTTCCCGAGGAACACGGTGCGGGTCATGTCCGAGCAGTACCTGTCGTATTTGGAACCGAAGTCGAACAGAGCGGTGTCGCCCTTCTTGAGCCTGTAGTCGCAGGGCATGTGGTGGGGCTGGGAGGAGTATGCTCCGAAAGCCGCAATCGTGTCGAAGGCGTTGCCGGTGCCTCCGAGCTCGCGCATCCTGCTGTCCATCCTCGCCGCGACCTCCCTCTCGGAGACGCCTTCGGACAGATAGTCGGGGATCTCCGCGGCGACCTGGGAGGATATCTTGCATGCGTGCTTTGTGGCCTCGATCTCCTTGGCGTCCTTGACGGATACCGTCGCATCGATGGCGTTCCCGGCGTCTACGGGTTCGATATCCCCGGCGACCTTCTTGATATACTGGACGGCGGCGTAGGTGGCGGAATGGGTGTTGAATCCGACCTTGGAGCATCCGGAAAGGGCGTCCCTGATGTACTTCTCCCTCTCCTCGCGGTCGTGGTACACGTGGACATCCCCGACTCCATCGTTCGCGGACTCCTCCTCGAGGATGCTTACTATGACGTCCAGCGTCCCGTCCTTCCTGACGATGGCGAAGGAGCCTTCGAAGGTTCCGGAGGACTGCTCCGTGAGATACCAGAACGTGGAGTCCAGGAAGGGCTCCCCGTCGTTGGCTATGACGACGGCGTCCATGCCTTCAGCGTTCGATATGAGCCTCTCGGCCCTTGATTTTGCCATGTTAGGGTAATCTAAGTGTGGAAAATAACTATGTCGGTAGAATCAAAAAAACAGCACCAACAATTGTCGCTCACCATTAAATAAAGGAAATGGGTGGTTGATACACCTTCATTTGTTTGTTGGACGGAGACAAGACATGGCACTCTGTGGAAGCCTCGAAAGACAGTACGAGCACACTTACAACGGCTATAATCAAATCAAAGAGGAGCTTAGCTTTTCTTTTCTTTAGCCGATATGTTCCTATCTAGGAATTGAACTGATTCGTCACGAAAGACTGAATGATAACGCGGGACTAGATGCAACCTTAACTATGCCTGCAAATATTCTTTGCAAAAAACCGTTAAGCATAGACCTACAAATGAAATGCACATCAAAACCTGAATATGATGGGTCCAAAGAACATATACTGTTCAGCATGGATTCAGATCTATTCAGGACCATGCATGAACCTGGTTCAACACCAATGCTGTTATTCCTGCACATACTGCCGGAATCACCCGAAGAATGGGTGGTGCAAGACAACAAAAAAATAATCCTCAAAGAAACCACGTTCTGGTACAGCGCCATAAACCAAAACGAGCCTCCTTCAGACAACAAATCCATTCGCATAAAAATACCAGTGAACAACATGGTCACCAAGGATAGCCTTTACCAGATGTTCCGCAAAGTATCAAGAAAGGAGGACATAATCAATGAAGATTGATGGCTACTCCTACGATATTCTAAGCAGAATTAACCCTCAAAAGATACGCATATACCTTAACTCGAGCGGATGGATATCGGAAGAAAGAGAATCTGATTCAGAAACGTTTTCCAATCCAAAGAATGGAGAGGTGGTCGTTGTCCCCAATGCTAAAACCTCCCGGAATTACGCCTATCGCGTAGAAGAAATCGTCAAAACCCTTTCTGAGAGTGAAGGCATTTCCGTTCAACGCATTCTGTCTGGATTTACATTAGCATCTGCCACGGATATTATGGAATATTGTTATAAACCGGAAAATGAAGAAATCGGATCAATCCCTGT
>JAEEGI010024210.1_pt1 | contig 11850 bp, 6 predicted proteins | sample 8958751 | NCBI WGS metagenome assembly JAEEGI01 (sample SAMN16246545, study PRJNA631951) | gut metagenome | biome: gut microbiome; feature: rumen; material: KS-attached | host: Bos | place: Iran: Karaj | collected 2018-10 | reverse complement strand
GAATGCCTGCGCCATCAGTTCCACGACGGCCATGCGGTGTTAACCTGGTATCCCTACGACGACACCCGTTATTCCGACCAGCCCTTCTGGATCGTCTGGGCCGTTTGTGAGCTGCTCAAGGAAACCGGCGACCGCTCGATCCTTGACGAGCCCGCCGCCTGGCAGGACGGCGTCGAAGCAAACGTACTCGAGCACGTCAAGGCCGCCGTGCGGCGGCTTCTGGACGACCGAGGCAGAAACGGACTGGTGCGCATTTTCTTTGCGGACTGGAACGACGCGCTGAACATCCCGCCGGAGGAAGAGGCCGAATCCGTCATGCTCTCGGAGCAGTTCTGCCTGGCGCTGAAGGAGCTGAAAGCGCTGGCGCGTTGGATCGGTGACGGGGAATACGCCGCTTTCTGCGAAAACGCCTATGACGAGATGAAGACCGCCATCAACCGCACAGCCTGGGACGGCGGCTGGTACTGCCGCGCTCTGGCTCCCACCGAGAACATCGGCTCGAAGGATTCGAGGGGCAGCAAGATCTATCTCAACGCCCAGACCTGGGCCGTGTTGGCGGACATCGTGCCCGAAGAGCGCCTGAACACCGTGATCCAGGCCGTGGACGGCATGGAGCGCGATTTCGGCTTCCCGCTGAACGACCCGCCGTATACGGGCTACGACCCGATGGTCGGGCGTATGTCCGGCATGCTGCCAGGTCTCTTTGAAAACGGCGGGGTCTACTGCCACGCCAGCGCCTTCAAGCTGCTGATGGACTGCAAGCTGGGGCGCGGCGACGATGCCCTGCGTACAATGAAGAAGATCATGCCGGACAGCCCCTACAATCCCTCGGCGCAGTCCGGCGCGGAGCCCTACGTCTTTACCAACTGCTTCTCCACCCATCCGAAGTACTACGGCCGCTCCTACCAGTCCTGGACCACAGGCACCTCGGCCTGGAGCCTGCGCTGCCTCTACGAGGGAATCCTCGGCGTCAAGCGCGATTTCGACGGCCTGCGGATCGAGCCGGCCTTCCCCTCCGAATGGAACAGAGCCGAGCTGACGCGGCACTTCCGCGGCGCGGATTACCGCATCGTCTATCGCCGCACGGGAGAGAGTGGCATCTTTGCGGACGGCAAGCCGGTCACCGGCACGCTGCTGCCGGACTTTCGGGATGGAAAAACGCATCTGATAGAAGTCACAATTTGATCGGATCTTACAATTTCGGGTAGGATTTCGCAATCATTCCGCAGCGGCAAGCGATACAATACGATCACAGCAAGAGAAAAACCTGATATAATCAAAAAGAGAAAACGGAGGAATGAACATGGCACGCGTTAAGAAAGAATACGATGCCGAGGGCGTCAAGCTCACGATGCGCACCCGCGACTATCTCGCAGACATGAGCGGCCAGCTGGCCTTGGGCATCATGGCAAACCTGGTCGGCCAGCTGCAGTACTTCTACACCGACAAGGTCGGTATGGCGGTCGGTTCCGTCGGCGTGGTCATGGCCATCGCCAAGATCCTGGACGCCTTTACCGACGTCATTTTCGGCAATGTCATCGACCACTCCCGCGGCGGCAACAAGAAATACTTCCGGTGGATGATCATGCTGGCTGTTCCCGCGGCCGCGATCGTCGCCCTTCTGTTCATGATCCCCGCGGGCGCATCCAACGGCGTTCAGGTCGCCTATGCCTTGATCACCAATCTGCTGCTCACCGCTGTCATTTATACCATGATCGCCACGCCCTTTGCGGCCGTCATGGTGGTCCGCACCAAGTCCAACAGCGAACGCTCCAGCATGGGCGTCTTCCGTGCGGTCGGCAACTACGGTGCCGGCATGATCATCGCGATCGCCACCATCCCCGTCACCAATATGTTGGGCGGCACCCAGAGCGCCTGGATCAAATACGGCGTTGTTCTGGCTCTGTTTGTCCTGCTCCTGTTTGCGATCTGCTGGCTCAACGGCCACAAGGCCGCCTTCACGAAAGAAGGCGAGGACGAGACCGGTGTTCAGGTTCAGGCGGAAGAAGAGCCCGTTCCCTTCGGCCCCGCCATGGGTATGCTCTTCAAAAACAAGTACTGGGTCATCGTGCTCCTCTTTAACACCATTACCGCCATTACGAGCGCGGTAGCCGCTTCCTCCGGTACATACTACTGCAAGTGGATCTTCGGCAACGACAATCTGGTCGCCATCATCGGTGGGGCCGGCATGCTCGGTACGATCATCGGCTTTGCGGTATCCAAGCCCATCATCAACAAATTCGGCATTAAAAAGACGGTCGATATCGGCCTGCTCGGCGCGGCGATCTTTGCGGGTATCCGCTGCTTTATCCCCGGCAACATTGTCGTTTACGCTTCGACCGCAGTCCTGGCCAGCTTTGTCCAGATCCCGCTGATGTGCCTCTACGGCGTGCTGACCGCCATGACCGTCGACTACAACGAATGGAAATACGACAAAAAGCTGGTTGCCATGTCCGGAGGCGCGATCGGCTTCGGCAACAAGGTCGGCAGCGGCCTTGGCTCGCTGCTCCTGAGCCTGTTCCTCATCCTCGGCAGCTACGACGCTTCTCTGGCAGTCGCCAGCACTTCCATGCGCTATTCCATCTACGGTTTCTCCAACTACCTGCCTCTCGTGATCAATCTTCTGATGTTCCTTCTCTTCCGCGGTTTCGATCTGGAGCAGAAGCTGCCCCAGCTCCGTAAGGAGATCGAAGAGCGCCGTGCGGCCAAGCAGGCGGAGTAATCTTACAAATCGATCCTTCACGCAGACCGGAGAGGCCTTCTCTCCGGTCTGCCCATATGGAAAGAGAGGTATTCTCATGAACCTGGAAAAAAGAACCTGGAAAGGAACTTGGATCAGCGATCCGGGCTATCAATTTGAAAGCCCCGCGTCCCCCGTACCGATGATGTTCCGCCGCCGTTTTTCATTGGATCGGCACGCATCACTGGAGGTCTTTGCAACGGCCATGGGCGTTTTCGACCTCTGGCTGGATGGGCAGCGTCTGCATGACGATTATTTTTCTCCCGGTTTCACCGATTACAGCGCCCATCTGCAATATATCCGCTGTGAAGCGGCAGATCTGCCGCAGGGAGAGCATGAACTGCTGGCCGTGGTTGCGGGCGGCTGGGCCGTCGGACGCAGCACCCATGTGGATGACACGACCAAGTCCAGATCCAAGCTCTCTGCCGACCGTCAGGCGCTGCTCTGCGATCTGCAGCTTGTCTACGGCGACAGGCGACGTGAGATCCTCGGCACGGACGAGCGCTGGGAGGTCACGGAGGATGGTCCTTGGCGCTTCGCCGATTTTTACGACGGTGAGGTCTATGACGCGCGCGTTGACAGATCCGATTTGAACTGGCGCCACGCCGCCCCGGAGAAATTGCACGTCAATCCACTTATCTGCGCTCGTTACGGTGAAAAGGTCAGCGCCCATGAAGTATTGGAACCGGTCGCCTGGTTGGAAGCCTCCTCCGGCGAGCTGATCGCCGACTTCGGCCAGAACATCGCGGGCGTGGTGTCTTTCCGATTGAGCGGCAAAGCCGGACAGGAGATCGTGTTCCGGCATGCCGAGGCGCTGGAGCACGGCGAGCTTTATGTACAGAATCTCCGCAGCGCCAAACAGGAGCTGCGCTACATCTGCCGCGAGGGCGAGCAGGAGTATTCTCCGCGCTTTACCTATATGGGCTTTCGCTACGTCGGCGTCCGCGGCGTTCGGAAAGAAGACATTGCGCTCAAAGCGATCGCTGTCTATTCTGATCTTGAAACCGTCGGCTCCTTCCGCTGCTCCAACGAAGACCTCAATCAGCTGCAATCGAATCTCGTCTGGAGCGGCAAGGACAACTTCGTGGATATCCCCACCGACTGTCCGCAGCGCGACGAGCGCCAGGGCTGGACAGGCGATATCGCGCTGTTCGCTTCCACGGCCTGCTTCAACTTCGACATGAGCCGCTTCCTCGAGAAATGGCTGCTTGATCTGAAATCCGAGCAGGGGCCCACCGGGGCGATCCCCTTTGTCATCCCCTCGCGCAAGGGCATCACGCCCGGCATGACTACCTCCTGCTGGGGCGACAGCTGCATCCTCGTCCCCTGGGCGCTGTACCTCTCAAACGGTGACAAGACGCTGCTGGAACGCCAGTATCCGAGCATGAAAAAGTATATGGCGGATGTGAAGCGCTGGGCGGCGCTGAGCCTGCCGATCCACGGCTCGCCCCATATCCTCAAGCTGCCCTTCCAGTTCGGCGACTGGTGCGCGCCCTATGGCAGCGTGCCCGACTGGCTGGCCAAAGGCCCCTGGGTGGGCACGGCTTACTATTTCCGCTCGTGCCGCCTCATGAGCGAGATCGCCGCGATCCTCGGCCACGATGAGGACAGCCGCCGCTATGCGAATCTGGCCGAAAAGGTACGCGCCGCCTTCTGCAAAGTGTTCACCGACGGGCACGGCCGCATGAAAGAGGAGTTTCAGACCGCCTATGTGCTGGCACTGGCCTTCGGTCTGGCCGAGGGCGAAGAACGCAGAGTCATGGCGGAGCGGCTCTGGGCGCTGATCAAAGAAAACGGCGTCCATCTGAACACCGGCTTCACCGCCACGCCCTTCCTGCTTTTTGCGCTCTCGGACAACGGCTATGAGCGGGAGGCCTACGAGCTCCTGCTGCAGGATACGACACCATCCTGGCTCTATCAGGTACGGCACGGAGCCACGACCATGTGGGAAAACTGGCACAGCGTGCACGAAGACGGCACGATCCAGGAATCCTCGCTCAATCACTACGCCTACGGCGCGGTGGGCGATTTCTTCTATCGCCGCATCTGCGGCCTTGAGATCCTTGAGCCCGGCTATCGTCGCTTCGCGGTGAAGCCGATCCCCGGCGGCGGATTGACCTGGGCGGAATGCGAGCACAAGTGCCCCTATGGCCTCATCAAGACCCGCTGGGAAAAGGCCGATGGCAGGTTCCGACTGTCCGTCTCTGTGCCCTTTGGCACGGTCTGCGACGTGACCCTGCCCGACGGCAAACAACATACGATAGGAAGCGGAAGTTATGATTTCGAGTGTTTGGAAAAATGAAACGCTGCGCCCTTCAGTACGGGCGCAGGCGCTTCTGCGGGAGCTGAGCCTGGATGAAAAGATGGCGCAGCTCGGCTGCGTCTTCCCCTTCGGCGAGCAGGCGCAGGATTTTGACTGGCTCAAGGCGCAGACGCCCTGCGGCATCGGCCAGATCAGCACGCTGGAAATGCGGCGGCTCGAAACGCTCCATGACTGCGCCGCCTGGCAGAGACGGGCGCAGGAGACCGTGATGGCAAACAGCCCGCACGGCATCCCCGCCATCTTTCACATGGAGGGACTGTGTGGGGCGTTCATTCAGGACAGCACCAGCTTCCCCTCCGGCATTGCCCGCGGTGCAGGCTGGGATCCGGAGCTGGAAGAGCAGATCGCCGCGACGGTCAGCCGCCAGGAGGCTGCCTGCGGCATGACGCAGATCTTCGCCCCGGTGCTGGATATCAGCCGGGACAGCCGCATGGGCCGTCAGGGCGAGAGCTACGGTGAGGATCCCACGCTGGCCGGCGCGCTTGGTGCGGCCTATGTGCGCGGCGCACAGGGAACGGAGACGGCCGGACGCCGCCCGGATTGCGTGGCCAAGCATTTCCTGGCCTTTCACAACTCCCAGGGCGGCATCCACGGCAGCCACAGCGACACCCCGCCGCGCCTGCTGCGGGAGGTCTACGCCAAGCCCTTCCAAAGTGCGATTCGCGAGGGACTTCGCGGCGTAATGCCCTGCTACTGCTCGCTGGACGGCGAGCCCGTCTCGGCCTCAAAGGAACTGCTGACCGACCTCCTGCGGGAGGAAATGGGCTTTGACGGCCTGTGCGTCAGCGATTACGGCGCGATTGGAAACGCCCACAGCGTGCAGCACATCGGGGAGAGCTTTGCCGAGGCTGGTTTTCTGTGCATGGAGGCCGGGATGGACATGGAGCTGCCCTCCAGCATCGGATGGAATGAAGAACTGAAAGCCATGTTCCGAAACGGCGAAGCGGACAGTTCGATTCTGGACCGTGCAGTGCTGCGCGTGCTCACGGCCAAGTTTCGCATGGGTCTGTTCGAGCATCCCTTCGCCTTGCAGGGCGAGGCGCTGAAAAAAGCTTTCGCCGTGCCGCATGACCGGGAGCTTTCTCTGCGCTCCGCGCGGGAATCTCTGGTGCTGCTGAAAAACGACGGCACGCTGCCGATCCGCAAAACAATAAAGAAGATTGCTGTCATCGGCCCGCACGCAGACAGCCCCCGCAAAATGTTCGGCGGCTACACCCATCTGTGCATGATGGAGTCCACGCTGGCCGTGGCCAATTCCATTGCGGGCGTCAGCGGTGTTATACAGGATGAGAAGGAGATCTGCACCGTCCCCGGGACGAACATCCAGTCCGACGAGGGCGAGGAATTCGACGCCATCCTGCGCCGTCAGAAGCCGGACTGCCGGAGCCTTCTGCAGGAGCTGCGGGAGCGTCTTCCCGAGGCGGAGATCCGCTATGCCTATGGCTATCCCATCGCGGGCGCGGACGAATCCGGCTTTGAAGAAGCCCTCGACGCCGCGCAGGACGCCGATCTCGTGATCCTTACCATCGGCGGCAAGCACGGCACCTGCTCCATGGCCTCCATGGGCGAGGGCGTGGACGCTGCCAACATCAATCTGCCGCCCTGTCAGGACGCCTTTATTCGGGAAGCGGCGAAGCTCGGCAAGCCTATGATCGGCGTACACTTTGACGGCCGTCCCATCTCCAGCGACGCGGCGGACGAGTGCCTGAACGCGATCCTTGAGGCTTGGAGCCCTGCCGAGTGCGGTGCGCAGGCAGTCGTTGACGCGCTGCTGGGCGAATATAACCCCGGCGGCAAACTCCCTGTTTCGGTGGCCCGTCATGCCGGACAGATCCCGATCTACTACAATCATCCCTTCGGCTCGGCCTGGCACCAGGGTGAGAGTATCGGCTTTGCCAACTATGTTGATCTGCCCCACACGCCGCGCTATGTCTTCGGCCACGGCCTGAGCTATACGAGCTTTGAATACTCAGATTTCTCCGTTTCCAAAACCGAAGTTGGTCCATCGGAGAAGGTGGTCTTCACCGTGAGAATCACGAACACCGGCGCTGTGGCGGGCGACGAGGTCGTGCAGCTCTACGTCACGGATCGTTATGCCAGCCGCACTCGCCCGGTACAGGAGCTCTGCGGCTTCTGCCGGGTGCACCTTGAAGCGGGCGAACAGAAAATGCTGCGCTTCACGTTGCAGCCCTCGGAGCTGGCTTTCCTGGATAAAGACATGCGCTGGAAGATTGAGAAGGGAGACTTTGATTTTCGCATCGGCGCATCGTCCGAGGACGTGCGCGGCGCATGCAGTGTGACCGTCACGGAAAACGCTTGGATCGACGGGAAAACGCGAGCCATGTGCGCCTTGGCGGAGGAACTTGCATGAAGGTCTTTTGCAATCCGCTGAATGTGCCGTACCCTTATTCTTTCAAACGCGACCCGCGGGACGGCTATCGCTTGACGGTCAACCGCGAAGCGGCCGACCCTTCGCTTGTGCTGTTCAAGGGGAAATACTACCTCTTTGCTTCCATGACCGCCTCTGTGTGGGCTTCTGAGGATCTTTGCCATTGGGAGAGTATTCCGTTGCCTGACAACATACCGATCTACGACTATGCGCCAGACGTGCGCGTGCTGGGCGACTGGCTGTATTTCACGGCCTCCAACCGGGGCGTTCCCTGCGACTTCTATCGTACGAAGGATCCCGTCAAGGGGCCCTATGAAAAAATTCCCGGAAGCTTTGATTTCTGGGATCCCAATCTCTTTCCGGACGACGACGGGCGGCTGTACTTCTACTGGGGCTGCGCCAACGCCACGCCGATCTGGGGCGTGGAGCTGGATCGGGAGACCCTGCGGCCGATATGTGAAAAGCACGAGCTGATCTGGGGCGATCCGTACCGGAACGGATATGAGCGTTTCGGGGACGATCACTGTGAGAATCCCCGCTCGGAGGATGAGATTGAAGCGCTGTTTCATGAGCACCTGAGGAAGAACAAGTTACGGGAAGAAGAACTGGAAAACCGCGCCATGCTGCGCGCGACCTTCGCCGGAATGCCCTATATCGAGGGGGCCTGGATGACAAAGCATGCAGGGAAGTATTATCTACAGTACGCCTGCCCCGGCGCGGAGCTGAACGTCTACGCCGACGGAGTTTATGTGGGCGACAGTCCGCTCGGGCCTTTTTCACTCGCGGACAGCAACCCCTATTCCTACAAGCCGGGCGGCTTTCTCCCCGGCGCCGGCCACGGCTCGACGCTGGAGGATCGGCAGGGAGCATGGTGGCACACGGCGACCATGCGCATTTCGATCAATCACGTCTTTGAGCGGCGCGTCGGTCTCTGGCCCGCCGGGTTTGACGATGACGGTGAGCTGTTCTGCAATCAGCGCTACGGGGACTGGCCGATGGACGCTGACAAGCTGCGCCGTGATCCATGGGCGGAGCCGGACTGGATGCTGCTGGGTTACGGCAAGCGTGTGAGCGCGTCCTCCTTTGAGCCCGGAAAAGAACCGGAAAAGGCTGTTGACGAAAACATACAGACCTGGTGGCGAGCTGCAAGCACGAAACCGGGAGAATGGCTCTGCGTCGATCTGGGTGAGAGCATGACCGTCAACGCCGTGCAGATCAGCTTTGCCGACGATCCGGCCGCGGAGATCCTCTGCCCCGGAAAGCTGGTGCCCGGCCCGGATATGGAGCGCTATATCGACCGGGCGCATCATCCGCTGCGCTGGCTGCTGGAGGGCTCGCTCGACGGCGAATGCTGGTCGGTCATCGAAGACAAGCGCGAGGCGCTGACCGACCTGTCCCACGATCTGGTCGTGCAAGAGACCGGACTGCCGCTCCGCTTTCTCCGCCTGACGGTGACGGAAGTCCCCTACGGCGCCGCGCCTTGCGTCTCCGGGCTGCGTGTTTTCGGCAAGGGGAACAGCAAAAAGCCGCCCCGCCCGATCGTGCGGGCAGAGAGGCTCGGTGAGCTGGATTTCCTTGTTTCGGCAGAGGAGAGCGACGGGACGACGGGCTTCAACATCCTTTGGGGTCATCGCCAGGACAAGCTCTACCACAGCTATCTCTGCATAGGGAAAAAACTTGACAAAAAACGGATCGGCGCGATAATCAAAGGGAAAACCCTGTTTATGCGCGTCGATGCCTTCAATGAAAACGGGATCACGCACGGGGAGGTCATCCGGCTTTAGAGCTGTGCCATTCCACATAAGAAAAGGTTGATACACCGAGGAGGTTTTTATGCAATTGGGACTATATCTTGCCAAGCTGCTCCTTGCACATCCGGAACGTCCAAATATGCAAAAGCGTCGCATTGCCTGTATCGGTGACAGCATCACCTTTGGCGCAGGGGTGCATATGACAAGAAAAACAGATGCCTGGACCTATCTTTGGCAGCGTAGATTGGGTGACGGCTTTCAGGTACTGAATTACGGCGTCTCCGGTGCGACACTACAGCGCGAGGGTGATTTCCCGTACCGCAAGGTGGGGTTTCTGCACCGCCTGGAAAAGGCGAGACCGGAGCTGATCGTGCTGATGTTGGGCACCAACGATGCCAAGCCATATAATTGGGACGAAAACCGCTTTGCGAGGGAATTTGAGGAATTCGTCGAGGAGCTCCGCGGCCTGCCGTGGCCTCATCGTTTGGCGTTGATGACTCCTCCGAAGGTGTTCCCGGAGGAGCAGACCGGCGTAATTGCCTTTGATATTGAACTCAGCCCGATCCGTGACAGCATCCGGCCGCTGGTTTATGCTTTGGGCAGGCGCTATTCTCTTTCGGTTGTTGATCTGTACGAGTTGACAGAGGAGCACCCGGAGTATTTCAGCGACGGCGTGCACCCGAATGTTCTGGGCAATCAGATGATTGCCGAAAAAATTAACAGGGAGCTCCCTGCGCGATGAGGTGCAGACGTTCGTCTTGACAAACAGGAGGAAGCCATGAGCAAACATACCATCCCGCATATCGCAAGACAAAACGGCCACCCGGTGCTGATGGTGGAGGACAAGCCTTTCATTCTCTTGGCCGGAGAGGTGCACAATTCCGATTCTTCCTCGCCCGCATATATGGAGCACATTTGGGAAATTGCCGAACATCTTGGCATGAATACGCTGCTTCTGCCCGTAACTTGGGAAATGATCGAGCCGGAAGAAGACGCTTTTGATTTCTCCGTTCCGCAGGCGCTCATTGATCAGGCCCGTGAAAGAGCCATGAAGATCGTGTTTCTCTGGTTCGGCAGTTGGAAGAACGCCGAGTGCATGTACGCCCCCGCCTGGGTCAAGCAGGATTTGCGGCGTTTCCCACGGGCACAGATCGTTAAGGGGAAAAACAAAGCCGGGCGGCAGGTCTCGCCGACGATCCCCGTGAAGATGCCGTATACCACTCTGTCTTATCTCGGAACAGAGACCATGCAGGCCGACGCGAAAGCTTTTGCCGCTTTCATGGGCTTTCTGAAGGACTATGACGAAGAGAGGCAGACCGTCGTCGCGGTGCAGGTGGAGAACGAGACCGGCTTGCTGGGTGCGGCCAGAGAGGTCTCCGATGAGGCTGACGCGCTGTTCGCCTCGGAAGTCCCGGTAGACTTCGCCGCATATATGCGCGCCCACAGCGACAGTATGACGGATGAGATCCGCGCCGCCGTTCTCGGAGGGAGAGAGTGTGGCAACTGGCGTGAGGTCTTCGGGGAAACGGCGGACGAGCTGTTTTCCGCCTATCATGTAGCAAAGTATGTGAATACCGTTGCCGCGGCAGGGAAGGCGGTCTATCCGCTGCCCATGACGGCCAACTGCTGGCTGGATAAAGGCAGCGAACCCGGCAGCTATCCCACCGGCGGCCCAGTCTCCAAGGTGCACGAGGCTTGGGACTTCTGCGCACCGAGCATCGACGTCTATTGCCCGGATATCTACGTGCCGCAGTTCAAAGAGGTCTGCGACGAGTATACCCGCCGTGGAGGAGCCCTCTTTATCCCCGAGTGTGCCACCCACAGCTATGCCGCGCCTCGGCTCCTGTACACGGTCGGACACTTTCACGCCATGTGCTATTCGCCTTTCGGCTTTGATGACATCGGGCATCCGTTTTCAGCGCAGCAAGGTTTTCTCTTTGGCATGGATGTGAGTGATCCGGCGCTGAAAACACCGCAGAGCTTTGAGGAATACGCCGCCATCGGACATATCTTGCGGGAGATGATGCCCATGCTGGCGCAAGCCTACGGTACGAACTGTCTGCAAGCTGTCTCTGCCGAGACTGATCCGGTGACCCCGCATCCCTCCGGCAATCCCTTTATGGCGATCCCGCCCATGATGGATTTCGGAGCCTTCCGTGTGTCTGCTCACTTCCAGGGTCCGATGAATCCCCGCGGCGACGGGGCACTGCTGTGCCTGAAGATCAGCGACGCGGAATGCTGGCTTGTCGGCAACGCTTGCAGTATCAGTCTCAGCTCCGGTGATCCGGACAGGACAAATCTTGACCTGCTCTCTGTTGAAGAGGGCGGCTTCGAAAATGGCGCGTGGCGTTCCGGCCGCCGCCTCAACGGCGACGAAACGGCACAGATGAACATGGACAAGCCCTCCGTCTGGCATATGAAGTTCTTTGCTTACAAATAAGAATCCTTAAACGCCGATTTATCCCCTGAGCATATTTCTGCTCAGGGGATAAAAAACTCCTTGACAAAACGCGCTCCCGGGGCAAAAGAGGTTTTCTTGTTGAGAACATTATCAGCGCATGGCAGCGGTGCTGCGGGGAGATAAGGCGGCTATTCCCGCTCGACCTGCTTTAAAAATGTCAGCAGCCAGCCAGCTGCGGTCAAGGCC